>OLSB01002211.1_pt1 | contig 16684 bp, 12 predicted proteins | sample 1672071 | NCBI WGS metagenome assembly OLSB01 (sample SAMEA3136642, study PRJEB25190) | human gut metagenome | biome: human gut; feature: human-associated habitat; material: faeces | place: Austria | collected 2013 | reverse complement strand
TGAGCCCTGTCGCGGCTTACAGAAAGCTCAGCAAGAAGTTCACCTGGATGGGCTATATGGCAGTTATAGTGCCGTTCCTCATCCTCTGCTTCTACTTCGTCCTCGGCGGCATGGTCATGCGCTACGCTGTAAGCTACCTGACCGCTATCTTCGGCTGGGATACCTGGGGTGTTCCCGTCACCGAATTCTTCGGCGCCTTCATTTGCAATGGCGCCCAGATGGTCGTTTGGACCGCGATCTTTATCGCTCTTAACGCGTTTATCGTTGCAGCAGGCGTTGCCGGCGGTATCGAGAGGTTCTGCAAGATCGGTATGCCCGCACTGTTCGTAATGCTCCTCGCCGTTATCATTTACGTCGCCTGCCAGCCCGGTGCTGCAGAGGGCTACAAGTTCATGTTCGGCTGGAACCTCGAGCCTCTGAAGACTGACTTCCTCGGCGTTCTTAAGGCTGCGGCAGGTCAGATGTTCTTCTCCCTGTCACTCGGCATGGGCGCTATCATCACCTACGGCTCCTACCTTCAGAAGAAGGAGAATGTCCAGAAGAACGCAGTTATCATCATTGTTTGCGATACCATCGTCGCCATCATGGCCGGCATGATCGTTATGCCCGCCTGCGCAGCATTCCTCGACGGCGCCTATGGCGGCGGCCCCGGACTGCTCTTCGCTTCCATGCAGCAGGTATTCTACAACATGGGCTACGTTGGCAACATCATCGGCTTCCTGTTCTACGGTCTCGTCTTCATCGCAGCTATTTCCTCCTCCATGTCCCTGCTCGAGGTTATCACCTCCTTCAAGGTTGACCAGAATATCGAGGCTGGAAAGGCTCCCGGACGCAAAAAGTACGCTATCATTGCGGCTGTCATCATCTTCGTATTCTGCCTGCCTGTTGCTCTTGATGCACTTGGCACCGGTGTTGATAACGGCGCACCCATTTCATATCCTGCTGAACTCTTCGGAATTGAGGTCAAGGGATGGAACGACTGCTGGCTTGACTTCTACGATATGCTGTCAGAAGGTATTATGATGCCGCTTGGCGCGATGGTGATGGCCTTTATGATAGGCTGGATCTGGAAGCTTGATATGGTGGTTGAGGAGTGCGAAGTCTCCGGACACAAGTTCTGGGGTAAGGTGTTCTTCGATATCTGCTACAAAGTCATCACCCCCGTCGGCATGGCCTTCGTTCTGTACGCTCAGGTACTCACTTTCTTCGGCTGATGCCCGCAAAAATACACAACACCCGCAAGAGCAGCCCTCGTTTGAGGGCTGCTTTTTGCCTGCCGGCTATTGAAAAATCCATCGAAAATGGTATAATCAGATAAAACCATTGATACCTGTCAGGAGGAACTGCGATATGAAAGAGTGCGAGAGCTGCAAAAATCTGATACCCGACAAAATGAGGATATGCCCTCACTGCGGCAAGCTGCCGCCGACTCTCTGGCCGCAGTTTTATCTTTACGCCCTGCTGACTCTGATAGCCTTTGGCTGCGCCGTCTATTTCAGACCGTTTTTAAACGGACCGGTGATTGGCGAGGCGGCTGCGGGCGTTCTCTGGGTAGCGGAGGTGGTGTTCCTGATATTCGGAGTGATCTTCTTAAATGTATCGATCATTGTTGCAAAGGATTACTCCAACCGCAGCTTTAAGGAAAAGCTCACGAAGCAGGAGCGGGTGCGCTTTATAAATATGAAGCAGCACATTGAAGCCGGACGCCATTTTTACGACGAGGGCGGCGTGTACTGCACCGTCTGCGGACATAAGAGAACGATTATAAAAAGAAAATAAAAACAGATGATCCGTATATGAAGACGCGACGTAAATAAGCCGTATCCGTTATGCCCCGAATTCAGGCGGCAGATAGGCGAGGCTTACTGTTATCCTCCATAGAAAACGCCGTATCTCAGCGATATGTTTTCTGCGGGATTCTGATGTAAAAGCATTTTTACATGGAAAAATGCCTAAGTCAACGTTATTTGATAGACACGGTCTTTTCTAAGGCTTATGATGTAAGCAGAAATCAGGAGGCGGACTGATGGATATAGGTGTAAAGATCAAAAATGCGCGGATAAAAGCAAATCTCACACAAGAACAGGCAGCAGAAACTCTCGGTGTGAGCAGGCAGACGATATCAAACTGGGAGAATGAAAAAACATATCCCGATATCGTGAGCGTTGTCAAAATGAGCGACCTGTATGATATCAGTCTTGACCGCCTGCTGAAGGAGGAAAAGCCTGTGTCTGACTACTTGGATTATCTGGAAGAAAGCACAAATGTGGTAAAAAGCAGGAATAAGCTCTCCAAGCTTGTTTTGATCATGACTTACCTCGTAATATGGGCTGTCTCGCTGATCGTATTCTGGCTTTTCATGGACCCGGCCGGCGCGCTGGGCTACAGTCTTATGTTTTTATGGCTACTGCTCCCGGTCACAACTTTCGTACTTTCGCTGCTCATCGGCAGAAATAATTTTTGGGGTAAATGGAAGTGGCTTTCTGCTGCTGCCTTCGGCCTGATGTATATGCTCGCCGATTATGCGACCTTCAAAGCTGCAAACATGGTCTCAAACGGCATCTTCAGGATGCCTGATTTCATTATGCTTTTTGCCGGAGTGATCATTTCCGTTCTCGGACTCGGGATAGGAGCAGTGTTTTATTATTCAAAATCCCGAGCTGAAGTCAAAGAATAATACGGAGAGCAGCTTGCAGACAAAAATCCCCGCCAACTGGCGGGGATTTTCATGCTTTGTTTTGCTGATTTTTGCCATGCCTCCGGCTTTAATATGCCGCTATTTCTTTCAGCGTTAGGTCGCGGCCGGTGACGGGAGTGAGCTTTTTTCCGCCGCATTCGGGGCAGATAAGCTTCTCAACGTCCGCCTCAAACTCACTGCCGCAGTCAAGGCAGCGGGCGATGCCCGGCAGGGTCTCCACGATCATCTCAGTCTGCGCATAAGGAGTGCCGTCAATGACGGCCTCCCAGCAGTCGCTGAGAAAATGCGGGATAACGCCCGAGAGCATACCCACCTCGACGGTGATGCTGCTGACGCCCTCGCAGCCTTCCTCCTTCACCGCCTTATCGACCATTTTAAGCAGCGCGTCGCAGATTCCGAGCTCGTGCATTACTTCGTGACAGCCTTCTTGATGATGCCGCCGGTGCGCTTGACGAGACCCTCCGCGACCTTGATGGGCATGGACTCAAAGGTGCCTGCGTGGATATTGCGTACCTTTTTGAGCTTGATGGCGTCAAACTTGCACTTGGTGGTGCACAGACCGCAGCCGATGCACAGGTATTCGTCGACCTTGGTTGCGCCGCAGCCGAGGCAGCGGGCGGTCTCCTTGCGCACCTGCTCCTCGGTGAAGGCAACGCGGGCGTCGGAGAAGGTCTTGGCCTTGGCCTCGTTGTAGCCGGGGACCTGACGGTGCTCATGATCGAAGCTGCTGACGTCTATAAGTGCGTGCTCCTTATCCAGAGATCTGTAAACTCTGCGGTCGCGGCCCATTGTGAGCGTCTGGCCCTCATGTACGGCGCGGTGCAGGGAAATGGCGCCCTCCTTGCCGGCAGCTATCGCGTCGATAGCGAACTTCGGGCCGGTATAGCAGTCGCCGCCGACGAAGATGTCGGGCTCGGCGGTCTGATAGGTGAGGCTGTCGGCCACGGCAAGACCCTTATTTGTTTTCTCGAGCTTGCCGACGTCGAGCTCGCCCCAATCGACGACCTGACCGATGGCGCCGATGACGCTATCGACCTTGAGAGTTTCGAATTTGCCGGTACCGACGGGCTTGCGGCGGCCCTTTTCGTCAGGCTCGCCAAGCTCCATGATCTCGACCTTGAGCCCCGTGACCTTGCCGTCTGCGCCTTCGATCTCGACGGGAGCGCTCAGGAAGCGGAACTTGACGCCCTCGGCCATCGCCTCTTTGACCTCCTCGGGGTCTGCGGGCATCTCGGCCTCGGAGCGGCGGTAGATTATGTAGGTGTCCTTCGCGCCGAGGCGGACGGCGCTGCGGCATACGTCCATCGCAACGTTGCCGCCGCCGATAACGGCGCATTTTTTACCGATCTTGGGCTTGTTGCCGAGGTTTACCTCACGCAGGAAGTCAACGCCGCCGAACACGCCCTCGAGCTCCTCACCGGCAATGCCGAGCGGGGCGGACTTCTGAGCGCCGATGGCAAGATAAAAGCCCTTATAACCCTCCTCGCGGAGCTGCGCGATGGTGACGTCCTTGCCGACCTCGACGCCGCACTTGAATTCAACGCCCATCTCACGGAGAATGTCGATCTCGGCGTTCAGAACGTCTTTTTCAAGGCGGAAGGAGGGGATGCCAAGCGTGAGCATGCCGCCGGGAACGGGATTTTTATCGAAAACGGTGACGGGGTATCCCTTGTGCGCAAGATAGTACGCGCAGCTCATGCCGGCGGGGCCCGCGCCTATGACGGCGATCTTCTGGGTGTAGGGGCGGCCGATCTGGTTTACCATCTTGGGAACGTAGCGGGTCTTTTCGTTCAGATCGTGGTCGGCGATAAAGCGCTTGACCTCGTCGATGGCGACGGCCTCGTCAACGCTTGCGCGGGTGCATTCAGCCTCGCAGCGCTTGTTGCAGATTCGTCCGCAGACGGCGGGGAAGGGGTTCTCGGTCTTTATGAGCTCAAGAGCCTCGGTGTATCTGCCCTGAGCGGCAAGTTTAAGATAGCCCTGAACGGGGATGTGCGCGGGGCAGGCAGTTTTGCAGGGGGCGGTGCCGGTGGGCATGACGTCCTCGCGGTTTTCGCGGTAATCGACGTTCCAGACGTCCTTTGTCGGGATAATGACTTCGGATATCTTCTTGTAATCAGGAGCGACGGACAGATCATCCGTGGAGCACAGCTTCTGACCGAGCCTGAGCGCGTTGCCGGGACATACCTCCACGCACTGAGCGCAGGCGACGCACTTTGCCTCGTCTACCTCGGCGACGAAGTTCGAGCGTATCGCGTCCCTCGCGCCGAACATAAGGCCGACGCGCAGACCGAAGCAGGCACAGGCGCAGCAGTTGCAGATAGCGGCGCTGTCGCCGGCCTCTTCGATGTTGGGGATATCGTGCATAAGGCCGTTATCCTCGGCGCGCTTGAGTATCTCGAGAGCCTCCTGCTTGGTGATCTCCCTTGCGCGTCCGGTACGGATGTAGTGCTCCGCGCCCTTACCCATCTGGATGCACATATCCTCGTCCAAATGCCCGCAGCCGTCGCCTATCGCGGTGCGCGAGGCACGGCAGGAGCAGGGCGATACGGAGAACTTGTCGTACTTATCCAGATAGTAGGAGAGCTTCTCAAATTCTGCCGTGTCGGGGTTATCCTCCACGGCGCTCTGAACGGGGATAACGCGCATGAGCCCGTAGCCGTCGGGAATAAAGGAGCCCATGGTCGCCGCCAGATTTCTGGTGTATTCCTCAAATGCGCGGTTTACCTCGGGGTGCGCGGCGGCAAGCTCCACGTTATTCACCATCATCTCGAGGATGCCGGGGGCATAGATCTGCATGTAGTAGACGTCCTGACCGGCCTCGTCGCTGTAGGTACGGCGGAAAACGCCATAGTAAACGAGATTATCCAGCAGCGGCTGGATCTCCTCCACTGTCTTGCCGACCTTTTTCGCGAGCCAGCCCGCCGTGCGCTCCTTGCGCAGTCCGGCGGCGATGGCGATATCGGCCTCGTCGTCGCTGACGATGTTCACCAGACTGTAGTATTCCGGTGCGTTCTCGTCGATTTTCGTCATGATGCCGGTCACGCTTCCGATGATCCTGGCAAGCTTGACGATCTTGGGTCTGAGTTGTGCCATTTTTGTTCTCCCTTCAATTATTTATAGTAAAAACTGTTTGCTGCTATTTGAACATTCTGTCAAACTGCTCGTCGAGCCCGTTTTTGAGCTCAAGGCAGGCGGCCTCGCCGTTGCCGGCTTCGAGACAGTCGACGAAATAATTGAGCCTGTCGATGGCCTTTCCCGGGCTGTGCGCCCTCAGATATTTTTCCCACAGCACGACGCTGACGCCCTTGACCGCGTTGAAGGTCAGCGGGATTATCGCGCTGCGGCTCAGCAGCGCGATCATGTGGTGAAAATCGAAAAAGCGCTCGGCAAGCCCGGTATAGTTCATGTTCTCTGACGCAACGTAATTGCATATGCCGACTATCATCTCACGGAGCGTCTTTATATCCTCCGCGGTGTGCTGGCGGGCAAAGCGTTCCATCGCGAGTCCCTCCATGGCGTAGCGCATATCATACATACCGCGTATTATCTCGGGGCTGATGTTATAGCCGCTGTATTTTGCAACGGCGTTGAAGGTCTCAAGATTACCGGTGACCATGTAATCTGCGATATAAACGCCGCTCTGAGGCTTGATGGTGACAAAGCCCATTCTGGCAAGCTCCTGGAGCCCGCTGTGAACGACGGTCTTGCCGATGCCCATCTGCTCGGCAAGGGAGCGCTCGGGCGGCAGCCTTTCGCCGATCTTGAGCTTTCCGGAGAGAATGAGCTCCGCCATTTTGTTTATAAAAAGCTCCTTCAGGGTCGGAGCCGAAAGCTTTTCAAAATTTTCCACAAAGAGCCTCCGCATAAAATTGGTGCGACCAAAACCAAGCGACTGCGCGCCTATCAGTTTTTAACAGTTATAAGGTCAAAATTCTCAGCAATAAGCACAAATATTGTAATTAATAATAGTATATTATTGACAAAACGACCACGAACGTTTTAATATTAACATAACGGTTAGACCAATTTTATTACACGGGACGCAGATTGTCAATACAATTTTGCCCATGCGGAGCATATGGTTATGACAAAACACGGCGTCAGATATCCGCTTTATTATTTATGGCTTTGGGAGGAGTAAAAATGTCAGGAAAAAACATAACCGACAACCTTGATATTTATAATGAGCCGGTCGAGGGTCCTGCGAGACAAAAAATTCTTGATCTTGCTCAGAAGATAACCGACCGCATAGGCAAGGTACAGCCCGGCGATCCGGAGTATTACGGCCTTGACAGGCGCGTGACCGACGAGATGGCGGACGTCGCCCTCAAAATGAAGATACGCAAGCCCTATTCTTTCGCGCAGCTTAAGGAGATGAACCCTGAGCATTCGGAGAAAAAGCTCAGGGAGCTTCTCGACGCGATGCTTTATGAGGGCGTTCTTGAGTTCAACAGGGAAAACCCCGAAAAGGAGCTTCAGTACGTTCTGCCGATATTTGTCGTCGGCAGCGCGGAGTATTCCAACATGGGCTGGGACCGCCTTCACAAATATCCCGAGACCGCGAGATTTTTCGAGCGCATGACCATTCTGCCTCTTGTGAAGGTGACCAAAATGGTGCCTCCCGGAGGAGCGGGCATAGGTATGCACGTGGTTCCCGTCGAGAAGGCCATACCCGCCGAACAGCAGTCTCTGGATATCGAGCATATTTCACATTGGCTCAATAAGTATGATAAGTACGCGGCAAGCCCCTGCTCCTGCCGCATGGGCAGATCCATACTGGGCGAGGGCTGCGGCGACGATCCGGAGGACTGGTGCATAGCCGTCGGCGACATGGCAGAGTACATAGTCGAGACTCAGAAGGGCGGACACTATATCAGCTATGAGGAAGCGCTGGATATCCTGCAAAAGGCCGAGGACAACGGCTATGTCCATCAGATAACCAACATCGACGGCGAGAACAAGATCATCGGTATATGCAACTGCAACGTCAATATCTGCAACGCGCTGCGCACCTCCCAGCTTTTCAACACTCCCAATATGTCCCGCTCGGCATACGTCGCGAGAGTTACCGCCTCCGACTGCGTGGCCTGCGGCCGCTGTGTTGAATACTGCCCCGCGGGCGCCGTCAAGCTCGGCCAGAAGCTCTGCACCAAGGACGGCCCCGTCGAGTATCCCAAGCATGAGCTGCCCGACGATAATCACTGGGGCCCTGAGAAGTTTGACTTCAACTACCGCGATAATAACCGCATCAACTGCTACGATACCGGCACCGCCCCATGCAAGACCGCGTGCCCGGCACATATCGCCGTCCAGGGTTACCTGAAGATGGCCGCTCAGGGCCGCTATACCGAGGCTCTGGCGCTCATAAAGAAGGCTAATCCCTTCCCGGCCGTCTGCGGTGCCATATGCAACCGCCGCTGCGAGGACGCCTGCACGAGAGGCAGCATCGACCGCGCGGTCGCAATCGACGAGGTCAAGAAGTTCATCGCAAAGCGCGATCTGGACGCCGAGACCCGCTATATCCCGCCCGTGGTAAAGCCCAAGTACGAGGGCTTCTTCGAGGATAAGATCGCCGTCATCGGTGCGGGCCCCGCCGGCATGAGCTGTGCCTTCTTCCTTGCGGAAATGGGCTACAACAATGTCACCGTGTTCGATAAAAACGCCGTCCCCGGCGGTATGCTCACCATGGGTATCCCCTCCTTCCGTCTTGAGAAGGACGTTATAAACGCCGAGATCGACGTGCTCAGGGCCATGGGCGTTGAGTTCAAATGCGGCGTTGAGGTCGGTAAGGACGTCACCATCCAGCAGCTTCGCGACGAGGGCTATAAGGGCTTCTTCGTGGCCATAGGCGCGCAGAAGAGCGCAAAGCTCGGCATTGCCGGTGAGGAGCTTCAGGGCGTTTACGGCGGTGTTGAGTTCCTGCGCGAGGTAAACCTCGGCAACAAGCCCGTTATCGGCAAAAAGTGCGCCGTAATCGGCGGAGGCAATGTCGCAATGGATGTCTGCCGCACCGCGGTCCGCCTCGGCGCCGAGGAGACTTACATAATCTACCGCCGCTCTGAGGCCGAGATGCCCGCGGATAAGGAGGAGCTTGCCGAGGCGATCGCCGAGGGCGTGAAGCTCCGCTGCCTGAACGCACCTGCTGAGATCATGGGCAAGGACGGCAGGGTCACGGCGCTCAAGGTCGAGATCATGGAGCTCGGCGAGCCCGACGAGAAGGGCCGCAGAAAGCCCGTCGGCACCGGCAAGTTCGAGACGATAGAGCTCGACTCCGTGATAGGCGCTATCGGACAGACGATAGATTGGGGCGGACTTGACACCGGCGCTATGGTCAAGGGCAGGAAGGATACCGCGGAGGCAGACAGCCTCACCCTGCAGACCGCCGAGCCCGACATCTTCGTCGGCGGCGATGTGTATACCGGCCCGAAGTTTGCCATCGACGCGATAGCAGCAGGCCGCGAGGGCGCGATCTCCCTGCACCGCTATGTGCAGCCCGGCACCGATCTGACCATCGGACGCAACCGCCGCGACTTTATCGAGCTTGACAAGGAAAACCTCGCCCTGTCCGGCGACTGCTTCGACGCTCCCGCCCGTCAGGAGGTCATGCACGACGGGAAGAAGGCCAGAAGCTTCAGCGATGACCGCCTTGTGTTCACCGAGGAGCAGGTCAAGGCCGAGACCTCCCGCTGCCTCGGCTGCGGCGCCTCGGTAGTCGATGAGAATAAGTGCATCGGCTGCGGTATTTGCACGACAAAGTGCGAGTTTGACGCTATCAAGCTCTACCGTGAGCACCCCGAGTGCAGCAAGATGGTAAGCACTGACGACAAGATGAAGTACATCCTGCCTTATGCCGCAAAGCGCGCGGCCAGGATCGCGATCAAGGATCTCAAGGCAAAATTCAGCAAATAAATTTCAGATAAAACACAAAATACAGCAAGCTGTTAACAAACAGCTTGCTGTATTTTCATAGTTGATTGTGGGAAAACGGCGTAAAGGCCTTATGGCAAGCCATACCCGAATGGCTTATTGTTTTCAGGGAGCGGGTATGGCTTGCTCCGCACGTTTTCAGTATGGAAGAAGCGAAAGGCTCAGGACTAAACTATGTTGTACTTCCTAAGGAGGTCAGCCACAACATTGTTGGTCAGCGGCTCCTTGACAAGACCCAGCAGGGGGAGGATACTGGGCAGAAGGAATTCCGCCGGCTTTTTGCCGTCCAGGAGCTTACTGGTTGCGTACAGCAGGTCGCGGATATCGTACACGCTGCCCCAGACCTCGGGGACGCCGCGGTCGATGTTGCAGAGGGTGTACACGGCTTCCATACCGGTGCGGATGGAATACTCGGTGGTGAATACGGTGTCGCGCGGAGTCTCGCAGAACTGGCCGACGAACGCGAGGTTTACAGAGCCCTCGGGAACGACCAGAGGACGGTCGCCCTCTGCTCTGGGCATGAAGAAGGTGGTGACATAGGGCATCATGCAGGGAGTGGTATTGCACTCGTTTGCCGCGAGATCCATGATCTGATCCTCGGGGATGCCGATGTGATACAGCCACTCAGCGGCAAGCTCTATGCCGGTGCAGTCGCACATGGGCTTCTTGATGAAGTCGCCCTCATCGTGCCAGCAGTTGAGGCCGTAGACCCAGATCAGGCAGTGATCCTTGGGCTGCTCCTGGAACTGACCCTGGCGGTTGATGGTCCAGCTGATGAGCCAGCTCGAGTCGCGGCAGGTCACGATGCCGCCGGTAACGACCTTGCCGGAGAGAGGATCTCTCTTGCAGATCTTCTGGATAGCGTCGAGGATCTGCTTGTTGGCGGTATCGACTGTCCATGACTCCCAGCTTGTTTTCTCGATGTCGCAGAAGAATTTGTCGGGATTACCGAAGGCGGGATCCTGCGCAGCAAGCTTCTTCCAGAGCTCGATGGAGGGGCCTTCGCCGTTCTTGACGGTGACTACGGGGGCGTGATCGTTATCGCCGTAGGCCGAGCCGTCGCCCTGAGCGCCGTTTGTTACGATAACAAGGTCGTTCTCGGTCAGGTCGATCACATGCTCAACACCGCTCTGGGTGTAAACGATCTTCTTTGCGACTTTCTTTTCGGGAGTGCAGTCGCACTGAATGTCGGTGACGGAGGTGTCAAACAGCACCTTGCCGCCGTGATCGGTGATGTACTTGCACATCGGCAGGATCATGGACTCATACTGATTGTAGCGGGTGAAGCGGAGCGCGGACAGATCGGGCAGACCGTCGATGTGATGGATGTAGCGCTGCAGATAAAGCTTCATCTCAAGGGCGCTGTGCCATTTCTCGAAGGCGAACATGGTCTGCCAGTAGGTCCAGAAGTTGGTGTTGTAGAAATCGTCATCGAATATATCGTCGATGGTCTTGTCCTCAAGGGACTTGTTGGTGCTCATAAAGAGCTTGAGAAGCTGCGTTGCCGCCGAGGGATTAAGGCCGTACTTTCTGTCGGTATGCGCGTCCTGGCCCTGCTTTTCGGTGACGCGGCAGAGGGAGAAGTTGGGGTCTTCCTTGTTCAGGTGATAGTACTCGGAGAACACCGTCTCGCCCGGGTTGATGATAGAGGGGATGGACTTGAACAGATCCCACATACATTCAAAGTGGTTATCCATTTCGCGTCCGCCGCGCATTATGAAGCCCTTTGTTGCGTCATAGATGCCGTCGCAGGAGCCGCCTGCAAGGGGAAGATGCTCGTACAGGGTAATGTGGTCGCCGGGCATCTGCGCGTCACGGATGAGGAAGCAGGCCGCCGCAAGCCCCGCAAGACCGGTGCCGACTATGTGGGCATACTTGTTTTCAATGCCTTCTGGCTTTTTGGGGGTTGCAAAGGCCTCATAGTTACCGCTGCTGTAATACATTTTTGTACCTCCTGAAATAGTTTTTTTGTATTTGTATTTTGTCGGGACTCATACCCGAATCTTCCTAAAAAGATATATTAGCCTTGTCCTCAAAATATACTATTGCTCTGATGGGACAGGCCAAAAAGCACCTTCCGCAGCCTGTGCAGCGCAGTTGGTCTATAACAAGAGGATGTACGGAGGCGTCAATGCATTTTTCCGGACACCTTGAGCGGCAGCCGCCGCAGTGAGCGCAGCGCGGCGAAATATAATACATTTGCAAGCGCCTACCTTCCGGCAATGGACTCAAGACCCTCACGGTCAACGATGATGATGCTGCCGCGTCTGGTCTGGATAAGCCCCATATCGCGCAGACTGTCAAGCTCGCGGCTTATCACCACGCGGGTAGAGCCCAGATGATTTGCGATCTCCTCGTGGGTCGTCTTCACCATATCGCAGGCCGGCCCGCTCTTTTTGCTGGCGCCAATGATGTATCGGGCTATGCAGCCCCTGAGCGTATTGAAAAACATATACGCGATATTGTTGATTATAAACTGTGCGTTCTTGGCGGCGTTTCTGTAGACAAACTGTGCCATTTTCGGAACGCTGTATGCGATCCGTGCAAGCACGTCCTCGCTCAGGTATGCAACGGAGGACTTTTCAAGCGCCTCAAGCAGAGGAACGACGTCAAGATCCCCGGCCTGATCGACGGTCATGATACTGAATACCTCACCCTTGTTTAGCCGGAACAAAGTGATCTCTCTGCCGGTGTCAGAGGCTAAAAAAACGCGAATACAGCCGCTGAAAATAAAGATCATGCCGTTTTTCTTGGCCCTGTTAAGCAGGATCCGCTCACTGCTCACATAAGTGCGTGTCACGAGATTATCCTTAATGAGCTTCCTGTTTTCATCGGACAGCTCCGCCCAGAAGGGGATGCAGTCAGTTATATCAAAATTTTTCATTTTAATCACCGTATCCGGCGACCGCCGGATGTTACCCATACTAACATCGCGGAATAAAAAAATTTGTGAGCCAGCTTTTGACTGAATTTTATCAAACTAATCATGCTTTTCCGCAACTTTTGTTACACAATTTTAAAAATGACCAAATGTATCTATAAGTTTGTATAAATAGCATAGAATTACTTCTCATTTTTTATGTAATTAGCAATAAGCTCTTTTGTGAATTTTATGGTGTCCAAAGGATCGAAGTCCGGAAAAACATTACTGTAAATACTCGTTCCGGTGTAGACGTTGTGGACGATCTGGTAAACCTGATAGATGTTTATATCCGGCTTTAGCGAGCCGTCGGCAACTCCGTCCTGCAGAGCCTTGAGCAGGGGGATGGGTATTTCCTTATCGAAATATCTCCAGAAAACGTGCTCCATGTCCTGGCTGTGGGTTATGCTGAAGGTCGACGTATGTGAAAACATCTCCCGGGTGTATCTGAACCATTGCGGAAACTCGCTGTAGACGGTGATATAAAGCTCCATGCAGGCAACGAACCTTTCGTATCCCGTGGCCATGTCCGCCGTGATGGCATGATAGCGCTTCATAAAATCATCGTAGAACACGACGAGCGCGTCCTGCCACACGGCGGCGATAAGATTATCCTTGCTTCCGAAATAGCGATATACTGACATGGGCGTCAGCCCGGCCGCGTCGGCTATCTTATTTATCGATACCGCGGCTATACCCTCGTCGAGAAAGAGTCTCTGTGCCGTTTTTATAACTTTTTGCATATTCTGCATACGTTCCTCGCTCTGAGTCATTCGATTACCTCCTTTGTATTATACTGCAGCTACAATACCACGAAGTCAGGCCAAAAGGCAAGCACACAGGTTAATGAAGCCGCTTTGTAAACGGAAAAACTGTTAAATTATGAGCAAAATACCAGTAATGTATATTGTAATTTCATAGCATATTATGATATACTGAGCAAAGCAAATGATTCTGTCTATCAAAACCATACTCTGTTAAACAGAAAGGAGTTACATATGGCAAGAGAAAAAATCGCGGCGCTTGGCAAGAAGATGACCGACCGCATCCCCCAGAAGCTCGGCCTTGTCAAGATCACCGAGGAAGACCCCGAATACTACGGCCTTGAGTGCGTAGTGAGCGACGAGGAGGCGGACGTCGCTCTGGCAATGGATGTCCGCAAGCCGACCACACCCGAGAAGATCGCAGCAAAAATGGGCAAGGATGTCGCCTATGTTCAGAAGATCATGGATGACCTTGCGTTCAAGGGCGTTCTGGAGTATAACTACGATACCCCAGACGGAAGCCGCCAGTATGTTCTGCCCATCTTCGTTCCCGGAGCGGCGGAGCTTATGAACATGAATCTGCCGCAGGTCGAGAAGTATCCCCAGATCGCAAAATTCTTTGAGCGCATGGCGTATCTGCCCCTGACCCACATCACTCCGATGGTTCCCCCCGGAGGCGACGGCATAGGAATGCACGTCATACCCGTCGAAAAGGCCATCCCCGCGACCAATGAGTCTGTCGATATCGAGCATCTCTCCCATTGGCTCAAGAAGTATGAGGGCCAGCTCGGCGTCGGCTACTGCTCCTGCCGAAACGCGATGCGCCTCATGGGCGAGGGCTGCGGAGAACTGCAGGAAGAGTGCTGCATAGCGGTCGGCACCTTCGCAAGATACTGCACCGAGACCGGTAAGGGCCGCGACATCACCTATGAAGAGGCTATGCACATCCTCAAGCGCGCCGAGGAAAACGGCTATGTCCACCAGATAACCAATATCGACGGCGAGGATAAGATCTTCGCCATCTGCAATTGCGCCCTGGGCTCCTGCTTTGCCCTGCGCACCTCTCAGCTTTTCAATACTCCCAATATGTCCGCCTCCGCATACCGCGCACACGTCGACAAGGAAAAGTGCGTTGCCTGCGGCAAGTGCGTAGAGGTATGTCCGGCAGGCGCCGCCAAGCTCGGCCAGAAGCTCTGCACCAAGGACGGCCCCGTCGAGTATCCCAAGCAGCCGCTTCCCGATGATAACCACTGGGGCGAGCATATGTGGAACGTCGACTATAAGAACACCAACCAGAAAAACTGCCATGAGAGCGGCACCGCCCCCTGCAAGGCCTCATGCCCGGCGCACATCGCAGTCCAGGGCTACATAAAGATGGCAGCCGAGGGCCGCTATCTTGACGCGCTGAAGCTCATAAAGCAGGATAACCCATTCCCCGCTGTCTGCGGCAGCATCTGCAACCGCCGCTGTGAGGACGCCTGCACCCGCGGAAAGCTCGACCGCGCAGTCGCAATCGACGAGATCAAGAAGTTCATCGCCGAGAAGGAGCTGAGCGAAAAAACCCGCTACATCCCCGAAAAGCGCCGTCATCAGATCCCCGATGTGGACTATGTTGAAAAAATCGCCGTCATCGGCGCCGGCCCCGCCGGCCTGAGCTGCGCCTACTATCTGGCGGAGATGGGCTATGCGAACGTAACGGTGTTTGACCGCAACAAGATCCCCGGCGGTATGCTCACCCTGGGCATCCCCAGCTTCCGTCTTGACCGAAAGGTCATCAATGCCGAGATCGACGTGCTCAAGAAGATGGGCGTCAAGTTCAAGTGCGGCGTTGAGGTCGGCAAGGACGTAACCATCGCGCAGCTGCGCGAGCAGGGCTACAAGGGCTTCTTCGTGGCCATCGGCGCACAGAACAGCGCAAAGCTCGGCATCGCCGGCGAGGAGCTCAAGGGCGTTTACGGCGGAGTCGACTTCCTGCGCGAGGTCAACCTCGGCAACAAGCCCGAGATCGGCAAGAAGGTTGCGGTCGTCGGCGGCGGCAACGTTGCAATGGACGTCGTGCGCACCGCTGTCCGTCTCGGCGCGGAAGAGGCGTATATCGTCTACCGCCGCTCTGAGGACGAGATGCCCGCGGATAAGGAAGAGGTCGCCGAGGCCATTGCCGAGGGCGTGAAGTTCTGCTACCTGAACGCACCGGTCGAGATAACCGGCACCGCAGCAGGCAAGGTAAACGGCCTCAAGGTCGAGATCATGGAGCTCGGCGAGCCCGACGAGAAGGGCCGCAGGAAGCCCGTCGGCACCGGCAAGTTCAAGACCCTCAAGGTCAATTCCGTCATCGCAGCCGTCGGCCAGACCATCGACTGGGGCGAGCTGGACGTCGGAGCGCTCAAGACCTCCGGCAAGGGCACCGCAATGGCAGACCCCGTCACCCTGCAGACCGCCGAGCCCGACATCTTTGTCGGCGGCGATGTATACACCGGCCCGAAGTTCGCTATCGACGCTATCGCAGCCGGACGCGAGGGAGCTATCTCGCTGCACCGCTATGTACATCCCGATCAGAGCCTGACTCTCGCAAGAAATCCGAGAGATTTCTACGAGCTGGATAAGGACAACGTGGTTATCGACATCAACTGCTTCGACGCGCCTGTACGCCAGGAGGTAAAGCACGATCCGCGCAAGGCAAAGACCATGAAGAACGACCGCATCACCTTCACCGAGGAGCAGGTCAAGGCTGAGGCCTCCCGCTGCCTTGGCTGCGGCGTCAGCGTTGTCGACCAGAATAAGTGCATCGGCTGCGGCCTTTGCACCACCCGCTGCGAATTTGACGCTATCCACCTGCGCCGCGATCATCCCGAGGCGTCGAAGATGGTTAACTGCGACGACAAGATCCCGCCTCTGGCAGCATATGCCGCAAAGCGCGCGGTCAAGATCAAGATAAAGGATCTCAAGGCTAAATTCGCAAAGTAATACATCGGAGGAAAGATCCATGCATGAGCTTGGAACAGTGTTTTATGTCATCAAGGAAGTCGAAAAGCTCTGCGACGAGAATCAGCTGACAAAGGTCGGTAGCGTCACGCTGCAGATAGGCGAGGTCAGCGGGATAATCCCGGAGTATATCGTCGACTGCTGGAACTGGGCGATCAAGGAGTCCAAGTATATGCAGGAGGCGGAGCTGAAGGTGGAAACGCTCGAAGCGGTGACCTTCTGCGAGGACTGCAAACAGACCTATCCGACGGTGCAATACGCCAAGGTGTGCCCGTACTGCAAGAGCGAGAACACCTATCTCGTGACCGGCAACGAGTACATCATAAAAGAGATCGAAGCTATGTAGCACAGATCAAAAAATATGCAGGCTCAATCGAGCCTGCATATTTC
>OLSB01002210.1_pt1 | contig 16685 bp, 16 predicted proteins | sample 1672071 | NCBI WGS metagenome assembly OLSB01 (sample SAMEA3136642, study PRJEB25190) | human gut metagenome | biome: human gut; feature: human-associated habitat; material: faeces | place: Austria | collected 2013 | reverse complement strand
CGTCCTTCTTTTCCACAGCATCTACAGAAATGGAAATGTCCGGAGTTAACATAACACCTGTATCGTAAAGCTGTCCTCCGCCTGTTGGATAGAACGGTGTTTCATCAAGCACAATTTTAACTTCATCACCGGCAGAAGCGCTTTCAGAAAGCTTCCCTTCCTTTATAATAGCTTGAATCTTACATTTGTGCTGCAGAGTCTCATATCCGACAAAAACTGTTTCAGGAAGGCTTATTTCGTACTCTGCTTCTTTCCACGCCTCATCCTCAGTTGACTTACGGCTTGAACGTGCCAGTTCCTTCTGTTTTTTCATATTTTCTGCAAAACCTTCAGTGTCTGCAGACATTCCGTTTTCAGCCAGTATTTCTTCTGTAAGTTCCAGAGGAAATCCGTAAGTATCATAAAGCTTAAATGCCTTTTCGCCATCCAGAACAGTTTTTCCCTGGGTTTTCAGCTCTTTAACATAGTCCTCGATTATTGCTTCTCCCTGATCTATGGTGGCTGCAAACTTATCCTCCTCCACAGAAATCACCTTTTGAATATATTCTTTTTTCTCTACAAGTTCAGGATATGCTTCTCCGGAGACATCTATAACCTTTTCGGACAAATTCTTAAGAAAGCTTCCCTTTATTCCCAAGATTCTGCCATGTCTTGCCGCTCTTCTGATGAGCCTTCTGAGAACATATCCTCTTCCTTCATTGCTAGGCATTATGCCGTCAGCAATCATAAAGGTCATGGAACGCAGATGATCAGTTATTATTCTTATTGAAATATCGGTATCTGCCTGACCGTCTTTATATTCAATGCCACATTTTTCCACAACTCCATCCAGAATGTGGCGAATAGTGTCTATATCAAAAATAGAGTCAACACCCTGCATAATGCAGGCCATTCTCTCAAGGCCCATTCCCGTGTCAATATTAGGATGCTCCAGGTTAGTATATGAGCCATCTTCTTCCTTTGAAAACTGAGTGAAAACATGATTCCAGAATTCAAGATACCTGTCGCAGTCACATCCCGGCTTGCAGTCAGGTTTTCCACAGCCGTATTCAGGTCCTCTGTCAAAATAAAGTTCTGAACATGGTCCGCAAGGACCCAGGCCTATTTCCCAGAAATTATCGTCTTTGCCAAGCCTTACAATACGTTCCTCTGGCATGCCAAGGCTCTTCCATATTTCAACAGCTTCATCGTCATCTTCGTAAACTGTGGCCCAGATTTTTTCAAAAGGCATATGAAGCCACTCTGTCATAAACTCAAGACCCCATGTAAGAGATTCTTTTTTGAAGTAATCTCCAAAGGAAAAGTTTCCCAGCATCTCAAAAAAAGTGCCATGTCTTGCTGTTATTCCGACATTGTCTATATCTCCCGTCCTGATGCATTTCTGACATGTAGTCATTCGCTTTGATGGCGGGGTTTCCACTCCTGCAAAATAATTTTTAAGCGGCGCCATGCCTGAGTTTATAATCAAAAGGCTTTTATCGTTTTTAGGAATGAGTGAAGCACTCTTTTCCGGATAATGACCTTTGCTTACATAAAATTCTCTGAATAAGCGTCTTATTTCATTTAAGCCTAACTTTTCCATATGTAAAATTCCTCCTAAACTAATAAAATATTTTATCATATCACAAGTAAAAAGTCTACGGAAAACCGTAGACTTATCTTACATTTGGTTTCTGAGATTCTTGGCCATTTCAGTTACATCCTGACCTACATTCATCATCTCCTGTTTTACGCCTTGCATATCTTTGACTGTGTTCCTGGCATCGCGTTTAAGCTGCTGTTTTGCAGCAGGTTTCATTATTCCGTAAGCAACGGCAGCTGCCGTTCCGATGGCCGCCAGTGTAACCATTGTACCCGTTTTCTTCTGCATAATATCACTCCCTTCAGAAATTATTATCTGAAAAAAGTAGTCCCATTATGACTTGTATATAATAGAATTTTACTTAATAAATCCACCGCCAATTACTTTGTCGCCGTCATAAAAGACAATTGACTGTCCCGGCGTAACTGCCCTCTGAGGTTCAGAGAAAGTTGCTGTAATTTTTTTATTGTCAATCGTTAAAATCGCCTCGGAAGGAATGGCAGAGTATCTGATTTTTGCAGAAACTTTCTTCCCGTTCCAATAATCCGCGTCAGCAGCTGTAAAAATATAATCATCGCATATGACTTTCGTGCTGAACAGATCTTCATTACTTCCGATAATAACACGATTTGTTTTTCTATCTATTCTTAACACAAATGCAGGTTTTCCCAGCGCAATTCCCAAACCTTTTCGCTGACCAACGGTATAATGAGAAATTCCTTTGTGTTTTCCAAGGATATTTCCTTCTTTGTCCACAAAATCTCCCGGAATATCTTTTATTCCACAGCTTTTCATATAATCATCATAACTTTTTCCTTCCGGAATAAAGCAAATTTCCTGACTGTCCTTTTTATCAGCATTATCCAGTCTGTTCTCTCTGGCTATTGATCTTATATCATTTTTATCAGAAAATTCCCCCAACGGAAAAATAAGCCGGCGTAGCACATCCTGTCCAAGCCTGTAGAGCATATATGTCTGATCCTTTTTTTCGTTAGCTGCCCTTCTGACAAAGTAAAAATCTTTTTCACGATCATACACAATTCTGCAATAATGTCCTGTGGCAATATAATATGCGCCGATTCTGTCTGCATTCTCAAGAAGCTTTTTAAATTTCACATTGGGATTGCATACTACACAAGGATTAGGAGTCCTGCCTTCTGAATATTCAGATAAAAAATTATCTATAACTGTTTCTTTGAAGATTTGGGAAACATCATCAGATATAAGAGGTATTTCAAGCTGATCCGCCACTCTTTGTGCATCATCTCTACCTTCTGTATTTTCTCCGGTTACATCAAAATAATATCCTGTAACATCAAATCCGTTTTTTTTCAATAACAAAGCAGCGGTAGTGCTGTCCACTCCGCCGCTTAATCCGAGCAAAACCTTATTTTTACTCTTCAACTTCTCCATGTTCGTCATCCTCGTCTGCTTCCGGATCATACCCTTCCAGAGCTTTGTAATACTTATTATTCTTCTGAGCATAATCATAGATGGCATTCTTTATAGCCTTGTCCGCCAAAACTGAGCAATGTACCTTTACAGGAGGAAGTCCTCCCAGCTCATCTATAATCTGCTTATTGGTAATTTCAAGAGCTTCCTCTATGGTTTTTCCTATTATCATTGAAGTTGCCATGCTGGATGATGCAATGGCACTTCCGCATCCAAAAGTTTTGAACTTTGCATCTGTAATGGTTTCACCTTCTACCTTTATCTGAATCTGCATCATGTCGCCGCATACGGGGCTTCCGTATATTCCCGTTCCGTCCGGATTATCAATTTCTCCTACATTTTTAGGATTAAGAAAATGATCCATAACAATATCGTTATATAAAGCCATATTGATTACCAGCCTTTCTTTGAATTTACTGATGATATTTCTCTTAAACGTGCTACAATTTTTTTAAGGTTGTCCACAACATAATCTATGTCCTCTTTTGTGGTAAAATCACCCACAGTGAATCTTACGGTACCATGAATCATTTCAACAGGTACGCCAAGGGCTGTAAGAACGTGAGAAGGCTCAAGAGAAGTTGATGAACATGCTGAACCTGTAGATACGCTTATTCCGAACTGATTCAGAAGAAGCAGTATTGACTCGCCTTCAATATATTTAAATGTAATATTAAGGTTTCCCGGATGCCTGTTTTCCATGGTTCCGTTAACATAAGTATCTGGAATTTCTGAAATGATTCTATCCTTTAAATAGTTTCTCAAGCTGCTGCAGTGTTCCACATGTCCCTTGAAATTTGCCTTTGCAAGTTCTGCAGCTTTTCCGAATCCTACGATGCCTGTAAGATTTTCTGTGCCTGCTCTTCTCCGGTTTTCCTGAGCACCTCCATGCAGATAATTGTCAATCACCACACCTTTTCTGATATAAAGTGCTCCGCTGCCCTTTGGACCGTAAATCTTATGTGAAGACATGGACATCATGTCAACTCCCATGTCTTTTACATCAATATCTACATTTCCCAGTCCCTGTACTGCGTCTGTGTGAAAAAGCACGCCATGCTTTTTTGCAATTGCTGCAGCTTCCTTGATAGGCTGGACAGTTCCTATCTCATTATTTACCAGCATAATGCTTATAAGTATTGTTTTATCCGTAATTGCTTCTTCCAGCTGCTTGAGGCTGATTCTTCCGTCTTTATCAATGTCCAGATATGTTACCTCATAGCCCTCCTTTTCCAGATATGCGCAGGAGTGAAGAATTGCGTGATGTTCTATCTTTGTGGTTATAATGTGGTTACCTTTGGATTTAAGCTTTTCGGCAGTACCAAACAATGCCCAGTTATCTGATTCAGTTCCTCCGGCTGTAAAATACACCTCTGAAGGTTTTGCATTTATCAGGTCTGCCACCTGCTCTCTGGCATGTGTAACCGCATCTTTTGATTCCAGTCCTTTATCATATAAACTCGATGGATTTCCGAACTTTTCTGTAAAGTAAGGAATCATTTCTTTTAAGACTTCTTCTTTTACAGGAGTCGTTGCCGAATAGTCCAAATACACATTTCTCATAATCAAAACTGCTCCTTTACTTTTTATCCAAAGTATTATACCCAAAAGGAGCTCTATTCAAACATTTTATTAGAAAAATTGCTCTAATTTGTATACATTGTCTTCTTTGCTGCAAATAATGCTATATTCATATAAAAATTCCTCCTTACCATCAATTCCTTCCACTTTCCATTTAATTGTAACATACCCGTAAATTATGTCTTCGTCAGCCTCTTCAATGTCAATACTTGTTATGGAATATTCTCTTACCTGTTCTATATCTGTTTGAAAGTATAGCTCTATGTTCTGGAGATCCTCCTCCATCAGATGACCACTTTCAATGGACTGTATTGTTTCAACTGCTTCCTTTTTATCAATCTCTCCTGCATAAAATCCGCTTAGAGTATCTGTGCGGCGGCAAATCAGTTCTCTGACAACAGCTTCCTCTCCCCCTGCAGAGGCTATTGCAGTGCAGAAAATCACCATAAGCACTACTACCGACGCTCCGGCTATAATATGTTTTTTCATAATCTACCCTTTCTCCCTGATCAGGTTATACAAAACCTGAATTCCCCCTGGTTTTAAATTGCACAGATATTATAAAATAAAAAAGCCGAAAAACCTGTCGGAATTTCGGCACATCTCAATAAAATTCATTGTTTTAAGGAAGTTTCTATTTCTTCTACTTCTTTTATCTCATCCTCTATATCTTCTTCAATTTTATGGAGTTTTTCTTTAATTTGCTCACCTTTTTCTGAATTTTCAGCTTCTGATTCATCTACTATTTCTATGGCATCCAGCTGCGCTCTGAGATTACGTTTAAAGGCATCGAGATACTTGCGGTAAAGGACTTGCTGCTCTTTCTTTTCTTCTTCCGTAAGTCCTTTCTCTTTTTTCTTGCGAGCCAGCTCATTTATTCTGTCTATCATTTCCTGAGTGATCATAAATATTCTATCCCCCTTTTTCCTGTCTGCTGATATTATATCATTTATCCATATTTTTTTCTACAAAAATGCTTTATGTGAAATAAATTGTCTTGACAATATGTATGGTACGGTATTTATAATTATTTATAAAAAATGCATGATGGAGGGTATAATGAAATTCGTCGTAGAAAAAGAAATTTTTGAAAAAATACCTGATTTATGCTTTGGCGTCGTCATGGCAGAAGGAATAACAAACAACATAAATTGTGCGGAAATACATAATATACTATCTGAAGCAATAAATAATACGGCATTACGCTTGGATGGAACCAAAGTTAAAGAATCTTCGGAAATAATTCCATACAGAGAAGCTTTCCGATCCCTGGGCATCAATCCAAATAAATATATGTGCTCCATTGAAGCCTTATTTACACGCATTGCAAAGGGAAAAGGAATGCCGTTTATAAATCCTGTTGTAGACCTTGGGAATGCTATTTCTCTCAAATATACGCTTCCGATAGGCGCCCATGACCTTAAAAATGCCCATAGTGACATATGCGTTCGGTTTTCCTGCCCCGGTGACACCTTTCTTCCTTTTGGTGAAAGTATTGAAGAAACTCCTGAAGAAAAAGAAGTTGTGTATGCGGTAGGAAATCAGATTCGTACTCGCCGATGGACATGGCGGCAGAGTGAACACGGAAAAATAGAAGCAGACTCTTCTGTTGTTTTCTTCCCTATCGACGGCTTTGCTGATTTTAATAAAGAAAAAGTCATGGCTGCAAGAGATGAACTGGCATCTCTACTGGAGCGGTTTTTCAGTTGTGATTTAAAAATCGGATTCGTTGATGCGGAACACCCGGATATGGAATTGTTTTAAAAATGAATCAAGAAGTTTTTTCTATATAATAAGGACCGGGAGTTCCCCGGTCCTTATTGTTAATCTTAATCAAATTTAAATTCAATTATGATTTTTTACTGTAAGTATTTTCTCTTCTTAAGGATTACTCCGCCTATAGCTGCAGAAGCTGCCAGAAGTGCAGCAAACAGGATGATATTTTCCGGATCTCCCGTATTCGGATTTTCGTTATCTGCATCAGGCTGTACAGATCCAGGTCCGGATTCAGGAACATACTTTACGATAGTATCTTCATATGTTATTTCTTCTGTGCATGCTTCATCTGCAAAATATTTTCCGCAGTACTGGCAGTACCAGTATTCAATATTTCCATCCGCTTCTGCAGTAGCTTCCTTAGCTTCAACTTTTATAACGTCTGTATGCCCAGGATTTTCGCCTATCATTTCTTCTGCAAATGCTTTAGCCTGGTCAAGTCTCAGCTCAAGTTCAAGAGCGTAAGCACTGCGCAGTGCCTTATATTCTGCAGAAGGATTATCAAGCAGATTATTTTCTATGGACATAAAGGCATCCTGATACCAGGTTTCCCAAGCTTCCAGAACTTCTTTTTCATTTTCCAGAGCTGCTGCATAATCTTCACCGTTAGCTTTAGTGAATATCTGATGATTCAGAGTGTTCTGCTGCTCAATATCAAATCTGTCAAGAGCCGCATTTCTTACCTGTGTAAGCAGTTCAACAGCAAGGTCTTGGTTTTCATCAGTAGTATTGGCAATCATAAGTGCTGTTGCAAGGGAAGTAATACCTACGTTCTCCATTTCGTCTGCACTTGACATATTAAGAGTGTCTACTGAAGTGTGGTATGTATAATCTGTGAAATGCCATGTCAGCAGAGCCGGTATAAAGCTCTTCAGGAATACGGAGTGATCGCTTCCGCCTTCATACGGACATACATCCACCTGGAAGTTGCTGTCATGATATGCAATTACATTCTGGCTTGCATACATGTACAGATCGTTGAGGAAGTATCCTTCGGCAAAAATTCCGCTGACAGATCCGGCTCCCCAAAGAGTGTGAGAATCAGGAAGTCTTACGAAGTTTCCGTCGCTGTCCTTGAAGTTTTCGTCATATGCTGCACCATCTTCCCACGGAAGAGTATCCAGCGTATAATTGTAAATTGCAGATGGGTCAGGAGTCTTTTCAATTCTCATAACTCCGCCTGTTTTATCAGGATCCTCACCAGTCATATCAAGGTCGATTGAGCAGATTATATTGCTCTTTTCATCTTCGTGAGAACTCAAATACAACCTTGCCATGGTCATTTCATCGCCCCACATAAAGGTTATTGTTCTTTCAGGTCTTTCAATAGCTCCTTCATCTACCATCTTTTTCATTTGTGTTGCTATTCCAAGAAGAGTTGCAACTCCTGTAGCATTATCGTTGGAGCTAGGTTCCTGTACGTGAGCACAGAGAATTATTCTCTCTTCCGGTTTTGTTGAACCCTTGATCTCGGCAAATGTTACCGCCTGGCCCTTTCCGCCTTCAGCAGAATCATTCATTGCATAAGTTCTTCCTATGCTGATGTTTTTAGCCGTAACAGTTTTGCCTTCATCAGCCGCTTTCTTAAGAAGTTCTCTCAAAGCATCATACTGATCATTGGAAAACTGCCATTCTACAATAGGCTTACCTGTTGCAGTCTGTGCTGCCGTGGTGGCTAAACTTGCTCCGCTTGCAAACCTTGCTGATTTGTCAAAAGGTTCTAAAATGTTTCCGTTCTCATCTCTTGGAGTGCTGTAGCTACTTAAGCTTGCCTTGGAGGCAACTGCCACAGCTCCTACATTCTGAGCAAGAGTAAATGCTGATCTAAGGCTGGAATCCGTAAGAATAACTTTTCCTGCTAATGTGGATACATCTGCTACTTCACTACATGTATTTCCGGAAATTGTTCCTACGTAAACCACTTCTCCTGTTACACCTTTTGCATCTGCTGGATTTGTTCCGCCTGCATCAGTGAAACAGCTGTCTCTTGCCAAATGAACTCTCAAGTTCAATTCAGCTTCTTTTCCGTTGATGACATTAACACGATTTCCGTTGGCATCTTTTTCGGTAATCCATTTCCACATGTCATCAATACTGTTGATTCCGTATTCGGCTTTGTAGTGATTGATATATGCATCTGAAGTAGGATTAAAACCGTAAGATTCCACATTAATCCTGTCAATAAGCGCCTGTGCTCCATCCAGTTCCCCATCTACTGAAAGCTCAAGCTTTGCATATTCAGGATCCCATGTTAAGGAATCAACATCATAATACGTTACCCATGAATAGTCTTTGTCGGTTGCGCTGCTCATATCGTTTGCGCTTTTTTCATCCGTAGCAGCGGTTCCTGCGCCGTTATGTGTGTAACCGGCCTTTTCCAATTGGTCAACAACAAAACTGTCAATAACTTGATTCTGCCAGCTTCCACCGGTAGTACGCCATCCCAGATAGACGTACGATAAATAGTCGAACATTTCTTCTCCGTCAATGTGCTTCCCGAGCGTTTCAACGGTTTCTCTCATGTAGCTTACTGCTTCTGCCTGCGTATCCTCAGCAAATGCAAAACTAAATCCGCTGAGAATCATGGAAAGGCACAAAACAATACATAATAGTTTACTGCACTTTTTCATGTTCCTCTTCCTTTCTAAAAGAATACTTCCGATGTACGTTGTCCGCTGTCCCCCTTTCGAATAGTTCGTTAAATTGGTAACGTATACCTGGAGTATATACCCCCCCTCCGCATAGTTGTCAACGCCGGTATACTATGTATACAGTATTTGCGTTTTTAGAAAGAGAAACTTAAAGACAATAAAACAGGAGAAGCATAAATCTGCTCCTCCCGCGATAAAAAAGAACCACACTTTCAATTTTTCGTCAGCATACTTTTCTTTCCAGCCTCAACTTGTCAGCGATTATGGCAATAAATTCGCTGTTGGTAGGCTTTCCCTTGTCGGTTTTTACAGTATATCCGAATAAGGCGTCCAGAGTCTCCAGCTTACCTCTGTTCCATGAGATTTCTATGGCATGTCTTATGGCTCTTTCAACTCTGCTTGGTGTTGTATTATTCATAGAGGCAATGGCCGGATAAAGTTCTTTTGTTACTGCACTCAGCAAATCCATATTATTCACCACCAGAGTTATTGCATCTCTGAGATACTGGTATCCCTTTATGTGAGCCGGTACTCCCACTTCATGTATAAGATTTGTAATATCTATTTCCAGGTCATTATTAAGTAAAGAGTCTTTCATAACCAGTGATTTCCGTAAATTGGAATTCCTGTCTGCAGCACCGAAAGTTCCTTCTGCTGCTTCATTTAGCTGATTTATTCTTTTAACCAGCAGAGTGAGGTTTATAGGCTTGACCAGATAATACTGAGCGCCAAGAGCGATTGCTTTCTGAATGATGGAATCCTGTCCCACAGCTGAAGTCATTATAACTCTTGGATACTTCTCCATATCGGCACTCGCAAGTGCCTCAAGTACTCCAAATCCGTCTAGATGAGGCATTATAAGATCCAGGATAAGTATATCCGGACATTCATTTCCGGAATTGAAATATTCCACTGCTTGGAGCCCGTCTCCGGCCTCAAATAAAATTTCCATATTTTCCTGTTTTTTAAGATATTCCCTTACAACATCACAGAAATCTTTATTGTCATCAACTATCCCAATTTTTATTTTTTTCATCTTTTCCTCCTGTACACACATAGAATTTTCTTTTTTGCCAAATTCCGCTTTCCAATCACACTTTAAGTGTAATATAATATCACATTTTGTGGGCAACTTTTTTATTTCATTTTGTTACTGTTTTAGGGGCTAACACTATATATTGTATACTACCCCTCCAAATTTCCGGCTTCTTCTACCATCCATTCTGCAAAAATGCCGTATCCTTTTGTAGGATTGTTTACGAAAACATGAGTAACAACGCCTACCAGCCTGTTATTTTGTATTATAGGGCTGCCGCTCATTCCCTGTACTATACCCCCACAGTATGCAAGGAGCCTCTCATCTTTCACCTCAATTTCAAGCCCCTTTCCGCCTGCATCCTTTTGTCTGTTAATCTTTGTAATTTCAATCCGGAATCTTTCAGCTTTATCTCCGTTAATTGTCGTAAGTATATAAGCAGGACCCGTTTTTATCTGCTCCTGACGCGCCATTACCATGGCATTTGAATAATCCGGCTCTGACTCCTTGTTTGCCAGCGAATATATTCCGAATTCACAATTTTTCTTCACCTCCCCCAAAGGAAGTTCGCTTTCGTAAAAGATTCCCCTTATTTCTCCCGGCTTTCCTGCTTCTCCTTCTTTTATGGATTTCACTTCGGTACGCAGAAGTTTACCTCCGCCTGACGGAAGCAGTGTATCGGTTTTGCTCTCATATATTCCGTGCCCTAAAGCTGCATATACCTTGTTTTCAGGATCATAAAATGAAAGAGTGCCTATGCCTGCAATTTTTTCCTTGACCCATATACCTATTTTTCGCAGTCCGCTTCCGTATTCCGTTACCGGCATCACGTTAAAATCCATAATTTCATCTTTCCTCGCTGCTTTTATAGACAGCTGCCCCTGAGAATTTTCAACGGCTTCAGCCATATCCGCAGCATCACATACCTCCTTTCCGTTGACGGTAAGAATCATATCTCCAATCTCTATCCCTGCCTCATATCCCGGGCTTACAATGGAATCTTCTGTCTCAATTTCTTCAAGGCCGACAACCAGAACACCTTTTACATTCATCCTTATACCTACAGACTGTCCTCCGGGTATGAGTATTTTTTCACTGACGACTTCAACTGTCTCTGTGGAATCCTCTGTTCCATGACTGAGGAGTCCTGCGATTCCTATGAGTCCTATGGTAATACAAAAAACAACAATTATTTTTTTTAGATTTCTGCTCATTAAAGGCTCCTAACTTTCAAAGTCCTGCAAAAGAGCGGCAAGTTCCTCCTGACTTTCAACTTTAACACCCTTTTCAAAAGCTGCCTGATCCTCAGGCATCAGGAACTCGTATTCTATCTCCGTATCCTCCAGTTTTATTTCTTTCCCGTTATTGTTAACGAAGAAAAGAGAAATCTCTGTACCGTCTTTTCTAACTAAATAATATGAGCTTTCTTCCGACATAATGTTCTCTTTTTCTGTATTTTTTTCCGGTTCTTCATTATTTTTTCCTGCTGTTTCAGCAGATTGCTGGGAATCCACTTTTTCAACCTGCGGAGAAACGTCCTTAGGCCACAGCAGGGCACCTATCAGAAGGCATATCGCCACTATTAGAGCACAGTATATGAAAGTTCTGTAATTTTTCTTTTGTCTTGTAAACATATAATCACCTCATAGGTAGTGTTTACAATATTGGAAAAATTTATACAGTTATATACTCCTTCATGCTTTCGTAAGTTTTCTCGCCGATACCGCTGACATTTTTTATCTCCTCAATAGAACTGAAATTTCCATTGTTTGTTCTGTATTCAATTATTTTTTTTGCGGTATTTTTTCAAGCTCATCTGAATCGGCCCTGTTTATATTTATCTTTCCGTCGTCGCTTGCATCTGCATATTTCTGTTCTTCTGAACCGGTGTCATTAGCAGAATATATCATTATTTTCTGTCCGTCGTATACTTCTTCCGCCATGTTTATACTATCAGTATCGGCCTCCTCAGAAAGTCCTCCTGCTTTTTCAATTACCTGAAACAGCCTGGTTCCCGTTGTAATTTTATATACCCCCGGCTTATTTATGCACCCGCCTATGTCAACATATATTTCTGACTCTGTTTCATTTTCTTCATATGGCACAATGCTTTGGTCTGTATCTGTTTCTTTTATCTCTGATGCACCTGTGCTTCCCCCTGATAACCAAAAAAACAAAAGAGCAGCCATAACCGTGATCGGCAGGGCTGCTTTTTTTATCTTGTCCTTGTTCTGAGTAATCAGATCTTTTAGTTCCTCAAAACTTCGTATTTCCTTTAATTTATTCATTCCCCCTGCACCCCCTTTTACATAATTTTACATTTGAGTGCCGGGTTTGTCAACTTTAAAATTGTAAATTATTGTAAAATTTTAGCGACATGCGTTCCACTTCCATATCATATCGCGGTGTATCAATCCCTGCATAGCTGCAGAAAGAGGATATTACAAGTTCGGGACTGCAGTTTGACACGCTGCCGGAGTCAAGTTCCATATCCAGAACTGTATTTTCTCCCAAGGCTCTCACTTCAAACCGACGTATCTTTGCCTTGATATCTGTCTCAACCATTTTTTTATCCTTTTTACGGCGCTTTAATGCTGTAATTGATTCTTGTTCCAGATATCCGTTTTTTACATGATTTAAAAATTCCGTATCAGCAGAGAAAGGGATTGTCACCTGATATTCTGCACTTTCGCAAACTGATGCCAGTGGTTTATCCAGTCCCGTTGCCTCACGGCACCATTGGATTTCCAGACCTTCGGGCATTTCTTTTGTTATAGCTTCGCAGATATCTTCAGCATTCAGATTATCGGCTGTCTCAAATTCAAGCAGTTCGCAGCTGCTGCTATATCCCAGAGAAAGAGGCTGTGCAAACCCGAGTTTGGGATGAGGATTAAATCCCTGAGAGTATTTCAGCGCAACTCCGCTTTTTCTGAAAGCTCTCTTGAAAAAGCGGAGAAGATCAAGATGAGAAGTATATTTTGCATATCCTGATTTGCTAAATTTTATTATAAATTTTTCAGCCATAGATTCCCTCCGTCATGCATTTCACTCTTTTGTTTATACCGCAGCCTGCACACCCGTATCTGCAATCCCGGGTGGTTTTCTCGCTATATGCTTTTTTCCTTTCAGCAAGGAGAAATGCTTTGCTTACACCACATTCAATATGCTGCCATGGTAAAATCTCGTCTTCTGTTCTTTCTCTGAATGCATAGAAATCAGGATTTATGCCGCTCTCCTCAAAAGCATTTTGCCATCGATCAGGATAAAAATGTTCTGTCCATCCGTCGAGCCTGCAGCCCTTTTCATGTGCTGCCAGAAGAGCCCTGCCGCAGCGTCTGTCTCCTCTTGCAAAAACGGCCTCGCATACACTTGTAAAGCTGTCATGGTAATTAAAAGTGACACCTTTTATCTTTAATTTGCTTTCAAGATAACGATGCTTTTCCATAAATTCCTCAGGTGTATTCTGGCGCTCCCACTGAAAAGGTGTATCTGCCTTAGGTACAAAATTGGATACACTGACAGTAAGCCTGAACTTTCCACCCTTAGGTCCATTGTATTTTTTATTTATTTCAATTATATTTTTTGCAATTTCAGCTATGCCGTCAAGATCCTCTGTTGTTTCCGTAGGCAAACCTATCATAAAATACAGCTTAATATGCCGCCATCCAAGCGAAATAGCCTGTTCAACGGAGGTGTAAATATCCTCATCAGTAACCCCCTTGTTTATAACATCTCTCAGCCTCTGCGTGCCTGCTTCCGGCGCATAAGTAAGTCCGGATTTCTTATACTCCTGTATCTTGTCAAGCACCTCAAAAGCAAACTTGTCTATTCTGAGAGACGGAAGTGACAAAGAGACATTTGCTTTCTTGCAATAATCCATCAGTTCAAGTGCAAGATCCCTAAAGTGCGAATAATCGCTGGTGGACAGTGAAAGCAGGGAGAGTTCGTCATTTCCCGTGGACTCAATTTGAGCCTTTGCAATATTCAGAATATTATCTGTGCTTCGCTCTCTGACAGGACGATAAATCATGCCCGCCTGGCAGAAACGACATCCCCTGGTACATCCTCTGAAGGTTTCTACGACTGCTCTGTCATGCACCGCTTCCACTACGGGAATAACAGGTTTTACAGGAAAGTCTGCCGTTTCTATCTCAGGAAGAATATTTCTGATGACAACATCCGGAGCTTTCGAATTTTGTTTACATAATTTTTTTATCGTCCCATCATCATTATATTGAATCTCATAAAAACAAGGTACATATACACCCTCCATTTCTGATGCTTTTTCCAGGAATTCTTTTTTGGAGAGCCCTTTTTCCCTGCATTTCATGTGGAGTTTAAGTACATCAGGAAGAAGATTTTCTCCGTCTCCTATCAGAAAGAGGTCAATGAAATCAGCCATGGGTTCCGGATTGAAAGCGCATGGACCGCCGGCTGCAATCACAGGATATTCTTCTCCTCTGTCCGATGACATCAGAGGTATTTCCGACAATGAAAGCATATTTAATACAGTTGAATAAGACATTTCATATTGCAGCGTGAATCCCACCATATTCATCTCTTTAAGTGGTGTCTTTGTCTCCAGCGTAAATAAAGGGAGGTTTTCCTCTTTCATAAGTTTTTCCATGTCAGGCGAAGGTGCAAAGACTCTTTCACAATACATTACTTCCTCTTTGTTTACGGCATTATAAAGAATCTGCATTCCAAGGTATGACATTCCTATCTCATACAAATCAGGAAACGCAAATGCCATTCTTTCTTTTACAGAGATCAGATTTTTTTTTGCTGAATTTACTTCTCCGCCTATATACCTTCCCGGTTTTTCAACCCTCTTAAGTATTCTGTCCAGTTTTTTTTGCAGTTCCATCAACTGCCTCCTTTGTAATTAGTTCTTTTATCTGGCTTCTCTGCTTTCTGCAAACAGCTCATCAAGACTCTTACCTATTATTTCTCCGATTTCATCAAGCAGAATTCGTGTTTCTTCTTTCTTTTTCAAAATTTTCTTCTGCACGTCAGGTTTTCCTTCAGCCTTTTTCAATATATAATCAATTCTTTCATCAAGCCCAACATATGTGTCTTCTTTCACAACTCTGTCAGCAATACATACAATGTCACATTCGTTAAGCTTGTCCACAGAATTATATTGCGGGTATGTCATATGTACTCTAACAATTTCCGCTTCATCCATATAACCCATTTTTTTGAGAATCCCATATCCTACAAGTGCATGCTCATCTTCCGTTCTTGCAACATCATGCACAAGGCCGGTTCCTCTGATAAGATCCACATCAAGGTTATATCCGTGTCTGTTAAGTTCTTCTGCCAGTTTTGCAGCCACTTGGGATACTGCTCTGCAATGTGCTTTTACCTTGTCCGGGGTATGCCACTTTTTATATAATTCAGTTATTTCTGCCTCCGATATTCTTTTTGTCATCGGCTTCACCTTCTTTTTTTTTTAGTCGATTTTTATTATACCACAGAGTCTTCCAATTGATAATAGAATTCTTTTTCACCACTGTTGTTAAAAGTTCCTATTACATCCCCCTTGCCTACCCTATCTCCTGTTACAGCAGTAATAGTGCATAAGTTACCATATACGGACACTTTGCTCTGATGCTTTATTTTTATGCACATACCAAGATTCTTATCTATTCCGGCATACGCAACAATGCCTCCTGCAGCAGCATGTACAGACTGTATATCATTGTCTGCTTTTTCGTCTATAGGAGCACTGAAATTTCTCATCTCATTTACCGAGACTACAGCAGAAGTCAATGACGCCGGCGCATCTTTAATCTTATCTAAAATTACATTCCCCGTATCCAGAATATCTGCTATAGTATAATTTTCGGTAAAATACTTGCCTGCAGTCATCCGTGCTTTTTTTATTATATCGCTATCCAGAGTTCCGGAAGCTTTTATTGCAGTAAATATCATTACACATGTAATTGCCTGGACTGCAAGTTTCTTTCTTAACCTCATACATCACACCTCATTACTTATATAATTCTATGGTAATGTATGAAATAAATATAAACATCATGCCATAAGACATGTGATAAAAAGGCCCGGCTGCATTTTATATGTTATAGCCGGGCGCAATGCACATAACTTTTCAACGGAACTCTTCATGGATAAACTGACAAAAAATCAGTATTCATCCCAATATTCCATATCATAGTCTTCAATGCGGATATAGTCTCCTTCTTCGAGACCCATTTCTTTAAGTTCCTCGATAGCTCCCTTACCCTCTATATATTTATAAAGATATCTGAGTGAGCCCATGTCATTGAAGTTAGTAGAGCGGAATATCTTTGACAGCTGCTTTCCTTCCAGAGTATATACACCTTCCTCTTCATCATATCCCGCCTTGATTTCTCTGTAGGAAGGATCTCTTTCCTCAGCATCGAAATCAAAATACTCATAGAAGTCCTCTTCAGGCTCCTGTTCCACTTTTTGCAGTTCTATGAGAGCCGCCGAAAGTATTTCCTTAACTCCCATATTAAGGGGAGCTGACATCGGAAATACCTGGTATCCTTTTTTCTCTGCATACTCTTTGAATTCCAGGTATTCCGGCGAGTCCTCACCGATCATATCAATCTTGTTT
>OLSB01002209.1_pt1 | contig 16687 bp, 13 predicted proteins | sample 1672071 | NCBI WGS metagenome assembly OLSB01 (sample SAMEA3136642, study PRJEB25190) | human gut metagenome | biome: human gut; feature: human-associated habitat; material: faeces | place: Austria | collected 2013 | reverse complement strand
CACTGGCACACTTGGCGCTTTCGCGCGAAGCCAGATAAGAATAAAGGAATTAGAGGCACGGCGCAACAGGTCTGCGATACGACATGCGCACGTGATGCACGTTTAGCCTGTTTAATTAACCCGGCATATTCATTCCGTACTGATAACTGTATCAAAGCGCACAGACTTTTATGAAAGCGCCTAATAGCAGCGTGCGCGCTGAACAGTGATTACGGCAACACCGCCGCACAAACGGTAATTGTATAAACTGCTTGTCGGGAACTAGCAAAAGGAGATTTTCCATGCTGCAAACACAACCCATGTCTCGCAAGGCCTTCGTTGCCACCGGCATCGGTGCACTTCTGACCCTCGCAGGCTGCCAACAGCGCGCATCCAATTCAGAGCCCAAGGAGACAGAGGGCGAATACACCCAGGAATCCAAAGAGACTGAGGGTAAGGCAGAACCCAAAGACGTCTTCACGATAAGCGGTGTTGAACGTGGTGAGGACGATGATTACGGTTACTGGGAAATGTATGTCACCGTCGTGAACAACAGCAAGGAACCCCAGCAGTTCCTTGGTTTCCACATCGACGAGCTAGATATGGACGGAAACATCATCGACTCCTACATGTCCTATAACAAGAACGCTGCCTATACCACTGTGGAACCCGGGCAGTCCTATACGATCGACCTCACCGAGGCCGTCGATGACAACGTCGCCGGCATGCAGAGTCGTTACTGCGAGTATGGGGACGAGGACGACCCCACGCGCAGCGATTACAGCACACCGTATAAGCAGATATTCTAAGAAAGAAGATCAGCTGTGAACGATATCGACTCAACTCCACTCGGCCAGTTCCGAAAGAAGACCGTCATCACGACCCTGGCGCTCATCGTCATCTCGGTGGTATTCGTCATTATTGCCGTATCAGTCCAGTCGGATGCACAGAGCAACTACTCAGAGTACTTGCGTATTACGTCAACGTACGAATTTCTCGACGGGAGCGACTACCTGGATAAATACAACAACGCGACCTCAACCGCCACATTTTGTATAGGAGTATCCGCACTGGCAATTTCTGCTGCCGTCGTTTCTGGCATCGCATGGATCGGAACGAATCTCCTCATTGCCAATAAGCGCACCATCCTCGCAGTCCAGAAGGCAATTGACACGCCTATGGAGCTCGAAGCCTGTACCGGCGCCGTAGATGCCCCCATTGGTTCAAGCATTACGTTCCAAGAGGAGGGAGACACGCTCGTAGCCACTAACCTTGTGGGCGAGCCGGTCGGCGCCCTCAACAAGGAGTTCGCTGATCGAATCAAAGCGGCGGAACAAAATGAAACTGCCAAGGCGTATGTCACCTCATACCGCGGCAATCATCCCGTAATCGAGGTCACAACGAACGCATAGACGTTACTCTCCGGGGCGAGCTTCGGCTTGCCCCTTTCTTTTACGTAATTACCCGCATCGCTCACCATCTTAGCCAGATAAAAAGTCTGCATGTTATCTGGACAGCTTCAACAACCGTGCCAAGCAATCAACCCCCTTGTCCGCTAAGAAGCTACCGTGCGTTGCGGTTGATCTTCCGCAGGCATTTAAAATGCGTAATTCTCTACAATCGTTCAGCCAAAAGCCCATTCATTTCAGCCATTTCGACCTCAATTTCAAAACTATTCGTCAGAACGAATAGTATTAATTACAATGGAATAGATAAAACTATTCGTTCTGGCGAAGGGTTTCGCGATGTTGACCACGAAGGAAGCTGCAGAGCTACTCGACATCACCCCGCGCAGGGTGCAAGAGCTCATAAAAAACGGAGCACTTGAGGCACGCAAGGCTTCTGGTGTATGGCTCATCGACAAAGACAGCGTCAACGCACGACTCCGCTCCGTGACCAAAACGGGGGGACGCCCCCGTCGAGGCCATGGAAAAAGCGAGATTACGTTTACCCTCATGAACCGCACGCACGAAGTCGCCCAGCTGGTCTACAGCACATCGCGAAAAGACTTTACCCACATCGGTGCCGACATCGATTACGCTCACGCCCCTATTGGAGTACTTGGCCCCAATAATCCCGTGTCGCTCGACTCTTTCCGCATTTGGTGGCGAGGCCGCGGTATCCCGCTCGCGCGCATTGGGCTTGCATCCCTGTTGGCAGAAGCAGCAGTCGATGTTCCCGACGAACTCATCCAGCGAAATCTCGGCCTCTCCCTATCCGACCAGTATTGGATTAGACCCCAAGATTCCGGTCTCGCGTGGGAGGATATTAACTTCTTCAATAATGCTTTTGACGACGTCTCTCTGTCCATCGCACCCTTCGCCCCAGAGGGCAAAGCAGCCGCCGCAAAGCCCGATAACACCTCGGACGGCAACCTTCAGAAGTATTGGACATGCGAGGGCGGGCGTCGAATTCTGCATAAGGCAGGAGCGCACCTGAACCAAGAACCATATAACGAGTTGGTAGCGACCGCGCTCCATCGCCGCATCCTAAACGCCTGCGATTATGTGCCTTACTCGCTCGAGGGCACGGGCACTTCCGCCCTGAGCATATGCGATGTCTTCTTAACTGATGAAGAAGAGTATGTCCCTGCGTTCTATGTAAACCAGTACGCAAACGCAGATGAAAGACTAACCGACTACGAGCGATATGTAGCAAACTGCGAGAAGCTCGGGATAACAGACGTCAAGGATGCCCTTGACCGCATGATCGTGTGCGACGACATCATCGCCAACTATGACCGTCATTGGCGTAACTTTGGCCTTGTGCGAAACGTCAACACGCTAGCCTGCAGACCTGCCCCCATCTTCGATTCGGGCTCATCGCTCTGGTGCAACGTTTCTCTAGAGGAGCTTAAGGCAGGGGAGCACAGTTTTACCAGCGCGCAGTTTCATTCAAGCCCCGCGAAACAAATGCTGCTTGTTGAGGATATGAGCTGGTTTGACGACGACAAGCTCGAGGGTTTCGTTGACGAGGCAATCGAAATCCTATCCAAAAACGACGCTCTTACCGCGAGACTGCCTTATCTAAAAGAGGCGCTAACATGGCGCCTCGAAAGAATGATCGACATCGCTGAATGGAGTTAGCGAAACAGCATCGCCCCGCCAACTCCCCTACCTCCCGCGCAGGGCCTTGAGCTTGGCCAGGGCATCGGGGCTCAGGCGACTGCCCAGAGTCATCTTGATCTGCGGAGCCTCCTCGGCCTCGCGGACGTCGTTATCGATCTGTTTGATCTCGTCCACCAGCATGCGACTCGAGATGCGCGTAACGCCCTTGCCCATGACGACGGCTTGAATTGTGCCGTCACTCGATACAACGGAGCACGCGCGGCCTTCCTCGCGCGCCTCGATGCAGAGCTTTTGTACCACGGTATCGGCCGATACGCCCGTCGGCGAAAACTCGATGCGCACGCCGCGAGCCGGCAGGTTGGGGCGCTCGCTGGAGATATTGCCTGCACCGTCAAACACGATTACGGCCTCGTAGCGGCCCTGGGCAAAGGCGGCGACGTCGTTGATGAGGGCGGTGCGCGCCATATCGTGAACGTCGCTGGAATACGGATCGTCGGAATGATCGTACACGAGCTTTTCGTAGCGCGGCGTGCAGTGGATCACGTTGTAGCCGTCGACCACCAGCAGCTCGGGCTTATTGGAGTGCACCGTGGAGACTGGGTCGGCGATAGCCTGCGCAAACGCATTGCCGCCCACGCCATAGGTCGCGGCCGAGACAATCGGCTTGGCCGAGCCTTCGCCGAAGCGCTTGGCCTTAGACTTGGCACGGTTCTTCTTGGACATGCGCTACTCCTCCCCCATGAGCTCGCCGGCGTTGCGACGTAGCCACTCAAAGCACAGTGCCGTCGTTGCCTGGGCAACGTTGAGGCTCTCGGTCATGCCACGCTGAGGAAGCTTGGTCAAAAAGTCGCATTTCTCGAGCACCAGGCGCGAGATGCCGTCGCCCTCGGAGCCCATGACAAGCGCCACGCGGCCCTCGAAGGGAGCATCCCAGCAACTGCCCTCGGCGTGCTCGGAGGCACCACCCACCCAAAAGCCAGCGGCCTTAAGATCGTCGAGTGCACGAGCGATATTGGGGACCTGTGCGATAGGCAGATGCATGACGGCGCCGGCTGAGGTCTTGTAGCTGCCCACGGTCACGCCGGCAGCGCGCTTGTTGGCGATGATGACGCCCGCCGCGCCCACGACCTCAGCGGAGCGCACGATAGCGCCAAAGTTACCGTCGTCGGTCACGTGGTCGAGCACCACGACAAGTGCCGGACCCTCGCCTGCACGGTCGAGGATATCGGCGACATCCGCATAAGGGAAGTTGCCCACCTCGAGCGCAATACCCTGGTGAGCGCCGTGGCTCGACAGCGCATCGAGCTGCGCGCGCGGCACATACTTAATGCGGACACCCGCGGCGTTGAGGTCATCGACCAGACGAGACAGGGCGGCATCGCGCTCCCCGCCCTCGGCAATGAGCGCGCACTTGATGGGAAAACCGGTGCGTAGTGCCTCGGCGGCAGCGCGACGACCTTCGATAAACTCGCCCTTGGGAGCCTGGACAGCGTCGCGGTTGCGATCGCGCTGCGGACGCGCAGCTTGGGTGCGATCGCGCTGGCCCTTGGAAGCGGCAGCGCGGTCATTTCGGCGAATCGGACGCGATCCAGAAGCGGCCTGCTTGCCGCCACGAGGCGCACGCTTGCGATTGTCGGCCATAGGACGGCCTCCTAAATACACCTATCAAACGAAACAAATAGACCGACCGCCCGAGGTGCGGCAGATTGCCTTGAAAGAGGAGGGCATAGACCTTGGGGCCATGCCCGACGATTGAAAGGCAAGGTGCCGTGGCTCGGGCGGTCGGGTGCTTGGGAAACCCGCAGGGGTTAGAGGGATTTGATACGGGTGCCGGCGGCGGTATCTTCAATCGTCAGGCCCAAGTCCTTGAGTTGATCGCGGATGGCGTCTGCCAAGTCCCAGTTCTTGGCGGCACGGGCCTCGGCGCGAGCCTCGAGAATCTTGGCAGCGGCCTCGTCCACGTCGTCACCAGTGTAGGCGACCAAGCCGGCGGCAACGCCCAAAAGGCCCAGCGGCAGCTCGACCTTGGGCTCGGGAAGCTCAACGCCAAACGTATCGAGCAGCTCGACCAGCGTATCGGCGGCAGCAAGAGCCGCGGCCTTGTCGGCAGCGTCGCCCGCCTGCTCCAGATACTGATTGCACTCGGTGACAAAACCAAAGACGGCGCCCATGGCACCGGCGGTGTTAAAGTCGTCGTCCATGCACTCCTTAAAGGTGGCACGGGTCTCGGCAGCCTTGGCGGCAAACGCCTCAGATGCTGCCTCATCGGCTTCGGCCGTCGCATGGTTCGCGGCCCAGCGCAGGTTCTCGACCGTACCGGCGATACGCGTGAGCGAATTCTCGGCACCCTCCAGGCGCTCCCAGGAGAAGTCGAGCGGCGAGCGATAGCTCGTCTGCAGCATCAGCAGGCGCAGGGCGGCAGCGGAGTGCTGCTCGAGCACCTCGGCCAGCGTAAAGAAGTTACCAAGCGACTTGGACATCTTCTCGCCGTCGACCAGCAGCATGCCCGTGTGCATCCAGGTGTTGGAGAAGCCCTGGTGCCAGGCGCAGGCAGCCTGGGCGCACTCGTTCTCGTGATGCGGGAAGGCAAGGTCGGAGCCACCGCCGTGAATGTCGATCGGGGTACCCAGGTAGCGGTGCACCATGGCGGCGCACTCGGTGTGCCAACCGGGACGGCCCTCGCCCCAGGGGCTCGGCCAGCTGGGCTCGCCGGGCTTGGCGGCCTTCCACAGCGCAAAGTCGAGCGGGTCGTTCTTGTCCTCGTTCTCCTCGATGCGCGCACCCACCATAAGGTTGTCGATGTTGCGGCCCGAGACCTGACCGTAGTTGGGATCGCTGCGCACGGAAAAGTACACGTCGCCGTTATCGGCGGCGTAAGCGTGGCCCTGCTCGATGAGCGCCTTGATCATGGCAATCATGGGGCCGATCTCCTTGGTGGCGCGGGGGCGCACATCGGGATCGAGCACGTTGGCAGCGCGCATGACGCCAATAAACTTATCCGAGAACTCCGTCGCGACCTCGGCGGCCGTACGGCCCTGCTCGTTGGCACGCTTGATGATCTTGTCGTCGACATCGGTGAGGTTCTGGGCGAACGTGACCTCGTAGCCGCTCGCGATGAGCCAGCGTCGAATCACATCGAAGCTGATGAACGTGCGGGCGTTGCCGATGTGGATGTTGTCGTAAACCGTGGGGCCGCACACGTACATGCGGACCTTGCCGGGCTCGATGGGCTGGAACTCTTCCTTTTTATGGGTAGCGCTGTTGTAGATACGCATTCGTTACTCCTTAACGGTTTTCTGTAGCAGGCAGACGGCCCAGGCGCCAATTCCCTCGCCTTGACCTTCCCAACCGAGCTTTTCGGTCGTGGTGGCGGCGACGCCCACGTTTTCGACGTCAACGCCCAGGGCATGGGCCAAGTTGGCACGCATGGCATCGCGGTGCGGGGTGATCTTAGGCTGCTGGCAGGCAATGGTGCAGTCGGCATCGACAAACTCAAAGCCCAGCTCGCGCGCATAGTCCATTACGCGGGCAAGCAACACCATCGAGTCGGCACCCTCGTAGGCGGGGTCGGTGTCGGGGAACAGCTTGCCAATGTCTCCCCCGCGGCAGGCGCCCAGAATAGCGTCGGCCAGCGCGTGCGCGAGCACATCGGCATCCGAGTGGCCCAGCAGGCCGCGCTCGTAGGGAATGTCGACCCCGCCGATGATACATCGACGCCCCTCCACCAAACGGTGGACGTCGTAGCCGTGGCCAATGCGCAGGTTACTGAACATGGGGAAGGTCCTCTCTCTCGGCCATCCGCCCGAGCAAAATCGCGGTTACGGGACGCAAGTCCTCGGGCACCGTCACCTTAAGGTTGTCGCGCGGGCTCTGGACGCAGCGGACGCGCCCACCCATGCGCTCGACCAGTGACGAATCGTCCGTACCGATAAAGCCCTCGACAATCGCCGCGGCATGGGCGCGTTTCATGGCGTCGACACTAAAGATCTGCGGCGTCTGCGCGGCCCAATAGAGTTCGCGTGGCGGCGTCTCGACGATGTTGTCCCCATCGACGATCTTGAGCGTGTCGATTGCGGGCTGGCCACACACGACACCGTCGAGCGAGCGGTCACTCACGAGCACGTCGATAGCGTGATCGATGGCCTCGGTAGTAATGAGCGGACGAGCGCCGTCGTGAATGGCGACGTATTCAAAGCCTGCCGGCACCGCATGCACGCCGGCACGAGTGGAGTCCTGGCGAGTATCGCCGGCATCGGCGAAGCTGATGGGCGTGTTATACGAAAACGGGCTGATGGCCAGGCGGCGCATCTCGGCACGACGCTCGGCAGGGCAAACCACGACGATGTGGCCGACCTTATCGCTACGGTCAAACGCGCGGATGGACCAGCTCATAAGCGGACGGCCCGCTACATTGACGAGCTGCTTGCCACCGGGATTACCAAAGCGCTGGCCGCTGCCACCGGCAACGACCACGGCGCATACGGGCGCCATTATGCGTTCCCCTGTTTGGTGCCCTTCATGCGGTACAGGGAGTCCGCAAGAATGGCAGGGTTGTTAACGCCAAAGTCGCCCAGGCGCTCCGGATCCTTGCTGATGTCGTCCATGAGCTCCTGCAGCGAGCCATACTCGTCGACGATCTTCTCGGCCACGCCGTCGCGCACGACGGACACGCGCGAAAGCGTGCGCAGGCCCAGCGGCGTCATGACGGAGTCCTCGTCCAAGTCGTCGTAACCCAGAACCGCCGCCACATGCTGCGGGTCGGACAAGTCCTTGGGCGTCATGCGGCTAAGCTCGGCACGGATCTTCTCGGCGTTTGCCTCGGAGGAATCGCTTGCGTAGTCGCGAATCATCAAGTCGTACTCGGTATCCATGCTGGAGCCGGCGAGCTGCTCGAGCTGCATCTGCACGAGCTTGCCCTGGTTGCCCAGCTTGACAATGCAATCCTTAAGCTCGGTCTTTGCCTGCTGCATGATCTCGAAACTCGAGAAAATGCCGGTGATGTCGGCGAGCGTGACGTAGTCGTCCAGCTCGAGGGCCGTCAGACGCAGCAGGGAGCGGTCGAGCGACTGACGGGTGGTCTGAAGCGTAGCGACGAGCTGGTTGACCGAGCTCATGATGGTGGTGACGGGCTGAATCTCATAGCTCTTGCCGTGCACATACACGTTGACGACGGCACGACGGGCCGAGACCGAGATCACGATGGCGTCGGTGAGCACCGACATGCGAGCGGCAGTACGGTGACGCATGCCCGTCTCGCTCGTGGCGAGCGAGGGGTCGGGATTGAGGTGGAAATTGGCGCGCAGGATCTGGGTAAGGTCGCCGTCGATGACGATGGCGCCGTCCATCTTGGAAAGCTCGAACAGGCGGTTCGAGGTAAACGAAATGTTGAGCGGGAAGCCGTCGTTACCGGCAGCGAGCACGTTTTCGGTGTCGCCGACGCAGATAAGGGCGCCCAGGTGACCGGCGATGATCATGTCAAGGGCGGTGCGGATCGGCTGACCAGGTGCCGTCAGGCGGATGGCCTGTTCCATACGCTTTTGCAGCTCGTTCTTATCCAAGGCATCGCTCCCATCGTATACGCTCCATAAACGTCAATAAGTTTCTCACGGTTTGCCCCTGTGACACCCGCAAATTCCGATGCTTACAGAATGAGCGAACACCGCTTAGGTAGCTCATTTGGGACGGGGCTCTTTTGGCTGCTCATGTGGTAGCATCGGGTCTCATATAAATGAGGGAGTGGTCGTGTAATCGGGTTCGCCCGCAGAGAGGGGGCCAGACTATGGGACTCGCAGAGCTCGTGTTGCTCGCCGTTGGCCTTTCGATGGACGCCTTTGCCGTTTCTATCTGCAAGGGTCTCGGCATGAAAAAGATCAACCTTAAAGTCGCCGTTGTGCTCGGCCTGTTCTTTGGCGGCTTTCAGGCCGGCATGCCCGTAATCGGTTGGGCACTCGGCAGCCAGTTCATGGGCATCATCGGTCCCATAGACCATTGGATCGCCTTTATCCTTTTGGCCTTTATCGGCGGCAAGATGCTGTGGGAAACCTTTACCGAAGACGAGGATGAGGACGAAGGCGACGGCAAGGATGCCGAAAAGATCGACCTGGGCGAGTACCTAATCCTTGCCATCGCCACCTCGATTGACGCGCTCGCCGTGGGCATCTCGTTTGCCGCGCTCTCGGTCGATATCGTGCCCTCTGTATCGCTTATCGGCGTCACAACGTTTATCTTCTCCGTCGCCGGCGTAGCGATCGGCCACACCTTTGGCGCGCGCTACGAAAAACCCGCCACCATCGTGGGTGGCGTCGTACTCGTCCTCATCGGGCTTAAGATCCTACTTGAGCACCTTGGGATCCTCGCACTGTAACGAATAACGGCCGCCCGGCATTACGCCAGGCGGCCGTTTTCATAGCCAGCCGTTTTAGAGCTGCTTAACCAAGGCGACCTTTACGCGGCAAGGCGCTTGAGGACGTCGATGAGCAGCTCGTAGAAGCGCTCGGCAGAAGCGAGCTCCATGCTCTCGTCCGGGGTGTGGACATCGGAGAGCGTCGGGCCCACGGCGATGGCGTCCAGGCCGTGCAGGGCCTCGGCAAACAGGCCGCACTCAAGGCCGGCATGGATGGACTCGATGCGCAGCTCGGAGCCAAAGAGCTCGCGATAGCTCTCGACAAAGACGTCGCGGACCGGCGAATGCTCGGCATAGCTCCAGCCGGGATACTCGAACTCAAACTTGGCGTCGAAGCCCAGGACATCGGCCAGCGTCTGCAGGCGGTCCTTGAACTCGTTCTGCAGCGAGGTGATCGAGGAGCGCGGGGACAGCATGATCTTGACCTCGTCGTCAGAAGTGGCAACCACACCGATGTTGGAGGAAACCTCGACGGAGCCGTCGGTAGCGACGTTGCGGCGGATCACGCCGTTGGGGGCAAGACGCAGGGCGCGGATGAGGGCAAGCGCGGACTTCTCGTCCATGGCCTCGACCTCGGCGTCGTCGGCAATCTCGACAGTGCAGGTAAAGCCGGGGTCGAAGACCTCGAGCTCGGCAGTGACGTCGGCGATAATGCCCTTTGCGATCTGGGCCGCGGCCTCGGCGGCAGCGTGGTCGGCGTAGACCAGAACAGCCTTGCACTCACGGTTGATGGCGTTGTCCTTGGTGCCGCCGTTAAAGCTAACGATGGCGGGCTCGCCGGCAACCATCAGGCGGTCGATGATGCGGGCCATGATGAGGTTGCCGTTGCCGCGCTCCAGGTGGATATCGCTGCCGGAGTGACCGCCCAGCAGGCCGGAGATGTCGAGCGTGAGGGTGCTACCGGTCTTGTGCTCGCGCGCGATCGGGCAGGTGTAGGTAACGACGACGCCGCCGGCGCAGCTGACGGTGGCAACGCCCTCTTCCTCGGAGTCAAGGTTGATCATGGTGCGGGCGCTAATCTGGGACTTGTCGAGCGTCTCGGCGCCGACCAGGCCAGTCTCCTCGTCGGTGGTGAATACGCACTCGAGGGCGGGGTGAACGATCGAATCGTCATCGAGAACAGTGAGCATCAGAGCGACGGCGATACCGTTGTCGGCGCCCAGCGTGGTGCCGTTAGCGGTGAGAACGCCGTCCTTGACGAGCAGGTCGATACCATCGGTCGTAAAGTCGTGCTCAACGGAGCCCAGCTTGTCGCACACCATATCGATGTGGCCCTGCAGCATCACGGTCGGGGCATTCTCGGCACCGGCAGATGCGGGCTTGCGAATGATGACGTTGTAGACCTCGTCCTGATACACATCGAGGCCGCGCTCCTTGGCAAACGCAACCAGGAAATCGCTGATGCCCTTCTCGTTGCCAGACCCACGGGGGATCGCGCTGACCTCCTCAAAGAAATGGAACAGCTGGGCGGGCTCATAGCCGGTGATCTTGTAGTCCATGGTGCCTCCTTGGCGCAACTGGTTAGACAATAAGACATGCGCCTTGTATATTCCCAGACTTCGTTTGCATAAACCAGTCGAAAACGCCGAGCGCTCTCGCATCATCGGCTAACGGCGGGGAAACGCCACTTTATTAAGATAAAGCAGGTAGACGGACCGCGCCGAAGGGACGTTGGACCCTTCAACCAACCTCAACGCTTGACCAACGCTTATGCATACACCGTTGGTATGTTTAATGAGATTTACTTTGAACGAGGGGCCTTTCCAACAGAAAAAAGGGCGCTCCTTTGGAACGCCCTCGTGAACACAAGGTTTTGTTACGCCCTACAGCGCGCCGGAACCGGCTTGCATCATGCCGCCGGGGCCCGAGCTTACGCCACTGCTCACAGGAGCGGCGTTTCCGGTGTGCGGCGCTGCCGGAGCGGTATCGCCCCCAAGCGCACCTGCCGGACGCGGCGCCGGGATCTCGCCCGTACCGTGGCTAAAGACGAACTTGCCGTCGGCCACGTCGCACAGGACGGTATCGCCGCTGCCCCACTCGCCGGCCAGCAGCTCCTCGGACAGCGGATCCTCGATGAGCTTTTGGATGGCGCGGCGCAGCGGACGTGCGCCGTTGGTGAGGTCGGTACCCTCGGCTACGATCTTGTCGTAGGCCGCATCGGTGAGTTTGATGTTCATGCCGTTGGCAATCAGGCGCTGGCGCAGGTCGTCCACCAGCAGGTGAGCGATCTTGGTCAGGTTCTCGCCCGAAAGCTTCTGAAACACCACGATGTCATCGATACGGTTGAGCAGCTCGGGGCGGAACAGGCGCTTGAGTTCGCCCATCGCACGGCCCTTAATCTCGCTCGAGGTAAGACCCTGCTCACCGGTGGTGCCAAAGCCAACGCTCGCATCCTGCGCAATCTCGCGGGCGCCCACGTTGGACGTCATGATGATCACGGTGTTGCGGAAATCGACCGTCTTGCCCTGGCTGTCGGTCAGGCGACCCTCCTCAAGCACCTGCAGCAAGATGTTGAAGATATCGGGGTGCGCCTTCTCGATCTCGTCGAACAGCACGACCGAGTACGGGTGACGGCGAACGGCCTTGGTGAGCTGACCGCCCTCGTCGTGGCCCACGTAGCCCGGGGGGCTACCGATGAGCTTGGAGACCTCAAACTCGCTGCCAAACTCCGACATGTCGAAGCTGATGAGCGCGTCCTTGCTGCCAAAGAGATACTCGGCGAGCGTCTTGGCGAGCTCGGTCTTGCCTGTGCCGGTAGGACCCAAGAAGATAAAGCTGCCGCCGGGACGACGCGGGTCCTTGAGCGGCGAGCGGCTGCGGCGCACTGCCTTGGCCACGGCCTCGACAGCTTCATCCTGGCCGATAATGCGGGTCTTGAGCACGTTTTCGGTCTGCAACAGACGACGGCTTTCGCTCTCGGTGAGCGAAGACACCGGCACGCCCGAGGTCACGGACACGATGTCGGCAACCTGGGCGACATCGATGGTGAGCGGGCTGGCGTCGAGCTCGGCCGTCCAAGCTGCCTTGGCCTCGGCGAGCTCAATCTCGGCAGCCTTCTGCTGCTCGGTAATCTCGGCGGCCTTGTTCATGTCGTCGCCCTCGGTGGCCTCCTGCGCGGCAGCCTTGAGCTCCTCCACGCGATGCTCGGCCTCGCGCACCGGCTCAGGCGCACGGTTGGCGGCAATGCGGGCGCGGGCGCCGGCCTCGTCGATGAGGTCGATGGCCTTATCGGGCAGGAAGCGATCCTGGATGTAGCGGTTGGAGAGGTTCGCGGCGGCCTCGATGGCACCCTGCGTATAGCGCACGTGGTGGTGCTCCTCGTAGCGCGGCTTGAGCGCGGTCAGGATCTTGACCGTGTCCTCGACGCTTGGCTCCTCAACATCGATGGTCTGGAAGCGGCGCTCGAAGGCCGGGTCCTTGGTGAGGTACTTGCGGAACTCCTCGGCCGTGGTGGCACCGATGATCTGGAAAGCGCCGCGCGCGAGCACGGGCTTGAGCATGGAGCTTGCATCGATGGATCCCTCGGCAGAACCGGCACCGATGATGGTGTGCATCTCGTCGATAAACAGGATGACGTCGTCGGCTTCGGTTGCCTCCTGGATCACGTTCTTGAGACGTTCCTCAAACTCACCGCGATACTTGGCGCCCGCGACAAGACCCGGCAGGTCGAGCGTCCAGATGTTCTGGTTCATAAGGTTCTCGGGCACGTTGCCGGCAGCGATCTGCTGCGCCAGGCCCTCGACGATGGCCGTCTTGCCCACGCCGGGGTCACCCAAGATAAGCGGGTTGTTCTTGGTGCGGCGCGAAAGGATCTCCATCATGCGCTGGACTTCCTTTTCGCGACCGATCACCGGGTCGAGCTCGCCGTCGCGCGCCTTCTGCGTAAGGTTGGTGGCGAACTGTTTGAGCGTGTCGGTGCCGCTCCCCTTTTGCTGCGAGGCGTCCGAGCCGCTAAAGAACGGCAGGCCTGTACCGGGACGCCCGGCACCGGCACCGGCGAGCGGGCGCTTCTTGTCTTGATCCTTGGCGGTAAGCTTCTCGATGGCTTTTTTAATGGAAGCGGACGAAACACCCAGGCGCATGAGAATGTCCATGGCCATGCCGTTGCCCTCTTCGACGATACCGATGAGCAGGTGCTCGGTCGACACATAGGTCTGGTTGTTCTCGCGCGCCACGCGGAAGGAACGCTCCATCACGCTGATGACGAGCGGCGTAAAGGCGAGCTTAGCGGCCTCGGTCTCCTCGCTGGGCTCGGGAACGGTGGTCTGGACCTCCTTGAGCGTGTCCATGATGTCATCGTAGGAGATATCGAGTGAGCGCAGTGCCTCGGCGGCAATGCCCTCGTCCTCCTTGGCGAGCGCGAGCAGCAGATGCTCGGTACCCACCTTATTTGAGTGAAGATCGAGCGCCTCCTGCTTGGCCATGGACATGACCTTGCGCGCGCGATCGGTAAAACGGTCCAACATGCTAGTTCCTCTTAGACGAGCTAGTTTTTCAAACGCAAAGCGCCACTCGTGGCGGCGCTTTGGTCTCTTTACCCATATGGAGTATATGTTAACCGCTGTGGCCTTTTCCGCGTGCAACCATACGACAACGTCTACAAAAAAGGAATCGCCGGGCGCGGCGGGCGCTCTAGGTTAGAGGCTCTTGCCTAGCAGGCGGGCTCGGCGTCCATGCTCTCGGCAACGTCATCGTCGACATCGGCAACGGAAGCGCCCGGCATGCGCACGAGCTCCATATGCTGCTCTTCAAAGACGGTTCCCATGGGGAAGGCATGGCGGAAGATAAAGCGAGCAACCGGACCAGCCACCAGCAGGTTCCAGGGCAGGGCCATGATAAAGTTGCGCGGAATGTTGACGAGCCACATCATCGGCAGCACCTGCAGATTGGCAAGCGGGCCGCCGGGCATATGGAGCAGGCCTTCGCACGCGCCGTAGAGCGACATGATGATGACCATGGGAACGACCATGCAGGAGCTGACGGCGAGCGTCATGGCAAGCGGTGAGCTCTTACCCGGCGTGACCAGGAATTTAAAAGCGAAACCCTTGGCAAGGGGGCTGGCAACAAACCAGTCGCAGCACATGGCAAAAATGTAGGCAACGGGGAAGCCGAGCCACGCGGCGGCAATGACCTCGCCGTTGATGGCCCCATGCTGCAGGGCAACGTTGTAGATGCTCATCCAGAACACCATGCAAAAGCACATGATAAAGGTGAACAGCAGGCTCTCTCGTTTATTGATAGGCATAAAGGGCAAAATCCTTTCTGTGTTACGCCGCGGTGCACAACAAAAACGGGCGGGCGAGATGGAGCTACTGGGACTTCATCTCGCCCGCCCGTGGTACGTGCGTCTGCGACTACTTATGTGGTGGAACTACCCTAACACGAACAGCACACGCTTCGTAAGCGTTGAGTTTGTGAAGATGCTCGGCGTATTGGTGCAAAGTAACCTGTCACCCTTGCACCAATTAGCTAGTGTGGCGCCAGCGGGGATCGGTGAGAGTTCTCGCTACGCCCAAGCCAACGGGCAGGAACGCCACGATGAGCACCGCACGCACAAACCAGCCAAGCATATTAACCGTGTCAAACGTGCACATGTAGTACATCGAGCGATACAGATACAGCCCCGGCACCATAATGACAATCGAAGGCACCGTGAGGGCGATGCGCGGGTAGGTGAGCTTGACTTCGGCCAAGCTTGCCAGCAGACCCGATACCAGCGCGCCGATAAACGCTGCTGCCTCGGGAGGCATTCCCGTGCTGAGGCCCAGGAAGGGAATCATCGTCGGCGCATCGACAAGGGTCAGACGCAGGGTATTGGACACGGCGCCGATCAACCCAGCTGCCGCGGCCATCTTTACCGGGCTGTTGAACATCACCGAGAAGCCGAATACGCCAACGAAGCTCATCACCACGCGCAGGAGCGTAAGGGCAAGCGGCGAAAGGCCCAGTGGGGCAAAGTCGTCCGGCGCCAGTCCCACACACTCGGCAACCATCCAACCTACGAGGGTCGCCATCACAATAATCGACACAGCATACGAAAGACGCTCGATACCGCTTCGCATGTCGAGCTTAGCGATGTCGAGACCTGCCGTAATGAGCGGAAAGCCAGGAATCACAAAGAGCATGGCGCCGATATAGCCTTCTTGGTGCGACATTGCACCCGGAACAACCTGGGCGAGGCCGAGCAATGCCAGCAAATATGAGATACAGGCCAGTGCGACACCGAGCGTCAAAGCGCTGAACTGACCAAGGCCTTGCTTGAGAATATGGGAGCGGGCAAAGTTGCCGACACCCGCGCCCACGAACGCGCATGCCATCTCAATGGGACCGCCACCAAGTAAAAAGACAAAGGCGCCACAGGCGCAGGCTGCCGCAAGGCCCTGTTGCCAGGGCGCGTAATCAGGTTTTGAACTCTCAACGGTCTTGAGCATCTCGTGATACTCGTGCACCGTGAAGCGACGACCATAGGTCTCGATTTCCTTGAGGAAACTCTCCATCATCCAAATGCGATGGGTGTTGACGCCGGTTGTCGGCAGACTGACGACCTCGTTAAAGCAGTGGCCATCTTCGATGCAAGTACACTCAAACGACAGGAGACTTAAGTCAACATGGATTGTGACACCGAGTACGGCGGCGACTCGATTCATGGTATCGCGTACGCGCCAGGCACCCGTTCCACTCGCGAGCATAAGCATACCGGTGCGGCAGACGATGGATGATTTATCGGTGAGCGGCGCATCGACGGCAAGTTCATCGCCTGCCGTCACGATCTGGTGCCAGTCGGTTTTCATATGGAGCGCGCCGGCACGAACGCCGTGGTGCATGGGGGCTCTCGAAAGCAGCGAGTTAAGGCGCGAAGACTGTGGGGACTCCGTTGATTCGTCCTCAACCTCATCAGTCTCTTCATCGACCAGATCAAAGGAATCAAGCGGCGCTGGCTCGCGACGGTCGATCAGCTCCTCGTCCTCATCATCAAAGTAATTGAACTGATCGAGCATGTCCTCTTCGATTGCGCGCTCGCTCGCATCGTCCATCCCGGTGCTCCCTTCCTATCGACTAACCCCCATCCTAGACAGCGACAGCTAAAGGAAACATAAAAGAGACAACTGTCATGCGAGACATGTGCACAATAGCCGTTGGGTAGTCGTTTAAGAACGTCCCCAACGACTACTCCGGCAACGCCGATGTTTTGGCAACGGCAGCGAGCGACGTCCAGGGCGAACAAGTTGGCATGAAA
>OLSB01002198.1_pt1 | contig 16774 bp, 15 predicted proteins | sample 1672071 | NCBI WGS metagenome assembly OLSB01 (sample SAMEA3136642, study PRJEB25190) | human gut metagenome | biome: human gut; feature: human-associated habitat; material: faeces | place: Austria | collected 2013 | reverse complement strand
ATTATTATTAATAGTTTCTATTATAATAAATCATAATATGGATACAAGTGATAATCTTAATATATCAATTATTTTAATGTCTTTAATTATAGAAGTAATTGGATTAATCAAAATCATCAAAGATACTGCAAAATAGTGTCTTTTTTTATGCCCTGTGATATAATTAATATGGTGAGACTATGTTCAGAAATGCAATCAAAAAAGGATTACAATATATAAGACCCCTGATAACAGGTAAACTAATTTATAAAGATAAGAGTATTGTTAATAGCTTATCTACATTAATAGTATTAAATAAAAATGGTGATATCTTAACAACATTAACAAATGCTGAATTATTTTTAATTGAAGATGATAATAATGAAGTATTTCCTAATATTTTAAATGAAATAGATAATGCTCCAAAAGAAAGACAAAAGAAAAAAATTGAAGAAAAATATGGTATTAAAGATAATTCAATAGTTGGAATTCACAATGTCATTATAGATATTGCTAAAAATCCAGGAAAACTAAATATTATCAAACATCCATATTTAGATTTAGCAATCGTTAAAATCGAAAATAAAAAAAATATTTTAGTTGATGAATTTCCTAAATTTGTTAACAAACCAATCGATATAGGAACATCAGTATGTAATTTAGGATTTGCTTTTCCAGAATATAAAACCTTTGAATATGATCAAGAAAGCAAAAGAATAATATCTACCAATGAAGTTATGAATTTTCCGGTTTTTCCTACTGAAGGAATGATTACAAGAAACATTATTGATAAACAAGATAACCTTTCAATGATTGAAACATCTAATGAAGTAATAACTGGTACCCAAGGTGGTGTTCTATTAAATAAAGATGGTAATGTTTTAGGAATGCTAGCAGGCACTAATATCATTAAAAGTACTATACCAGGAGATGACTTTAACATGCGTTTAGGTATATCAATTAATAGTCAAACAATTATAAAATTTTTAAAAGATAACGATATTGAATTTGAGGAGGTAAAATGAAAAATTCAAGAGGAAACATCATAATAATAGAAGGTCCACAAGGAGTTGGAAAAAGTACTATGGCTAACTTCTTAAGAGATAATCTATCATCTTCTAATTTATACAGATTAACCGGAATAAAAGATAAAACTAAAACGGGATATCAAAAAAATAAAACTATGTATTTAGGTCTATTAAATTATATGGAAGCATTAGAAGAAACTGAATTAAATTTATTATTTGATCGTACATTTTTTACCGAAGAAGTTTATACAAAATTAGGTTATAAAGATTATAGTTTCGATGATGTATATGAAAGATTAGTAAGAAAACTTTCAGAATTAGATTTTAATATTTATTTTGTAGTTTTATACTTAAAAGATACATCATTATATGGAAAACGTTTAGTAAGACAACATCATCAATATCAAAAATTTAGTATTGAAAGTAGTGTTAAACAACAAGAAGAATATTTAAAACTTATTGACAACATAAAATATAAATCAATTCATAAAATTAAAATAGCAACCGATGATTATAAAAAAGCTTACGATAAATTAATTAATTCAATTCCTGTATTAAAGGAAGAAAATATAGAATATAGAGGTTAATATGTGTCTAGAAAGTAATTTACAAATATATTTATTTATAGGATTTGTTTTACTTGGAATAATCTATTTAACTATCTTAAAATTAAAACATATCAGAAAGAAAAAATTTAATATAAGATTATTATTTACTATAATTATTTTATCACAAAAAAAGCGGTTTCAGCAAAAATATTAATTTTTTTCTCATTTTCGCTCAACTCCTAAATATAATTATAATATATATAATTAAAAGGCCTACATTGTAAGCCTTATTCAAATGATACTTTTGGTACTTCTTTTTCTTTTTCTTCAATTTTAAAGAACTCATAGACTTCAAACTTAAACATATTAGCAATAATATTTGATGGAAACATTTGCACTAAATTGTTATAAGTTAAAACAGTATCATTATAGAATTGTCTAGCATAACTAATCTTATCTTCAGTATCTTTTAAATCATTTTGTAAACTAATAAAATTTTGGTTAGCTTTTAATTCAGGATAAGATTCACTTAACGCAAATAACTTATTTAAGGCTCCTGTTAATTGATTATTAGCCTCGATTTCTTCATTAATTGAGCCAGCACTGACAAATTTATTTCTAGCCTCGATTACTTCAGCCAAAGTATTCTTTTCGTGTTTAGCATATCCTTTTACTGTTTCAACTAAGTTAGGAATTAAATCTGCTCTTCTTTTTAATTGAACATCTATTTGAGCCCATTGATCTTTTACTTTGTTTCTTGAATTAACTAGTTTGTTATAAACTCCAATTCCATAAAAAATAAGTAAAATAATAACTGCAAATATGATAATAATTACTGTTGCTGTTGTTGATAAACCGCCCATTTACATACCTCCTTTTATATATTAAGTATACTATTAAAATAATAAATTTACAAGTACTTTTTTATGACATTTTTATATTTTTTTTGCTACTGGCGTTTTAGTTCATAAGAATGTTATTAATAGTTATAGTATTTTACAAATAAAATTATATTATAACATTAGTAACATCACTAAAATTTCTACATTTTTCTTCTAACAATGGAAAATTACAACATCTATCCTTTACATTTTTAGGTAATTTATTATTTTTATATAAACTGTATAATAATTTTGATTTTTTGTTTATTTCTTTTCTATTAAGTGTTAACCAACGTAATTGATTTCTTAATAACTCAATTCTAAGCATTTCTTTTTTATCAGTAGTCCTCTTATTTAAGTCAAACTCAATATAATTTTTTGAAGTTACTGGAATCATATTATTAAAATTAACTACTCCATATACTCCATTATCTATCTTTACTAAATCCAAAGTATTTTTTAAAGACATATGTTTTGGCTTAGGGCTAGAAAGTGGAGCAAAATATTCACACTTGCCAACCATAAATAAAACTCCAATAAAAGGTCTCAATTGTTTTTGCCCTGCATTATATGGTACTTTATTATCAAACAATCTTAAATAATCACAATAATTTGAATTTACTTTTACAATTTTAAATTTCTTATACATATAACATCACCATCCACATCTATTAATTAATTATACCTTAATATAAATATTATCATTTGTTAACTTTGCTTATTGATTATCTTCATTATAATATAAAGAATTAAAAATGTCAATAAATTTTCATACATTTGTTTGAATATTTTTTCAAAAAAAGATTAGAGTCTGCTCTCTAATCTACTTTTTTAGCTGCCATTTATAGAGCTGGCTTCACTCGCTTTTTTAGCTGCCATTTATAGAGCTGGCTTCACTCGCTTTTTTGTTACTACATAAGTAGCATTATTATTATATGCATAACTGCACAACATAATCACTTATGTGCAATTAATATACCACATTTGCATGATTTTTGCAACTATTTTTTTATTTTTAATTTTTTAAAGATTAAAAGTTATCTAAGTTACATAAATAATTTATATAAATTAAATACTTAAAAGTAAAAATTCCAACCCCACTTCTCCATTTACATTACCTAATTTAATATCTTTATCTAAATTAGCTAATTTTAAAATAATATCTAATATTTCCTTAACACTATAACTATAACACATATTTCTAGCTAATTTAACAGGATAAGGATGTACCTCTAATTCTTTAGCTATTCTGTCATCACTATAACCATCACTTATTAATCTCTTAACTTGATATAATAAAATATATTTATTTGCAAGCATATTAATAATCATAATAGGATCACTTTCAAGTAAACATTCATGGTATAATCTTAACATCTTATTCTTATCCTTGTTCGTAATAGAATCCACTAAAGCAAATAAACTACTATCAATATTTTCGTTAATAAGTAAATTAATACTATTCTTATCTATTATCTTATCCTCTAATTTATATAACATCAATTTATCTAATTCATTATTTATAGAAGATAAGTTATTCCCTATTTTATTTAAAATCATTCTAGCTTCACTAATATTTATTTGATAACCATTCTCTTTTAAATAAGATATTATATAATTAGTATCAACCTCTTTTTTATTTAAATTAATAATATTTCCTTTATCACTCATTATCTTAGTAATCTTTTTTCTATTATCTATCTTATCACCAAGTAAAGTAAATATTAAATAAGACTTATCATTATAATTATTTAAATAACTAATAATCTTATCAGTATCAACCTCATTACTAGAAGTAAATATATTAGAATCATTTACTATAATTAACTTAGTATTACTAAAAAGATTAAAAGTATTAGCATCTTCTAAAATATTATCAATACTATCTTCATTTAATGAATACTTATCTATATTATTTTTTTTTATTATTTTATCTATTTCCTTATTTATTAAATATTCATCTAACCCATATATTAAATAATTATTATTCATTACTTCCTCCTACATAACCATACCCTATCCCTAATTTAGGTTTAACTCCTTTATATTTAAATAACTCACTAACACTTACAATTCTATAACCTTGCTTCTTTAATTCAGGTATAACCATCTCTACTGCGTTAGAAGTAGCCGTAAAAGTATCATGCATTAAAATTATATCACCATCACTAACATATTTTAATATTTTATCCTTAATCTTATTAGAATTATGATATTTCCAATCTAAAGTATCTATATTCCATATAATAATCGGCATTGTACTAAGCTTCTTAATTCTTTTATTCATCGCCCCATAACTAGGTCTTAAAAACGTTGGCCTAATACCTGTTTTATTATAAATAATCTCATTCGTTAAATCTATTTCCTTTAATATCTCTTTATCACTTAATTTAGTTAATTCCTTATGTGAATAAGTATGATTTCCTATATCCATACCATTTTTAACTAAAACATCTAAAGTCTTAGCATATTTCTCTATCTTATTTCCTACTAGGAAGAAAGTTGCTTTAGAATCATATTTAACTAAAGTATTAACTATTTTAATCGTATTATAACTAGGACCATCATCAAACGTAAAAGCCACCATCTTATCACTCTTTGTATAATTTAAAATATCATAATTATCTTCTTTAAAAACTCTTTTTTTAATAATATTATCTAGTTCATAATTATAATTAATCTCATAAATATTTTCTTTAATAGTATTTAACTTAGTTACATATTCATAAAACTTAATAAAAATATTATTATCCTTAATATCATAATCATAATCAATAAATAAATCACCAGTATCTAAAATAATTGTATTAATCCTTTCATTCAAATAATTATCTACATAATTATCTACCTTATCATTATTAAAATAAGGATAATTTATCAAATATGAATAAGTATTATCTTCTTTTTTTATTATCTTATTAATAACATCATGCTTATTACTTAAAGAACTAAATCCAAACAAAAACAATATAATTAATACTAAAAATATAATTATTAATAAGTGTTTTTTCTTTATCATTATATTCACCTATCTAATTATATTTTTTTAGTATTTAGTTATTATCTTTTTCCTAGTAAATCTTTAAATATTTTAGAAGTTATACTAGGATTAGCACTCCCCTTAGTCTCTTTCATTACTTGTCCAATAAAGAAATCTAAAACATTTCTTCCTTCTTTATATTTTAAAACCATATTAGGATTATTATCTATTATCTTATTAGCCATATTAATTAACTCCTCAGTATTATTCATACTAGTTATATTTAATTCACTTATTAAAGCAATTGGATCTTTTTCTTCTTCTAAAGCCTTAGTCAATACCTCTTTAGCCTGTTTAGAAGTGATATTACCATCTTCTATCTTCTTAATAAGATTAACTAACATATCTGGTTTAACTGATATTTCTAAAATATTCTTATCACTCTTATTTAAATAAGATAAAATAACATTATTAAGTAAATTAACTAAACTTTGTATATTCATACTAGAAGTTAATGCTTCTTCAAAATAATTAGAAATATCCTTATCTTTAGCTAACAAATTAGCATCCTTAAACGAAATATTATAATTAGATACATACTTCTTAATTCTATCAAACTGTAACTCGATCTTATTAGCAAGAACTTCCTTGATTAATGATTCATCTATCTTAACATTAGGAATATTTGGTTCAATAAAATATTTATAATCAATTGCATCTTCCTTACTACGCATTGCTATTGTTGTCTTAGTAGAATCATCATATCTTCTTGTTTCTTGTTTTATTTCTATACCTTGATTTAATAATTCTGTCTGTCTTTTAACTTCATATTCGATAGCCTCTTTTACTCCTGTAATAGAATTAACATTTTTAACTTCAACCTTAGTACCTAATTTAATATCATTTTCCTTCATTAAAGAAACATTAACATCACATCTTATTTGCCCTTTGTCAATTCTAGCCTCAGCGACATCTAAATATAAAAATAAATGCCTCAGATAATCTAAAAATGCTAGAGCCTCTTCCTTAGAATACATACAAGGCTCTGTTACTATCTCAATAAGTGGTGTCCCACATCTATTATAATCAAGTAATGAAAAATCGCAGTAGTGATCAACACTAGCCGTATCTTCTTCTAAATGAATATCATGGATTAATATTTCCTTAACCTCTTCCCCTACATATATCTTAAACTTACCATTCGTGCCAAAAGGCATATGACTTTGAGTAATTTGATAACCCTTAGGTAAATCAGGATAAAAATAATTTTTTCTATCAAAAACTAACCTACTAGCAAGTTCACAATTTAAATGTGATGCTAATAACAATGCTTCATAAACCGAATACTTATTTAAATTAGGTAATATTCCTGGCATTCCTAAATCAACGACATTAACATTAGTATTAACTTCTTCACTATAAGCATTTCTTCCCTTAGAAAACACCTTACTTTTACTTTTTAACTCACAATGAACTTCTAATCCAATTACTGTCTTATACATCATTATCCCTCCTTGCAATAATATCATGATTACCTAACTTATTAGAAATATGATAAGCCATATTTAATACCAAACTATCTTCTTTTGCTCTACCAGTTAGATTAATAGAAATAGGCATATTATTAACATAGCCACAAGGAATAGTAATTGAAGGAAATCCTCCAAAGTTACCTATTTGTAAGTGATTTTCTAAAATTAAGTATTCTTCCGTTAACTTATCACTAGCATCTTCTAATAAAGGTGCAACAGTCCCACATGCTGGTAAAATATATCCATCATATTTCTTAAATAAATCATTTATCTTATCAACAATTATCCTTCTCACACGACAAGCATTTAAAAATAACTTCTCTTGATTCTCCTTTTGTAAAACATAACTTCCAATAACAAACCTTCTCTTTATTAACTCACTAAAACCCTTAGTTCTAGCATCAAATATCATATCATTAATATTATCCTTACAACTTCTAGGTCCATATAAAATACCAGTTAAATTAGCATTATTAGAAGTAGCCTCCGCACAAGAAATAATATTATAAGTAGGATATACTGCCTCGAGTAATTTTTTATCTATACTAACTTCCTCAATAATAAAACCTAATTCCCTTAATTTATCTATATTTTCCTTAAAATTCTTAATTATCTCATCGGTTTCCTTATTATTTGTTTTAATATTAATTACCTCTTTAATATAAAATAATTTTCTTCCTTTTATCTCATTATCTAAATTATCTAAATAATTAATGTTATCGTCTTCTAAACTTGTCATATCATTTGTATCTTTACCCTTTAATACATCGGTAATTATTGCCACATCCTTAACATTTCTAGCAAATATTCCCACATGATCCAAAGAAGATGCAAAAGCAAATAAACCATATCTTGAAATTCTACCATATGTAGGTTTAAAACCAATGACTCCAACGTATGAAGCTGGTTTTCTAACCGAATCTCCCGTATCAGATCCTAATGCAAAGGGAACAATGCCTGAAGCCACTGCATTAGCACTGCCAGAAGATGAACCTCCGACCATCCTCTTTTTATCCCAAATATTTCTTACAACACCCGTATGGCATGTCGTTCCAGTTCCACCCATAGCAAGTTCATCCAAAGTGGTTTTTCCAACCAAAACACATCCTGCATCAATTAATTTTTGATATACAGTTGAATTATAAACTGGAATATAATCTTTTAAAATATTAGAAGAAGCCGTAGTTAAAATATCCTTAGTAGAAAAATTATCTTTTAAAGCATAAGGAATACCGTTCAACAAACTATTCTTATTAGAGGAATGCTCTAACTTATCTAAAATAGTTACAAAATTATTATAATCTCCATTAAGTTTTATTGCTAATTCCCTTGAATTATTAAATAAATCCTCAATAGTAATTTCCTTATTATCCAGTAACTTCCTTAATTCCAAAACACTTAAATTATCATATCTCATTTAAACCACCCTTGGTACCTTTACTTGATCATTTTCTATTTCCTTAGCATTTTTTAACACATCTTCCCTAGTTAATACCTCGATTAAATCATCACTTCTTAATTTAACTTCAATAGGAAAAGGCAAAACCATAGGTTCTATCTTATCAATATTATCAAATTTAGATATAATATCCATCTGTTTTAAAACAACATCAAATTCCTTTAACAAAGTTTCATACTCCAAATCATTCATATCAAACATTAATTTATGAGCATAATCTTTTAAATCACTAATATTTATATTCATACTCTCCTCCTTAATTACCCTAATATTGTATCATGTATAAATTAAGTTGTAAATTAATAATATTAAATTTAAGAAAATTTACTTTCATTCACAGTTACTCACGCGTTTTAATGCATTAGAACTCCTTTTAAACATTTACTTTCTTATGATAGTATGCTAAAATTACCTAAAGGAGATTTATATGGATAAAGAAAACAATATAGAAAAAGAAATAAATCAATTCTTAAAAAATCTTTTTAATACTAGTTATAATGAAAATAAAATATTTCTAAATAACTTAAAGAATATTTACATACTGATATTTTTTCTATATAATAATTTAGAAAAATTAGATATTGATACTAAAAATTTAAGAAACACGACTAGAAAAGATTACATAGAAAAAACACAATTAATAAATGATTTTTATAAAAGCATAGGAATAAATTTTAAAGTAAATGATATTGAAAAAAATGGAACAATAAATATTTTAGAAACAAATGAGCCCAAAGATGCTACTTCGCAACTCACTTATGGTAACAATAATTATATTTTTTATGAAAGAAGAAGTTTTAATTTTAAAACTAAAGAAGATAATATAATTTCAAGAAACTACCATAAATCTATAAATGTTTATAACAATGATTTATTAACCGATTCTATAATATGGGTTCACGAAATAAGCCACTACAAAAATCAGCCTAAAGAAAAAAGACATGAAGTAAATGATATACTAACTGAATTAATTGCATACACTGAAGAATTATTATATATTGACTACTTAGAAAATATTGGTTATGAAGAAGAAGCAAAAATATTTAAGATAATGGAATATCAAAATCTTTATAGTATCTTAAACTTTAGTTACTACATAATAAAAATAACTCTTCTTTATTACCTCTTAGGTAGTGTTAATAAAGAGAATTATTTATTATTATATAAGGAAGACAAAAGCTATAATAAAGCACTAGAGTTATTTAATAAAGGTAAAAATGATATAAGATTATGTTATCATTATTCTATTGCTATAATCTCTTTATATAATTATATAGAATATAAAAAAGATAAGAACTTCTTAGAAAATATAAAAAGATTAAATAAAGAAATAATGAATTATAATATATCACTAGAAAATGCTTTAAAAATAATTAATTTAAAACTAGATAGAGAATCACTAAATAAAATATTAGATAGAATAAATATATATAGAAATAGTCTTTTAGAAGAAAGGAAAAATATAAAATAATCTTACAGAAATTAATTAGATTTTTTCGTTTATAATAAAGGTTCTAAAGCTCATTTCCATCATTTTATTATCTTTCTTATATAGGACTTAATACTTGTACAATTGCTCGTGGCAACACTCTATCTATTATAATTGGTATTCTAGTCCTTGTTTATTTCCTTTGCTCATAATGTTTATAAAAATTTCCGTGGTAAGACATTTAAATTACATTGTTTTTTCTATTTATTACTATCAACGGAATAATCATCTCATCTTGCGTTAACCCTGAATGATTACCTTTAGTCTTACCATAATACTCTTCTATTTCTGGTGAGTTAATAAATTGTGCATCAGAGTTGCAAAGACTAATATATTCACCCAAATTATTCAATATGTTCATATTGTTTTCGCTTAGTCCAAATATTTTATTGTCAATAAACTCTTTCGTTTTAAATAAATACATTTTATCTTTATAATCTTTAGTAAATTCTTTCACAAACTCTTCTTCCATACCTTTTTTTATATAGTAAGTTGCCATTCCAAAATCTATTCCAGGATATGAGTAAAAATATTTGTTGTACTTATCAAAATTCATAACTATATCTTTAGTTATATTCGTTTGACCATGGTCGGCTGTAATTACTACCACAACATTGTCATCATTCAATCTATTTAATTGTGCTTCGATGTTATGTATTTCATTTAATACAGCTTTGCTATTGACTCCGTTATCATGTTCTAAGTTATCAATATTTGGAAAATACAGATAAGTAAATGTTTCCTCATCTGATGATACTATTTCAATTATTTGTTCAAATGCATTTTCTAGGGTTGTATAAGCTCTTCTTATACTATTATTGGCAACATAATTTGAATACACGCTATCACATATGTAATTTGGATATAAAACTGTTGTTTTAACATTTAACTCGTTTAATTTTGAATTTACTTTAAATATATCATTAGCTTTAATGTTAAAATCGTATAAGCTTTTATTTTGTTTTCTATCGCAAAATAAAAGTGGGTAATAATCAATATTATATTCTCTGTTATAACTATACCATCCTATTATTCCATGTTCGTTGGGATATGTTGCAGTAGCTAATGATGTTAAAACACATCCTGTCGAACTTGGGCTAACAGTTATCATATCTGTTACCTTGTTTTTCTTTAATATTGAATTCTTGTCCAATGTGTTAATTAAATTGCTACCCATTCCATCTATTAATATAAATACAGTATGTTTTTTGTTTGGAATAATGTTTTTTAACTTTTCTATATTATCATTTTCATCACACTTTACACCATATTTACTATATAAATATTTAACCAAATCAACTATATTTAAACTGTTGTAATTTGGTAATAATAGTTTTTCTTTTTCTATATATTCTTTCAATTTCATAATAAAAGTAACCTCCGTCAAAATATTTTTTTTACCACTCATGTCGTAATGTTATTACTAAAGAAAAAACTTATTTTTTTGCGATTTTATTTTCTATTTGTAATTTAATAACTTTAATAACATATTGTTATAATTTTCTTTTGATGTAAATTTCTCAATAATATTAACAGATTAACTAACAAATTTATATTACACAGTAGTACACAATAGTGCTGTGTTATTTTGAAATATACCATTGGTAGGCAAATCGGCACTTCTTGCACTTTTATACGATGTTTACATTTTTTTTGGTGTATTAATGCCTAATATTTTCAACAATTCTTTGTTAGTGTTATAAATATTTTCTGTTAATCCCAACCATGATTGCTGTATTTCCTTATTTTTTTCTGACAATATTCTGTTAGATGAATAAAAATTATTAAATACATTAGTAAGTTGATATAAATACTCCGCAATATCATTCAATGATTTTTCTTCGTATGACTTATTTAATACAATAGATGCTTGTAATAACTTTAATGCAATGTTTCTGTCATATTCGTTAGCTATGACATTAATTGGGCCTATTTGCAAGCCTTGCTCTTTTGCCTTGTTTAATAGCGATTTAATTCTAATTGTTGAATATAGTAAATATGCTCCCGTTTTGCCATTTAAATCGCTAAACTTTTCCTCATCAAATATGTAATCAGTCGATCTATTTGGTAATAAATCAGCATATTTTAATGCACTTACTGCAATTATATCAGAAATTTCGTCTCTTTCCTGTCCAATAATATTGGGATTTAATTTTTTTAATGTTTCCCGTTTTACCGACTCAATTAATTCTGATAAAGTCATAACTCCACCATCCCTAGTTTTAAATGGTTTGCCGTTTTTGCCATTCATTGTTCCAAAGCCAATAAAATTTAATTTAACATTTTCTGGAACTATCTTTGCTTTATAAGCAGCTCTAAATACTTGTTTGAAATGTAATGATTGTCTTTTGTCGACTACATACCATATCTCGTCTGGTTTAATATTTTTCATTCTTTCCCACAGTGTAGCTAAATCTGTTGTTTGATATGATATTGCACCATTGGACTTTACAATTAACAACGGTGGTATCGGACTTGTATCGCCTGGTAAATCAACATTCATTACTAATGCACCTTGATTTTCATAAACTAAACCCATATCTTTTAAATATTTGATAACGTCTGGAACATATTTATCAGCATCGCTTTCTCCATTCCATAAATCAAAAGATACATTTAGCCTATTATAAATCTTTTTGATATCGTTTACTGATACAGAAACAATTTGTTTCCACAACTCATAATATCCTCTTTCTTTTTGTTGGAGCTTAGTGGTTATTATTCTAGCTTCATTAAGATAATCTTCGTCTTCTTTGGCTTTAATGCTTGCAATCGGATATAATTGTTCAAGATCATTATTTTTGATAGGACATTTGGGGGGATATTCACCGCGGTAATTTTCGTCAAAATATACCCAATTAGGATGTCTCTTTTTTAATTCTAATATAATCAATCCCATTGGCCTTCCCCAATCGCCAAGATGTATATCACTTATAACTTCGCACCCTAACTCTTTAGATAGTCTTTTTAATGCTTCCCCAATATTTGCACTTCTTAAATGCCCAACATGTAAAGTCTTGGCAACATTTGGTCCACCATAGTCTATAACAATCTTCTTTTTCTTATCAATACATATATTATTTTTTATGTTGCTTCGAATTTTTTCCATATAATTTGATAATACTTTATCGGAAAAGGTTATATTAATAAATCCAGGACCCGCAACATTGACATTAGAATAATCATCCTTGCAAAGCATCTTTTTAACTATTTCATCTGCAATTATTTTTGGATTCTTTTTATTAATTTTTGACAACTGCATCACACCGTTAAATTGATATTGACCTAAATCTGGTCTTGCTGATGTAACCAAATTGACGTCGTCAATTTCATACCCACACTCAATAATAATTTGTTTCAATTTTTCTTCTTGTTCATAAATAAAATTTTGCATTTTTTTATCTCCTTTTTATATAAACTTTTATGTATTATAACATAATTCTTATTCAATTTCAAAATTCTGCATTTTTTGTTGTCTTTTTAGACACTTAATAAAAAAGCCATCATCTAGTTTTTCTGCTACCTCTGCATACTCGTCTTTTGGAGCATCAAACTTTAACATTTTACTAAAAAATAATAAATCATTATTTGCCATTGCAATTAAACACTTCATATTATCTCGATCATCTCTAATCATGTTATTTTGTTTTAATAAATTATATATTTGACTACAAAAGGTTGGTATAATTTTTTTAAATTCGTGCTCGAATTTAAAAAGCAACGCTTGATTCCCTATTATTTTTCTTTTTTTATCAGTCAATATTTGAGTGTAAAACAAAGCATCGAAAGTGTCTGCATCATTTTTTAATTTAATTTCGAGATTCTTATTATTAGTAATTATATTATTTAATTTTTCCTCTGTAATTAATTCTCCTGGATAATAAAAATCTGGTATTTTACCATATATATAGTGAAATTTAAAGTACCATTCTCTAAATTTTTTTTCTAACTCTTTGTTGCTTTCACGTAAACACACAAACATATCTATATCTGATGTCATTTTGTGCGTCCCTTTTGCATATGACCCAAAAATAAATGAAAATTCCATATTTGATTTAAACAGATTTTGAATGTAACTTTTATATTCTTCTAATAATATAAGCTCTAATTTATTTTTTGACACAGACACATTTTTTAATTTATCAAATGAATGAACTGGACTAGAATTATTAAAAAAATATTCAATTTCTCTGTTGATTAATATTGGCTTTACAATTTTTATTCCTTTATATAACAAATACGATGTTTTTTCTCCGTATCCACCATATTCACAATATCCATTATCAATTTCAGGAACCATTTCGTTATATAAAATTAATGATGACGCCAAATTGTTGATAAAGTCTGATTTACCAAACAATGAAATATTCATATTTTCTTCTTTATATGTTTTACTCGAAAAATACTTTTTTAACTCATTAATATCATCATATAACATAATCCTAAAAATTGGAGCATAAAATTCATCATAATTATCTAAGCTTTCTGATAGATTTTTAGTAATTATCACTGGATTTAATGTTTGTTCTTTAAAATTAATATTTCCGCCATATTCTATATAGTTAATATTTTTAATTAGTAAATTTGCCACATTCCTGAGTGCGTCTAAATTTTTTATTGTGGTCTTTTGTTCCATATTTTTTTCTATTTCGGCAATTAATCTTTCTAAAAAACTTTTATATAATGTTTTTTTGCACAGGATAATATTTGGCTTAGCACAATCTTGTCCATAATTGAACATAATAGTTTCAGCTATTTTTTTACTTGCTAAATTTAAATCAGTACCATCAGTTAAAACTACAGGATTTTGACCGACGCCAAAGTAAATAAACATTGTATTCTTTGATATTTTTTTTGACAGCTCATCAGCATTTTCTGGTTTTCCGATAAATACAACAACATCTGAATTGGAAACTTCTCTTTTCAAATAATCAAATCTGGTACCGTCAAATAAATTAATATTATATTTGTCTAATTCTAATATTTTGTGAATTTTTTTTGATTGACATCTTGTTTTTGAAGATGGTCTGTAAATGCTTTTTTTTGCACATAATTTTGGAATTATGGCATATATCATTAATGAATATAGAGGCAAATTCATGGGCATGTATGATGATATTGCATTTATTTTACCGTTGACATATTTTTTATTATTATTTAATGCTTTAATTGATAAATTATATTCTTCTATGGCAACTTTTTCAACTTCTATTTCTTTTAATATATCAATTATTTCATTTTTGTGTTTTTCTAATAATATTTTAATTTTTTCTAACATACTTTAATCCTCCAATCTATGTCACTTTCTACCAAATTCTTTTATTTTTCTTTTTGCCAAACTTGTTTGAACTTTATCTATCCAATCAATTCTAGGACCATAAGATAATTCATCAGTAACAATTCTAACTCTATCTTTGTTTTTTAATGCATAATCTATTGGTACAAACTCATCATTTACAAATACTCCTACCATTGTATTTCCTATATCAGTGTGTATCTTATATGCAAAATCTATTGGTGTAGCCCCTTTTGGTAGTTCTATTATATCACCCTTTGTAGTATAAACATAAACTTTATCCGCAAATAATTCATTCTTTACTTGATTTACAAATTGTTGATTATCTCCAAACATGGAATTTATTTCAGTTAGTGATTTAAAAAATTGAAATTTTTGTTTTAAATCATCTTGCATTACATCTCTTGCTTTTCCCTTTTGTTCATCCCAGTATGCAGTTAAACCAAACGATGCTACTTTATCCATATCAAAAGTTCTTATTTGAGTTTGAATCAATCTATCATCTGGTCCAAAAACTGTTGTATGCAAGCTTTGATACATATTTGTTTTTGGATTACATATATAATCTTTAAATTTATCATTTATTGGATGATATTCATTATGTATTAAATATAATGTCCTATAGCAATTTTCTACTTCATCTACCATTATTTTAAGTGCTAACAAATCATGTATATCAGATAATTTATGTCCTTCATTTAATCTTTTATATATACCATAAATATTTTTAGTTCTTATCTTTATCTCATTAGGTATATTTTTATCATTTAATAAAGTTTCTATCTTATATGACATTTCTTTTAAGCAATCATTACTTGATTCTTCCAATCTTAATTTTCGTTCTTCTATTTTTTTATACATATCTGATTTAAGATATTGTAATGATAAATCCTCTAACTCTGATTTTATTCTATAAGCACCTATATAATAAGCAAGTGGAACAAATATTTCCATAGTTTCAAGTGCATTTTCTTTTTGTTTAAATTCCGATTTAAATTGTAATGTTCTCATATTATGAAGTCTATCAGCAAGTTTAATAATTATTATTCTTACATCTTCTTTAATACCTGTTATTATTTTTCTTGTATTAGCATAATTTTGATCTTGTTTGGATGAAAAATTCATTTTTGATAGTTTTGTTACACCATCAACTAAATTAGCAACATTTTGATTAAAATCATGAGCAATATCCTCTTTTGTAATGTTAGTATCTTCTAATGTATCATGCAAAAGACCAGAACATATTGTATCTCTATCAGCGTGCATATCCGCTAGAATATAGGCAACATTTAATGGATGACTTATATAAGGCTCTCCACTCTGTCTCATTTGCCCCTTATGTAAAGTATCAGCATATTCATAAGCTCTTTTGACAATTTCTACTTCTTCAGGATTATATTCTCTTAATTTATTTAATAAATCTTGTAATGTAATACTGTCATTCATTCAAAACATCTCCTACAAATAAAATAGCGGTGCCAAAAAACGATATATTATAATGTTATTTTGGCCACCGTTATTATCTTATTACTAATTGAGTCTAAAAGAGAACATGAGTAAATAATGTTAGTATTATATTCAT
>OLSB01002196.1_pt1 | contig 16803 bp, 15 predicted proteins | sample 1672071 | NCBI WGS metagenome assembly OLSB01 (sample SAMEA3136642, study PRJEB25190) | human gut metagenome | biome: human gut; feature: human-associated habitat; material: faeces | place: Austria | collected 2013 | reverse complement strand
AAACCTACGCCAATTTTCAAGACTGGTGCCATAAACCAACTCGACCACCTCTCCATAGTTGTCATCACTTGTGACAATTTATATAATAACACAAATTAATCTTACTTGTCAATATTCTTACCAAATTATTTGAATTTTTTAAAATTTTTGTTTATGAATAGCTTTAAATCGGCAACTAGAATTTACTTTTTTCAATTGACCTTTTTTAAATTTTTCATCATATAACTTAATTTACTCTACAACTTCTATTACTTCTTTTTGTATAATTATCTTTAAGCTTTATTATGTTTTTAATTATCTTTTTTATTATTTATTATAAGCAATATATATTTTATTATTTCTACTTAAAATTTAAAAATATATACGCTTATAATAAATTTAATTTTTGTAATTTCTATTTCTTTTCTATTGCTTGTTGTATAGCTTGCTCTTCTTCTTTTGACAAAGCATATTCTGATTTTCCATCTACGACCGGTTTTGCATAAATATTTGACGTATCTCTACCATATATTCCATTTAAGACAATTCCTGTATTATTCTCATTCAATATTGATAGCGCAAAACTAAGGTTACTTCCTGTATCTTTATACGCATTATATCTAATTAAACCTATCTTTTTTAATGTTTCTCTAGCTTGATTATCCAACTTTTCACAATACTTTTCTATCTCTGCATTTTCATTTTTAATATCTTCTACTTTTTTTATATATTCGTGTAACATATCATCTATGTTTTCACCTTTTCCAATCTTTGACATAAAGTCTGCATAATTTTTTCTTAATCTTGATAGTTTTATAGAATTTAATACATATAATACCAACAAAGTAATACTTATTATTAGCAATATTATTTCAAATATGTTAAACTCAAAATTGACACTCATTAAACTCTTACCTCTCTTTATTTGATTAGTCCTAAAATTCTCTCTAAATCATCATTTGAATTATACTCAATTACTATCTTGCCTTTTCTTTTTCCTGCCTCTAATTTTACTTTTGTTCCAAAAAATCCCTGAAAAGAATTTTCTATATCTCTATATATAGCTTGATATTTCTTTGCTTTTTCAATATCTCTTTTAGGTAATTGTTTCTCATTATTTATTTTTCTCTCTAATTCGTCAGATTTATCACCATTCTCCACAATTCCCAAGGCCATTTGGTATTGTTTATCTGGTTCAGGAAGTCTCATCAACGCTCTGCATTGTCTTTCGCTAAAATTATGTTCTAGTACTAAATCTATAACTCTTGAATCTAAATTTAAAATTCTTACATTGTTTGTTAATCCACTTCTACTCATTCCTAATTTATCTGCTAATTCCTGCTGTGTCAAACCATAATCATCAAGCAATTTTCTTAAGCCTCTTGCTTTTTCTATTGGATTCAAATTTTCTCTTTGTATATTTTCAATTAATGCTATTTCTCTATTCTCTTGTTCTGTTTTAGTTCTTACAAGACAAGGCATTTCTGTAAGTCCCGCCTTTTTTGCTGCTCTCCATCTTCTCTCTCCTGCAACAATCTGATAATATCCATCTTTAGGCATAACAATTATTGGCTGTATTACTCCATATCTTTTTATTGACCTTGAGAGCTCGTCTAATTTTTCTTCATCAAAACTTTTTCTAGGCTGATCCGCATTTGGTTCAATTTCAGTTATTTTTATTTGTTTAACAACCTCTCCTTCAAAAGTCTCCTCATCCCCATCTTTTTTTATTGTATCGCTAAATAATGCGTCTAATCCTTTTCCTAAACCTGTCTTCTTTGCCATTTTATATCCTCCTTTATAAAATCCATGCATTTTAAATTATTAATTTTATTGCCAATTATATCAATTATCTCATATGTCTAGCTGACTTTAAAGCTTCATCATTTATCTTCAAAAACTCTTTTGTAAATTTCTCGTAACTTTTTGCCCCTTTAGATCTGCTATCATATAAAGTTATTGGCATTCCATAACTTGGAGCCTCACTAAGCTTAACGTTTCTTGGAATTACATTTTTATATACTTTGTCTCCAAAATATTTCTTTACTTCTTTTACAACCTGATTAGATAAATTAGTTCTTGCATCATACATTGTAAGCAAAGCACCTTCTACATACAAATCCTTATTCATATGTTTTTTTACCAATTCTATTGTATTTAGTAATTGTCCCAACCCCTCTAATGCGTAATATTCGCATTGTACTGGTATTAAAACACTATCAGAAGCTGTAAAAGCATTTAATGTTATTAATCCTAACGATGGAGGACAATCAATTATAATATAATCGTATTCATCTTTAATATTTTCTAGTTTATTCTTTAACCTATATTCTCTCTCTTCCATCGAAACTAATTCCACTTCTGCACCAGCTAAATTAATGTTTGATGGACATAAATCTAACCTTTTTACTTGAGTAGCTAAAAGAGTATTTTCTATCTCTATATCATCCACTAAAACATCATAAGAAGAGAACTTTTGTTCTTTACTCATTCCTAATCCACTTGTTCCATTTCCCTGTGGATCTGCATCTATAAACAATACTTTTTTTCCTTTTTTTGCCAATACTGTACTTAAATTGACAGCTGTTGTAGTCTTACCTACACCGCCCTTTTGATTGGCTATAGAAATTACCTTTCCCACTATAATCACCCCTATATGTAAACTTTTATCTGTTTGTAATAATATTATCATTTTTATAATAAAATTGACATATTAATAATATATGAATATTGTTAATATGTCAATAAAAATATATAAATTTCTGTTTATTTTTTTATTTAAAATTCAACTTATAAAAGTGGCTGTTTTGTAGGAGTCCCTGCTTTTCTAGGATATTTATCATTTGTATTTTTTACTTTTTTTATAACAATGATATTTCTTTCAACATCATCTTCTTCAAATTTGAAATTAATTGTTTTCTCATATTCTCCTCCTAATAATTTCATTGCATTTTTTGCAGCCTCTGTTTCCTCAAAAGCTCTTGGTCCTTTCATGCAAATACAGCATCCGCCCACTTTTACAAAAGGCAATAAATATTCTAATAAAACATTCATAGGAGCAACAGCCCTAGATACAGCAACATCAAACTTTTCTCTGTATTTAATATTTCTTCCAAAGTCTTCTGCTCGGCCATGTATAATTTCTGTATTTTTTAAATTCAATTTTTCTTTTACTTCATTTAAGAAATTTATCCTTTTATTCAAAGAATCTAATAATGTAATTTGCACATTCTTAGTTATTGCTATTGGAATACCTGGAAAACCAGCGCCTGTCCCAACATCAATTATTTTTGTGTTCTCTTTTATCAAATTTGAAATTGTTAAACAATCAATAAAATGCTTCTTTATTATTTGATTTTCTTCAGTTATTGCAGTTAAATTAATCTTCCCATTCCAGTCAAGCAATAATTGCATATAAACAAAGAATTTTTCAATGTTTTCATCTGAAACATTGACTCCAATTTCATTTTCTCTTTTAAATAATTCTTTAAATTCATCAAATTTCATTTTGTTTCCCTTCACTTTATTTTATATTTTATTTTCTTTTTAATTGTTCTAAATAAATTAACAAAACAGAAACATCTGCTGGTGAAACGCCTGATATCCTTGAAGCTTGCCCAACTGAACTTGGTTTTATTTTATCCAACTTTTGTCTTGCTTCTATTCTTAATCCTTTAATTTTACTATAATCAATGTCTTTAGATAGCTTCTTATTTTCTAGTTTCTTGAATTTCTCTACTTGGTTTTCCTCCAATTTGATATATCCTTCATATTTTACTTGTATTTCAACCTCTTCAGCCTCTTCTTTTGTAAGCTCTGGCATATCAGGATCAATTTCTGATAAATATTTATATTTCATTTCTGTTCTCTTTAATAAATCTGCTAATTTTACCCCCACATTTATATTAGAAGAATTATATTTAGATAAAAACTCATTAACCTTTACTGTTGGCTTTATTGTTGAGCTTTTTAGTCTTTCAATTTCATTCATTATATTCTCTTTCTTTTTTAAAAATCTATCATACCTTTCTTGAGAAATTAGTCCATTTTCATAACCTATTTTTAAAAGTCTCAAATCCGCATTATCTTGTCTCAACAATAGCCTATATTCTGCTCTAGAAGTCATCATTCTATAAGGTTCATTTGTTCCTTTAGTAACAATATCATCAATTAATACCCCAATGTAGGCTTGCGCTCTATCCAAAATCACAGGTTCTTTGTTTTGTAGTTTTCTTGCAGCATTAATTCCAGCAATAATACCTTGAGATGCAGCTTCTTCATAACCTGAAGTTCCATTGATTTGCCCTGCAAAAAACATACCATCTATATCTTTATATTCCAATGAAAGTTTTAACATTGATGGATCTATGCAATCATACTCTATTGCATAAGCAGGCCTTGTAAATTCTACATGTTCTAATCCAGGAAGCGTCCTATACATTGCTATTTGAACATCTTCAGGAAGAGATGAGCTCATTCCCTGAACATACATTTCATCCGTATCCCTTCCCAAAGGTTCAATAAAAACTTGATGTCTTTCTTTATCTGCAAATCTAACTACTTTATCTTCTATTGAAGGACAATATCTTGGACCTGTCCCTTTTATTTCTCCACCGTATAAAGGGGATCTATGTAGGTTTTTCCTAATAATTTCATGTGTTTTCGCATTTGTATATGTTAAATAGCATGGAAGTTGTTCTTCTTTAGGGTCAATACTGTCATCAAACGAAAAAGCTTCTATGTCTTTATCTCCCTCTTGAATTTCCATCTTCGAAAAGTCTATACTATTTTTATTTACTCTCGCAGGTGTTCCAGTTTTAAACCTAACTAACTTTATTTTCATATTTTCTAATATTTCAGATAATTTTTTTGCCGGAAAAACTCCATCCGGTCCACCTTCAAAAGAATTTTCTCCTATAAATATTTTTCCTCTTAAATATGTACCAGTACATAAAATAACAGCTTTTACTTTATATATTGCTCCTATATTAGTCTCTACGCTTGTTATCTTTCCATTCTCTGTTCCAATATTTACAATTTCTGCTTGCTTTAAAAATAAATTTTCTTGTTTTTCTAAAACATGCTTCATTTCAACTTGATACTTCTTCCTATCTGCTTGTGCTCTCAAAGAATATACTGCTGGACCTTTAGAAGTATTTAACATTCTCATTTGTACAAAAGTTTTATCTATATTCTTTCCCATTTCTCCGCCCAAGCAGTCAATTTCTCTAACTAAATGTCCTTTTGAACTTCCTCCTATATGTGGGTTACATGGCATATTTGCAACAGTCTCCAAACTTATAGAAAACAACAAGGTTTTCATTCCCATTCTAGCTGCTGCAAGTGCTGCCTCACATCCAGCATGTCCTGCACCTATTACTGCTATATCGTATTCTCCTGCATTATATTTCATTTTTTATACCTCTTCTCTTATTCATTATGATATTTTGTTGTGTTTTTTATGTTAATTTCCTTTCGCTATAGCGGATTTTATTATGTAAACGTTTCCGTTTTTTGCTCTAAAATTTTCGTTTTAGCGAAAACGATTTTTTTGAATTGTGATTGTCTTTTTAGCAATACTTATTTTTATAATATTGATTTATCAAATGTTTTTATTGTTCTTTTTGTCTTTTTGTCAATTTTATTTTCTTATTTGTTTGGAACGATTTTTTCGACAAAATTCGACTTTTTCTTATTTTCCTAGACAAAATTTTTCAAAAATTTTATTGATAATTTCTTCAGAAATATTCTCTCCCGTGATAAGTGTCAAATTCTCTAAAATCTCCTTTAAACATATTGCCGTTATGTCTATTGGCATATTACTAAATACGCTATTTTTAGCATTTTCTAACGATTTTTTTGCTAATATTATCTGTTGTTTTTGTCTATTGTTCGTAATAATTTCCGAATTATCATTTTGTATTTCTTTCCATTTGAACATTTCTTCTATTGTTTTATATAACTCATCTAGTCCCTTTTCTTCTATTGTAGAAAATTCAATTATTTTATTTTTTGATTTTTTTATTTCTTCTTTTTCTTTTATTAAATTTTTATTTAAGTCTACTTTATTTATCAGTATAATTGCCTTTTTATTTTTTATTAAATCAAGTATCTTTTCATCTTCTTTGTCAAACGCACGAGAATCGTCAAATACTGCAATTATAAGTTCAGCATTATTGATATTGTCTATACTCTTTTTTACCCCTATTTGCTCAATCTCGTTCGTTGTGTTTCTTATTCCGGCCGTGTCCACAATTTTTAGCGGAATTCCTTTTATATTTATATATTCTTCTATCGTATCTCTAGTAGTTCCTTCTATATTACTAACAATTGCTCTATTTTCGCCAAGAATTAAATTTAAAAGAGAAGATTTTCCAACATTTGGTTTTCCTACTATCGCTGTCTTTATACCATCTTTAAGTATTTTTCCATTTTTAAAACTTGCTTCTAATTTATTTAATTCGCTTTCTAACTTATTCAATGTTTCACTTATTTTTTTGTTTGTAGTCTCTTCAACATCATATTCAGGATAATCTATAGAAGCTTCTATATCTGCCATAAGATCCATTACTTCATTTTTCATTGCTTTTATTTTCTTTGATAGACTGCCTTCTAGCTGTCTTTGTGCTATTTGCATTTCTTTTTCAGTTTTAGAATTAATTACATCTATTACAGCTTCTGCTTGAGATAGGTCTATTCTTCCATTTAAGAAAGCTCTCTTTGTAAACTCTCCTGGCTGGGCAAGAATTGCACCATTTTTTATACACTCTTCCAAAATCCTATTTTCAACAACAAATCCCCCATGTGAATTAATTTCACACATATTTTCCTTGGTATAACTTCGTGGTGCAACAAAATATGAAACTAAAACTTCATCAATCTTTTCTTTACTTTGACTATCTACAATATTACCATATTTAATCGTGTATCCTTTTACTTCACTTTTGTTTTTCGGAACAAATATCTTGTCTAAAATTTCAAAGCACTTTTCTCCACTTAATCTAATTATTCCTATTCCCGCATTTCCAATTGCTGTAGATATTGCAACTATTGTACTCATTTTTTCACCCCTTTAAATAAAAGTCAAAGTTAGATGTAGTAAAAAACTAAATCCGAACTTTGACTTCCGATTTATATTTAATTATTTCTTTGATATAACAACTCTTCTTTTATCATTTTCACCAATACTATATGTTTTTACGTATTGACTGTTTTGTAATTTTGTGTGTATTATTTTTCTTTCATAAGCTGTCATTGGTTCTAATGTTATTGCTTTTCCTGTTTTAGTAACAGTTTTCTCTATTTTTTCTGATAGCTCTTCTAGTGTTTTCTTTCTAGTTTCTTTGTAATCTCCTATATCTAAAATAACTTTTATCTCTGTCTCTTTGCCTCTGTTTGCTATTGCTGATAATATTACTTGCAAAGAATTTAAAGCCTCTCCTCTATAACCAATTAATTTTGCAGAATCTTTTCCTTCTACTGTAACATATATTATCTTTTCTTTTTCTTCTACTTTAAAACTAATTTCATTTGATATTTTTGACAAGAAATTAGCTAAAAATTCGTTTATTTTTTGCTTTACTTGCTCAATCTCTTCTTTGCTTATCTCTTTGCTTTCTTCTTTTTTCTCCGCAGTTTTCTCTCTACTTGGTTTGTTTACATTTTTATTTTCATCATCTTTTGTTGTTATTTCTACTCTTACAACATGTGGATCTAATATATTAAAAAAGCTTTTCTTTTTTTCTTCTAGAATTTTTATTTCTACCTGATTTCTTGAAACTCTTAATTCTTTTAATCCTTTTTCTATAGCTTCTGTGGAAGTTTTCCCTTCTGAAATAATTGTTCTAGGCATTTTCTTCTTCCTCCTTTTTGTTATACACTTTATCTATTATTAATCTTTCTACTATCATTAATATATTGCTTATTAACCAATATAATGCTAGTCCTAATGGTGCAATAAAAGCTATTGATATTGACATTATTGGTATCATATAATTCATGCTCTTTGTCATATCTTGCATAGATTCCAATGCTTCTTCTGAAGAATCTTTTTGATTTTCCTGATTTTCTCCTTCTTTTTCCTCTTTATCTACTGTAACAATTTCTTCTTTATTTTTATCTTTTTTGTTTTCTTGTAACTTATTGTTAATTTTTATTGATACAAAAGATGTTATTACATATAAAATTGGAATTATGTAAACAGAAAAATCTTTTAAGTTTTGATTTGGAACTTTGCTTAAATCTAATCCAAAAAGATCCATATTAATTTTTACATTCTCATCATTTTGTGGATTTCTTTGAATAACCTGTATTTCAGGATATGCCGACATTTTTCCATCTTCTTCTTTTATTTGATTTTCATACCCTTCTATTACTGTTGTATCAATTTTTTTCATATATGTTAGAGGTTTACTTACTAACCAAAATACAGAAAGAATTATTATTATTTGTAATATTGAAGGAAGACATCCGCTAAAAGGACTCATCTTCTCTTTTTTATATAAAGCTATTGTCTCCTGATTAAGTTTCTCTGGATTATTTTTATATTTTGTTTGTATTTCCTTCATTTTTTCTTGCATTTTTGCAGATTTTTTCATAGTTTTCTGCTGTAATATTGTTATTGGTATCAATATAACTCTTAATAAAATTGTAAATACTATTATTGCTATTCCGTAATTATTAAATAAGTTATATAAAAAATTCAATAAATAGCCAAATAAATTTGCTATTGCTCCCATATAGACCTCCTATCAATTTAAAGGATCATATCCTCCTTTTGAAAATGGATTACACTTTATTATTCTAAATATTCCTTTTATAACACCTATTATACAACCATATTTCTTTATTGCTTGTTTAGTATATTCAGAACAAGATGGATAATATTTGCAATTAATTCCCCTACTTTTCAATACAGGAGATATATATTTTTGATATTTTTCTATTGCCTTAATAAAAAGATTTCTCATAAACATTTACTCTCTTTCAATTATCTCTGCTTCTTTAAATATTTCTAATATTTCTTTATGTATTGTATAAAAGTCAATATTTTCAACATTTTCTTTCTTATTCCAAAGAAAAACAATATCATATCCTTTTTTTAATTTCTTTGATTCTTTATAGAAAGATTCTCTTATAATTCTCTTTATTTTATTTCTTTTTACCGCATTACATAACTTGGTACTAATAGCAACACCTATAACATTTTTTTGTTTATTATTTGGTTTTATGTATACTATTATATACCTTTTTATAAAGTATTTTCCTTTTTTCAAAACATTTTTAAATTCGTAATTTTTTTTTAATGTATCTATTCTTTTCATATTTTTTCACTCAATTTCTTCATTACAAAAAAGCCACTAAATGTTAATAGTGGCCCTGTCTCTAATTACGCACTTAATTTTTTTCTACCTTTTGCACGTCTAGCTTTTATTATATTTCTTCCAGCTCTTGTACTCATTCTTTTCATGAAACCATGTTCTTTTTTTTCTTGTTTGTTTTTTGGTTGAAATGTTCTTTTCATTTTTGCACCTCCATTGTTTATTCTATATACTAATTTTTAACTTTCATAAGTATTTTTTATTATATACTAATTTTTTGCATTATGTCAATACTTTCAAAGAAATTTAAATATTTTTATTTTTTCTTTAGTTTTTATATTGACTATTTTAGTTATTTTTTGATATTATATACAAAAATAATGGGTAATAAATACTTTTTGTGTTTTTTTGCTTACGATTTTACTTTAAATATTAACGGACATAATAGTTTCATAAGTTATCCACAATTTGTGGATAACTATGTTGATAACTATGTGAATAAATTTTTATTCCTATCTTCGTTCTAGGATTTTGGAAGGATGAACATAAATGCAAAATGAACTAAATGATTTATTAACAAAAGCAAAAGAACTTTTAAAAGAAGAAACAACTAAAATTTCGTATGAAACATGGATAAAAATACTAGAAATTCAGAGTGAGGACAATGGTAATATTGTTTTATTAACTTCTACAGAGTTTCAGAAAAACATTATCGCATCAAAGTATTTAGATTTATTAACTAATACTTTTAACTATTTGACAAACAAAGATTGTAGCGTTTCTATTGTATCTAGAGAGGAACTTGAAGCTGCTGCAAATAATGCTAATTTAGGCGATACTGTAAAAATTGAAACTCCTATTAATTATGCCACAACAAATTTAAATCCAAAATATACTTTTTCAACTTTTGTTGTTGGAAATAACAATAGATTTGCACACGCAGCAGCACTTGCTGTAGCTGAAGCTCCTGCTTCTTCATATAATCCATTGTTTATTTATGGAGGAGTTGGTTTGGGTAAAACTCACTTAATGCATGCAATTGGTAACGAAATACTAAAAAATAATAAAAACTCAAAAATACTTTATGTAACTTCTGAAGCTTTTACAAATGAATTAATTAACGCAATAAAAGATAATACTAATGATCAATTCAGAAACAAATATAGAAGTATAGATGTTTTATTAATAGACGATATTCAATTTATTGCAGGAAAAGAAAGAATTCAGGAAGAATTTTTCCATACCTTTAACACTTTATATGAAAGTGGAAAACAAGTAATAATGTCTAGTGATAAACCACCAAAAGATATTCCTTTACTAGAAGATAGATTAAAGTCCAGATTTGAATGGGGAATAATTGCAGATATTTCTAATCCTGATTACGAAACACGTCTCGCAATATTAAGGAAAAAAGCTCAACTAGATAACATAATTATTGATGATGATATTTTATCAACAATTGCAACTCGTATAGATTCAAATATTAGAGAGTTAGAAGGAACTTTAAATAAGCTAATTGCAAAAGCATCACTAACTAACAATCAAATTACAATGGAAATGGCAGAAAAAGCTATTAATGACATTGTTTCTCAACAGGAAAAAGTAATTTCTGCAGAATATATACAAGAAACCGTTGGAAAATATTTTAATGTAAATCCAAAAGATTTAAAAGGTTCAAAGAGATCTAATGATATTACTTTTCCAAGGCAAATAGCAATGTTTTTATGTAGAAATGTAGCAAATATGTCTTTGCCACAAATAGGTAGAGATTTTGGAAAAAGAGATCATACAACAGTAATGCATGCTTGTAATAAAATAGAAAAAGAAATAAAAACAAACTCAAACACAAAATTAATTGTGGAAAGTGTGAAAAACATTTTATTAGATTCAAAATAATTAATAAATAAATACTTTCCGAAGAAATTTAAAATTTATGTTTGCAAAAATTATGTTTGATAATATAAGCATCAAATTATTCTTACGGAAAGGCTAGATTGGTTATACACACCCACCTGTGAATAAGTTGTTGATAAACTGTTGATAACTTAAATATCCACAATTGTAATTTTTACCTGTTGATAACTCTCCTTTTTTTCCACAGAGTTATCAACATCTACATGACTAGGGAAGTAAAGTATTACATGACTTTTCCACACAATCCACAGCACCTATTACTACTACTACTAAATATATTTATATTATTATATAATAAAGGAGTCGATACAAAATGAAACTAATTTGTGAAAAGGAAAAAATCCTTAAAGCATTAAATTCCGTAACAAAAGCTGTTGCTGTAAGAACAACAATGCCAATATTAGAAGGAATTTTAATACAAACAAATGATAACGAAATAAAATTAACAACATATGATTTAGATATAGGTATAGAATATATTATTAATGACTGTAAGGTAGAAGAACAAGGAGCAACAGTAGTTAATGCAATAATGTTTACAGAAATTATAAGAAGATTACCAGATACTGATATAAAAATAACAATAAATGATAAAAATTTATTAGTTATAGAATGTGAAGGATCTTTATATAAACTATCTACAATGAATCCAGACGAATTTCCAGAACTTCCTAGAATAAGTGTAGAGAATTCTATAGAAATAGAGCAAACAATGTTAAAAGATATGATAAGAAAGACAATTTTTGCTGTTAGCACAGAAGAAAATAGACCTATTTTTACAGGGTGCTTATTTGAAATAGCAAATAATAAATTAAATGTAGTAGCAGTAGATGGATTTAGATTAGCATGGAAAAGTAAATTCTTACAAGAAAAAGTAAATAATTTTTCAGCTGTAATTCCTGGAAGAACATTAAATGAAATAAATAAAATTCTATTAGATTCTTTTGATACAATAAAAATAGGAGTATCAAAAAATCAAGCTTTATTCGAAATGGAAAACTGTAAAATAGTTACAAGACTTTTAGATGGAGAATTTTTAAATTACTCAAGCGTAATCCCAGAAAATTGGGAAACAAGAATAAGAGTTAATAAGTCTATTCTACAAGATTGTTTTGAGAGAATAAGTTTAATATCAGCATCAAGTATAGAAAAAGAAAAGAAATATCCAGTAAAAGTAGCTGTTGATATAGGAAAAGTAACAATTTCTTGTACTAACCAAACTGGAGATGCAAAAGAAGAAATATATGTTTCTACAGAAGGTAAAAATTTAGAAGCAGGATTTAATCCAAAATATTTTTTAGATGCGCTTAGAAATATTGATGATGAAGAAATTTTTGTTAATTTTGGTACAAGTATATCTCCTTGTATAATAAAATCAGTAGAAGAAGATGGAGACTATACATATATGATATTACCAATAAAATTAAAAGAATAAAATTATTGAAGAATACACTGTGTTTTCCACAAGATAAGCACAAAATGTGGATAACTAGCAACAAAATCAAAAAGATTTGTTTATTGAGGATAAAAAATGTACATTAATAAAATTATTTTAAAAAATTTTAGAAATTATGAACAGCAAGAAATTGAATTAAATCCACATATTAACATATTTTATGGAGATAATGCACAAGGAAAAACAAATATTTTAGAAGCAATTTTTATAAATGGATTTGGAAAATCATTTAGAACTTCAAAAGAAAAAGAAATGATAAAATTTGGTGAAGAATTTTTAGAAACAAAAATATTTTATCAAAAATCTGATAGAGAAGGAAATATAAAAATAAGAATTGCAGATAAAAAATTAATAGAAATAAATGGAGTAAAAATAAAAAAATTAAGCGAATTAATAGGAAAATTGAATTTAGTTATATTTACTCCAGATGATATCCAAATTTTAAAAAATGGTCCAGATAAAAGACGTAGATTTTTAGATATGATGATAGGACAATTAAGACCCAAATATGTATATATATTAAATTTATATTTAAAAACATTGGAGCAGAGAAATAATTATTTAAGACAAATAAGAGAAGATAATAAATCAGAAAATATGTTAGAAATATGGGATGAAAAATTAGCTGAATATGCAGAAAATATTTGCAAATATAGATCAGAATTTATACAAAAGTTAAATAATGAAATAAAAAAAATTCATCCTAAAGTAACAGAAAATAATGAAAAACTAGAAATTAAATATATAACAGAATGCAACGACAGAGAAGAGTATGTAAAATTACTAAAACAAAGAAGAAAGCTAGATATAATAAAAGGATATACAACTAAAGGAATTCATAGAGATGACTTTAAGTGTTTTATAAACGAAAAAGAAATTGAAGTTTATGGATCACAAGGGCAACATAGAACAGCAATTTTATCTTTAAAATTAGCAGAATTATATGTTATTTATAAAGAAATAGGGGAATATCCAATATTATTATTAGATGACTTTATGTCCGAATTAGATGAAAAAAGAAGAAAAAGTTTTTTGTCGTATATTAAAGATACTCAAGTAATAATAACGTGTACAGATAAAATGGAATTAGATAAATTAAATGAATATAAATTATTTAATGTAAAAAAAGGAAAAATTGTATAAAAAAACAATTGCAAAAAAATAGAAATTAGTGATATGATATAAAAGTATGAATAATAGATAAAAAATGAAAGGATGTTAATATAATGGAAAAATATAATCATGAGTACAACGCAGAACAAATACAAGTATTAGAGGGATTAGAAGCAGTTAGAAAAAGACCAGGAATGTATATAGGTAGTGTATCTATAAGAGGCCTTCATCATTTAGTATATGAAATAGTTGATAACTGTGTTGATGAAGCTTTAGCTGGGTATTGTACACATATTCACATTATTATTGAAAAAGGCAACATAATATCTGTAGAAGATGATGGAAGAGGAATTCCTGTAGACATACATCCTAAAACACATATTTCTGCAGCAGAGACTGTTTATACAGTATTGCATGCTGGAGGAAAATTTGGCGGAGATAGTGGATATAAAGTATCTGGAGGACTTCATGGAGTAGGAGCTTCTGTTGTTAATGCTTTATCTGAATGGGTAGAGGTTACAATTCAAAGAGATGGCGGAATATACGAAATGAAATTCAAAAAAGGAAAAACCACAGAAAAATTAACAAGAATTGGGGATTCAAAAAAGACAGGAACAAAGGTAAGATTCCTTGCAGATGATACTATATTTGAAACTTTGGAATATGATTTTTCTACATTAGAAGAAAGATTTAGAGAAATTGCATTTTTAAATAAAGGCTTACACATTACTATAGAAGACCAAAGAGATGATGAAAATCTAAAAAAATCAGAATTTTGCTTTGAGGGAGGACTAAACTCTTTTGTAGAATTTTTAAATAAAAATAAAGAAAAAATACATCCTTTACCAATATATATAGAAAAAGATGGAGAAGTTCCTGTAGAAATAGCACTTCAATATACAACAGCATATTCAGAAAATATTTATACTTTTGTAAATAATATAAATACAATTGAAGGTGGAACTCATTTAGAAGGATTTAAGAGAGGTATAACAAAAGTATTCAATGATTATGCAAGGGCACATAATATCTTAAAAGAAAAAGACTCAAACCTTTTAGGAGAAGATATAAGAGAAGGAATGACAGCAGTTATATCAGTTAAAGTAAAAGAACCTCAATTTGAAGGACAGACGAAAACAAAATTAGGAAATAGCAATGTAACAGGAATTGTTCAATCAATGGTTGTTGAAGTATTAGCACCATTTTTAGAAGAGAATCCTTCTGTTGCAAAAGCTATACTTGAAAAGTGTATTAGCGCATCAAGAGCTAGAGAAGCTGCTAGAAAGGCAAGAGAATTAGTAAGAAGAAAAAATTCATTAGAATCAACAACATTACCAGGAAAATTAGCTGACTGTAGTGAAAAAGATGCCTCACAATGTGAAGTTTATATCGTCGAGGGAGACTCTGCAGGAGGTAGTGCAAAACAGGGAAGAGATAGAAGATTCCAAGCAATATTGCCTCTATGGGGAAAAATGTTAAATGTTGAAAAATCAAGAGCAGACAAGATATATAATAATGAAAAATTACAACCAGTTATTTTAGCTGTAGGAGCTGGAATTGGAGCTGATTTTGATATAAACAAAATAAGATATGGAAAAGTTATTATAATGGCCGATGCCGATGTTGATGGAGCACATATAAGAACTTTATTATTAACATTTTTCTTTAGATATATGAGACCATTGATAGAGAACGGAAATGTTTATTTAGCTCAACCACCACTATATAAACTATCAAAAAAAGGATTTAAAGATGTTTATTGCTATACAGATGAGGAAATGGCAAAACATTTAGAAGAAATGGGAAGAGATAATGTAAATATCCAAAGATACAAAGGTTTAGGAGAAATGAATCCAGAACAATTATGGGAAACAACAATGAATCCTGAAACTAGAATAATGGTTAAAGTTACAATGGAAGATGCAATTAAAGCGGATGCAATATTTAGTGTATTAATGGGAGATGAAATTGCACCAAGAAGAGAGTTTATAGAAAAAAATGCAAAATACGTAAAGAATTTAGACATATAATTGTATATAATAAATATTTAATAGCCTATAAGATATTTCTTATAGGCTATTAACATGAAGCTAATATTAATCGCAGTTAAAACTAATAGATCTAGCTAATAACCTAATATATATTGCTATATAAATAAGCCATTCCACCAAACATATTAATCAGTCACTTGAATATAAATCCACCAATAATAGCTATATTCATCCAAAACTAGGGACTAATAATAACCACTAAAAAATAGAAATATACTCGTAACATAGAATATATTATCTATAATTTAACCATATAAAAACAAAAGAATAAAGATATAGCTTACATACAAATAATATACTCATGTCGCCGACATATATATATCTAAAATACTAAACATATATATATCTTTGCTCGAAACATATAAAGCTAAAAATTAAAACCTCATATATTTCTTAGTTAAACTAATATTAACCTTATAATAGTATTATAAACAATACACAAAACACAGGAGCATATAATGAACAAAATTGAATTTACGCAATTCTTACAAAATACAAGAGACAATATACAAGAAAAACTCAATCCGAAAAAAATCGGTACAAAAATATCAGTGAGTTTAAAAAGTAAAAAAACACGCAAAAATCTAATAATCTATGCATTTTTAACATTATTCTGCATAGCATTTCTGTTACTTCTGTCTGCGTCCACAAGTCCGCTATACAAGGACTTATGCGACGGTGATTCAAGCATTTTCATATTCTTCGGAAAAGCGATAACTCTCGGCAAGGACGCATACAGAGATTATTTTGACCACAAAGGTCCGATTTTGTTTTACATAAATGCATTGGGATATTTTCTGACAAAATCAAAAGTAGGCGTATTCATACTACAATGTATATCCCTTTCAATATCTTCGATATTTATGTACAAAACGGCACGTTTTTTCACAAAACCGATACGCTCGGTAATTTGCGTTATAATCACCATTCTTGCATTCGGTGCGACAATCAGCGACGGCAACTTAACGGA
>OLSB01002192.1_pt1 | contig 16812 bp, 15 predicted proteins | sample 1672071 | NCBI WGS metagenome assembly OLSB01 (sample SAMEA3136642, study PRJEB25190) | human gut metagenome | biome: human gut; feature: human-associated habitat; material: faeces | place: Austria | collected 2013 | reverse complement strand
ACTCATCGCTCTCTTCGTAATAGATGTTTCCTACTTTGAAACCGGCCGCAATGATTTCACTTTTAGCAGTATCCACATCTTTTCCTATCAGATATGGAACTTCCTTCATTTCCTTTCCTTTTCCATCGCTGACCTCTACATCTATGACAGTTCCCTTGTCTGCAGTGCTTCCGGCTTCTACAGACTGTGTGATTACGGTATTTTCAGGTTTTGTGCTCTTTACCTTAACTACCATTCCCAGTTCAAAGCCAAAGTCTTTAAGGTACGCTTTTGCTTCTTTGTAATCCATACCTACTATATTAGGAACAACCCCATCCTTTTTTCCAAGGCTTATATTTACGGTTATTACTTTGCCTTTGCTTACCTTTGCGCCTTTTCCCGGTGTCTGAGAAGTTATTTTTCCCTCTTCCTGATCAGGGCTGTATACCTGGTCCCCTTCTTCAACCTTTAATCCGTATTTTTCTGCTTCGATTTGTGCTTCTTCTAATGTCATTCCTTTGAAATCAGGAACTTCCACCTCATCATTGTCACCGCTGAACCAGCCCAGCATGGCTCCCGCACCTATTATTCCTGCAATTACAATTATCACAGACGCAATTATTATGAAAAGCTTCGTCTTATTTACAGGTTTCTTTTCATCTTCACGCTTCTTTACATCTTCAGCTTCCTTTATGGCATCTGATATTTCTTCATCTTTCTTTTCAAGCTGGCTCTCAAATATGGAACTACCCATTACTTTTGTGATGAAATCTATGTTGTCCAGATCTTCTATCATTTCATCCGCTGTCTTGTATCTGTTGGACTGGTATTTGTCCGTAGCTTTTTCTATGACTTTTTCCAGCTGCGGCGGGATACCCGGTACCTGTGATGAAACAGAAGGCATAGGATCATTTATATGCATGAGAGCAATGCTTATAGGATTGTCTCCGTCAAAAGGAACTTTTCCTGTAAGCATTTCATACAAAACAATTCCCAGAGAATAGATATCCGATCTCTCATCTACATAGGCGCCTCTTGCCTGCTCCGGCGAAAAATAGTGAACTGAACCCATTATTTTTTCACTGCCCTCGGCTATACTTGCTTTGCTTACCGCCCTAGCAATACCGAAATCCGCCAGCTTTGCGGTTCCTGTGCTTGTAATCAGAATATTATGAGGCTTAACATCCCTATGTATAATCTGATTTTTATGGGCAAGGCTAAGGGCAGATGCCACCTGCCTTGCTATACTTATAGCTTCCTTGTAATCAAGTCTTCCTTTTTCATCAATCACCTGGCTCAGAGGTTTTCCATCAATAAGTTCCATCACAATAAAGTGAATGTTACCTTCCTTGCCTACATCGTATACATTTACAATATTAGGATGCGAAAGACCAGCTGCCGCCTGCGATTCTTTACGGAAGTTTTCTACAAACTGTTCATCTTTAACGAATTCCGGTCTGAGGATCTTTATAGCCACATATCTGTTCAGGAGCCGGTCTTTTGCCTTGTAAACCACGGCCATTCCACCTTCTCCGATTTTTTCTATAATCTCATATCTTCCCAATAATAGTTTATTGCTCATCAACATCTTCCTCCGTTACCTTCAAACTTATTACCGTGATATTGTCATGTCCTCCGTTTTCATTAGCCGCAGATATCATTGCTGCACATACATCGGACATGGATGGATTTTCTTCTATGATTTTCTTCATTTCATCTTCATCCACTTCATCATAAAGTCCATCTGTACATATGATAAATACATCATCCTTTATGAAGTTTACCTGAAAAAAATCAGGCTCAACGGTTACTTCTGCGCCCAGCGCCTTTGTGATCACATTTTTTCTGTCATCCATGGCAGCCTGCTCCCGGGATATTACCCCGGCTTTCAGCAGTGTGTTTACATATGTATGGTCTTCTGTCAGCTGCAGCAGTTGCCCGTCTCTGTAAAGGTATACTCTGCTGTCTCCCACATTGGCAATGTACACCTTTCCCTCTTTCGCATATACCACTGCTGCAGTAGTTGCCATTCCTTTATTTTCCTCATATCTTCTGGCTTTGTCAAAGATAACCGCATTGGCGTTATCAAGGCAATCCTGAAAATAATTGACAATAGCATACTTGTTGGTGACCTGTTTTATAGGGTGTTCAACTATGTAACCTGCAATCTCACTTACTGCGGTCCTGCTGGCGATTTCACCTGCATTCCCGCCTCCGACTCCATCTGCTACAAGATATACTTTATCGGGCAGTAAGACAAAACAGGCATCTTCATTGTTGCTTCGCTTAAGCCCTTTGTCGGATTTGAATCCTACTTCCATAAATCCTCCTTACCCTCTTTTTATCATTTTGCAGATATAAAATCCGTCTGTTTCTGCCGTAGGCATGAACTGCTTCTGCCACAGCATCTCAAAGTTTTCATTTTTATTTAAAAAGGCTTCTGCCTGTTTTTCATTTTCGTTTTTGTTTATTGTACATGTGCTGTATATCATGGTTCCGCCGTTTCTTAAATATTTTGATGAGCGCTGCAGTATGTCTCTCTGAATACCTAACAGTTGGCTTATATCCTTCTGCACATTGTATTTTATTTCCGGTTTTCTTCTAATCACTCCCAGCCCTGAACACGGAACATCTGCCAGCACTCTGTCAGCCCTTCCGTCAAAATTCTCTATGCCTGTTCTGCCATCTGCTTTTTGTGTTTTTATTATAGTGATTCCAAGGCGTTCTGCCTGTTCTTCAATGAGTGAAAGCTTATGGTCATATATATCACAAGCATTTATAATACCCGTGTTGTCCATCTTCTCAGCTATTGCAGCTGTTTTTCCTCCAGGTGCTGCACATACGTCAACAACAGTCTCTCCTGCTTTTGCATCAAGATAGTCAGCTGCTAAAATCGAGGCCTGATCCTGCACTGAAAATGCGCCTTGCAGGTACTCATCTGTTGCCATGATGCCTCTGCCTTTTATGTGAATGCACCTGTCAGAGAAAGCACCTCTTTCTGTTTCAAAACCCTTTGTCCTGAGAGACGCTTCAAGGGAATCGGCGTCGGTCTTTAATAAATTTACCCTGACAGACATGGGCGCTCTGCTGCAGGAGGCCTCCATGATTTTTTCGCATATTTCGCTGCCGTATTGTTCATCCCACATTTCTATTATATCCTGAGGGAATGAATATTTTACAGAAAGATAATCTTTACGATTATTCCGGAAGCTTTATTTTTTTTATTTCTCTGATACAGTTTCTGAGAACTCCGTTTATGAATCCCTCTCTTCCGCGGCAGACTTTTTTGGCCAGTTTTACAGATTCGTTAACTGCCGCATATCCGGGAACTTCTCTGAACATTATCTGATAAAGTCCCATTCTCAGGATTGTTTTTTCCTTCAGCCTGACTTTTTCTATCCCTGAAGGAATAAAATTGTTAAGATAATAATCAAGAAATATCCGATTTGCAGTCACTCCATGAACGATTTCTCGTATGACGGCTGCTTTTTCCGTCTGAGTTTCTCCAATAAACCTGTTCAGAGCGAGATTTGAATATGAGCCGTTCTTTTCTATTTCAACAAGAACATCAAAGGCTGTCTTCCTGGAGAAATCCATCAGTCCCTTCCTCTCATGGCAAGAATTCTCAGGAGATTAGCTATGGCTACGGCAAGAGATGCCACATATGTCATTGCAGCTGCCCAAAGAACCTTTCTGGCTCCTCTTTCTTCATCCTCGGCTATTATTCCCGCAGATTCCATCTGCTGCATAGCTCGGTGGCTTGCATTAAACTCTACTGGAAGAGTCACTGCATGAAAAACGATTACTGCTACAAAGAAAATAACTCCTATATCGAAAAGCGTGTTTCCGATATAATTTCCGGCTGCCATCATGGCAATTCCTATTATTATTAGTATCCAGCTGAACCTTGATGCAAAATTTACAACAGGAACTATACCGTTTCTCAATCTCAGAGGCATATAATTCTCAGCATGCTGAATAGCATGACCTGCTTCATGGCATGCAACGCTTACTGCCGCAATGGAATCAACACCATATACGCTCTGAGACAATCTCAGAACTCTGCTCCTCGGATCATAATGATCTGTGAGATTTCCAGCAATCTGCTGTATCTCCACATCCCTGAGGCCGTTGGCATCAAGGACTCTTCTTGCAGCTTCCGCACCGGAAATCCCTCTTTCATTCCTTATTCCCGAATATCTTCTGAAATTTGAATTCACTTTTGCCTGCGCAACCATGGTAAACACTATGGCTATTAGAAAAACTATTGTTGCAACGTTATAAGGCATAATCTCTCTCCTTTCCTTATTCAAAAAAACTTCCGGCAGGCACAGAATGCCCCCTCAGGTAATCTGAAACATCCAGTCTCTTTTTCCCCGGTGCCTGCATCTCTTTTATATTTAATATCCTTCCTCCGCATGAAACTCTGATCCCTTTTTCAGAAGCTTTGATTACGCAGCCCGCAGGCATGGACGTTTTCTCATCTTCAGGAAATGCTTTCCATATCTTGATTTGTTCACCTCTGTACATGCAGAAAGCTCCGGGCCACGGATCAAACCCTCTGATAAGTCTCTCTATTTCTTCCGGGCTTTTGGAAAAGTCTATCTTTCCATCCTTCTTGGTTATCAGTCCTGCATATGTTGCTTCGCTTTCCTCCTGAGGAACTGCATTAACTTCGCCTTTTTTCATGCCCTCAAGAGTTTCAATAAGAAGTCGTCCCCCCATTTCTGCCAGTCTGTCATGAAGGCTGCTGGCATTAAGATTTCCTATCTCAGTCTGTGCTTTTGCCAGCATATCTCCTGTATCAAGACCCTGGGACATCTGCATGATAGTAACTCCGGTAACCTTTTCGCCTCTTACTATTGCCTGCTGGATAGGAGATGCTCCTCTGAGTCTTGGCAACAGCGATGCATGGACATTTACGCAGCCGAACTCAGGTAGTTCAAGGATCTCCTTAGGCAATATCTGACCGTACGCTGCCACAATTATTATATCCGGAGCAACTGTTTTCAGCCTTTCATATATTTCAAGATTTCCTCTTATCTTTTCAGGCTGAAGCACTTCTGTACCATGTTTCAGCGCCGTCTCTTTAACCGGCGTAGGTGTCACCTTTTTTCCTCTGTTCTTTGCCCTGTCCGGCTGGGTGATGACCAGTTCCACACTGTTTTCACTGTTATACAAATATTCAAGAATCACCGACGCAAAATCCGGTGTTCCCATAAACACTGTCTTCATCTTTTCCTCTTTCTGATATTTTCAGGAATTATTATTCCTCAAAATCTTCAAAGTCATCATAGGCTTCTCTGATATTTTCAGCTTTATCTATATATAAAATTCCGTCCAGATGATCATACTCGTGGCACATAACCCTGGCATCGAATCCGCTGAATTCGTACACCTGTTCCGCACCATTAATGTCCAATGCGCGGATTTTGATGTAGTCAGGTCTTTCAACAGTTCCTATCATGCCCGGAACGCTCAGGCATCCCTCGTCACCTGTCTGGCTTCCGCTCTGCTCCAGAATTTCCGGGTTAATCATGTAATATACCCTGCCGGGTTCAGGTTCGGCAATGAACATTCTGCGCATTATTCCCACCTGAGGGGCTGCTATTCCTACTCCCATCTCGGCTCTCATGGTCTCCAGCATGTCCTCCATGGTGGTTTTTATCCTTTCATTTACTTCGGTGACTTCTCTGCAATGCTTTCTTAAAATTTCATCACCTTCAGTTACAATATTTCTAAGCGCCATTTTATTCCTCCCGTTAAAAAGTGCTGTATGGATTTATGTCCAGATCCATGCTACATGCGATTCCTTCATCAATAAGCTTCTTTTTAAAGCTTTCAAGATAAAATACATATTTATTTCTTTCGCCTTTTGGACACTTTATGAGCATGTAAAGGCGTTTATCCTCACCCTTAAAGTTGACTGCCGTTCTTGGGGACAGCATCACTGCAGACTCAAGTCTCCCATATTCATTCTGCAGTTCCTGTATATATTTTCTGCAGTTTCCCAGGCATTCTGCCGCCTGTTTTTCGTCAGCTGCAGTAAAATTCACCATAATGAGGTCAGTGAAAGGCGGATAGTCCATAATTTTTCTGTTGTTTGTCTCAATGTTGTAAAATCTGTCATAATCATTACCGGCTGCACATCTTATGGCATAATTGTCCGGTTCATATGTCTGAATTACCACTTTACCCTGCTTGAGACCTCTCCCCGCTCTTCCTGCTGCCTGTGTTATCAGCTGATAAGTTCTTTCCGCAGACCTGTAATCAGGTATGTTTAGTCCCATATCTGCTGCAATTATTCCAACAAGTCCTACATTATCAAAATCCAGGCCCTTGGCAGCCAGCTGTGTACCGATAAGTATATCCGTTTTCCTTCTCCCGAAATCACCAAGTATGCGGTCAAGATCCCTTCTGGTTTTAAGGGAGTCTATGTCCAGCCTGTCGACTGAAGCATCGGGGAAATGCTTTTTAACTGCTTCCTCTACCTGCTCCGTTCCGACGCCGAAATGTCTGATGTATCGGCTGCCGCAGTCAGGGCATTTGTCAGGAAGAGGAAAAGTCCTTCCGCAGTAATGGCACACCAGCGCCGATCTTATCTTATGATAAGTAAGAGAAATGCCACATTTTGGACATTTCATAGCTTTTCCGCATTCACGGCAGGATACGAAATTAGAATACCCTCTGCGATTCTGCAGAAGTATCACCTGTCCGCCTAATTTCAGCTCCTCCTCCATGGAGGAATAGAGTTCCCTGCTGAAAATGGTTGTATTTCCTTCTTTAAGTTCCTTTCGCATATCCGCCACGCTTATCATTGGCAGCGGAGTCCTGTTGTATCTCTCTGTTAAAGTTATCAGTTTATAGATGCCCTGTCTTGCTCTGAAGTAAGAGGCAACTGATGGTGTAGCGCTTCCAAGTATCAGCACGCCCTTGTGATATACCAGTCTCTTCATGGCTATATCCACGGTGTCATATTTGGGAGTCATGTCAGCCTTATAGCTTGCCTCGTGCTCCTCGTCCATTACTATGACACCTATTTTTTCAAGAGGTGCAAACACAGCCATGCGGGCACCTATTACTATTTTAGCTTCTCCCCGTCTTATTCTGCGCCACTCATCGTGCCTTTCACGAGGGGTAAGTTTGCTGTGCAATACTGCGACATTATTTTTCCCGAATCTCCCTGCAAAATTTTCGATAATCTGTTTTGTAAGGGATATCTCCGGTACCAGCATAATAGAGGATCTGCCCATATTCAATGCCTCTGCAATGGCTTCCATATAAACCTGTGTTTTTCCGCTGGATGTCACTCCATGTATGAGGAAGCTTTCCTGCCTGCCGCTATGTATTGCTTCTGATATAGTATCACATGCCTGCTGCTGCTCCTGAGTCAGTTTTTCAGGTTCTGTATATGATGATTCAACATCTTTATAAGGTGTCTTCTCTTTGCCCGGTCTCGGCGGCTTACCGCCGGGGATGAAGCATCTGAAGGCATCATGATATTTTATTCCATACCTCTGCTTCATCCACAGTGCGGTTTTTACCATTTCTTCTGTCAGAAAGCCTTTTTCTTTTATACAGGCTATTTCTTTTATCTTTTCCTCCGGGCAATCCGGCTTTACGGCAATTTCACAAACCACCGCCGTCTTTTCATTGTTATTCTTTCCGAAAGGAACTATCACCAGATCTCCTGTTTCAATACAGTCAGGAGCTTTATAAGTGAACAAACTGTCGGTATATTTGCTTTTGTTGTCTATTGCCGCATTTATATAAATCATAAAAATCTCTTAAAGCAGGTGAATGTTATGTGCCTCACATTCCTTTATCATCTGTTTAGGCCATACTGAAGCCTGAACCTCTCCGATATGAGCTTTTCTGAGGAAATACATGCACAATCTGCTCTGTCCTATTCCTCCGCCTATTGTATATGGCAGTCTGTCTTCCAGAACCGCTTTCTGGAATTCAAGAGATGCTCTTTCTTCACAGCCCTCTGCTTTCAGCTGTCTTGCCATGGCCTCTGCATCCACTCTGATTCCCATGGATGAAATTTCAAAAGCTCTGTCAAGAACTTCGTTCCAGAGGATTATATCACCATTCAGTTCCCAGTCATCATAGTCAGGAGATCTTCCGTCATGCTTCTGTCCCGAAGCCAGTCTGCCTCCGATTTTCATAATGAACACAGCCCCGTGCTCCTTGGTTATTGCATCTTCTCTTTCTTTAGGTGTAAGATCCGGATACATATCCTCCAGTTCCTGAGTGGTTATAAAGAAAATTTCGTTAGGTATCTCAGTCTGTATATCTCTGTAGAGTCTGTTCACATAATCTCCCAGGTTCTTAACTGCGTTGTAAATAGTGATTACGGTTTCTTTGAGATACTCTTCACATCTCTGTTCTTTTGTTATGACTTTTTCCCAGTCCCACTGATCAACATATACAGAATGAAGATTATCCAGTTCTTCATCTCTTCTGATGGCATTCATGTCGGTATATATACCATGTCCCGGTGCTATTCCGTATTTGCCCAGTGCCATTCTTTTCCATTTGGCAAGGGACTGTACAACTTCTACTTCCATTTCATCTATATCTTTGAGGGTAAAGCTTACTCTTCTTTCAACTCCGTTGAGATTGTCATTAAGTCCTGTTGAAGGATCAACAAAAAGAGGTGCGGAAACTCTTCTGAGATTAAGTCCGTAAGCCAGCTCCTGCTGGAAGTAATCTTTAATTTTTTTAATAGCTCTCTGGCTTTCCATTAAATCAATAAGTGCATCATAGTTTTCAGGTAAAATTAAGTGTGCCATAGTCATTTCCTCCGATTAGTATTTTGAAAACTCGCATCCGCAATAGTTCTGCCGGTAAAGACCGTATTCTTTTGACATCTGTATACTCCTTTGAAATCCGGCTTTTTTCTTGAAGTCCATATCCAAGAACTCCAGATTATATTTTACGCTAAGCTCCCACCCTATTGCAGATATCAGATTATAATTCTTATGTGGGCTTACCGTAAGCGTGGTTCCGAAAACAGTATTACCGGTACGGAGTGCTGCCTGGGCTGTCCGCTCCAGCCTCAGCTTGAAACATTCCGTACATCTTACACCTCCTTCCGGCTCCGACGCATATTCCGATGCCACATCATAAAATTCCTCAGGCAGATATTCACCCTCGATAAACTGTATTTTGTCTTTATCGGAAAGTTTTTCGTTGTATAGATTTATAAATTTAAGCTGCGCTTCCTTCCGCTTTTCGTATTCTTCCCTGTCGGTTATATTCGGATTATAGAAAAAAACCGTAACATTGTAATCCGGCAGAAGGCGCTCGATGCATGCAGTGCTGCAAGGACCGCAGCAGGAATGAAGGAGCAGTCTGTTTTTGCTCACCTTAAGACCTGCCTCATCCTTAACAATTATTTCAGGATCGGCTTTAGATGCTCTTACTTCTTCCTGTGGAGTTGTCTTTTTATATGTATTCATATCTCTTACTCCTCTGCAGGCTTGCTTAAGGCAGCCAAATTTGATATCATATTATTATATCATACACTTCAAACAATTCAAAGGATTTCGCACAATATGAAGGATTTTTTTAATGAAAAAACACATTGCTTCTGCAGTGGAAAACGCTTTTTGGCAGCCGGCAGTTGGTTGAAAGAATACTTCGGACAGAAGACGATAAAACTATCCATTGACGGCGGATTTACATGCCCCAATCGTGACGGAAGCAAAGGCTTTGGCGGTTGCACCTTCTGTTCCGATACCGGTTCCGGAGAATTCGCCTCATCCATAGATGAGCAGATACGGCTCCTCTCCAAAAAGTGGCCCTCGGCTAAATATCTTGCGTATTTCCAGAATCACACCAACACATATGCCTCCGTCAGTGAACTTCGCCAAAAATACTGCGACATACTCGGCAATCCCAAAATAGAAGGTCTCGTTATAGGCACCCGCCCTGACTGTCTTTCTGATGATGTCCTGGATCTGCTGGAAGAAATAAATAAAAATCATTTTCTCTGGGTGGAACTTGGCCTTCAGACTATCCATCAGAAAACTGCCGATGAGTTCAATCGCTGCTATGATCTTTGTGAATTTGACCGTGCTGTGGATGAACTCTCAAAACGCGGAATAAGATATGTGGTACACCTTATCCTCGGCCTTCCCGATGAAACTCATGATATGATGCTGGATTCAGTTCGCTATGTGTCACAGAAGCCCGGCCTTTTTGGGATGAAGCTTCATCTGCTCAATATAGTGAAAGGCTCTGCGCTGGCCTGCACTCACGCCGATTACCTGCCTTTTTCTTCTATAGATGAATATGTCGATCTCGTGGTAAAGTGCCTGGAAATAATACCGCCCGATGTAACTATCCACCGGCTCACCGGTGATGCCCCGCGTTCCATACTCATAAGTCCACCATGGAGTTTCAACAAGCGCACTATCCTCAACAGAATAGATGAACAGCTCAGCCTTAGAGATACATGGCAAGGCAAATTCGCCTTTAAGGAGCAATAAACCAAAAGAGCCCGCATGACACCTTTTTCGGTGATACAACGGGCTCATATTTTCTAAATTATCTCTTCCACGTAATGGACTTCTTCAACACTTAGTATTTCATCCATAACCACAGCATGGTTACGTTTTTTCAGCATATCCAGTTCAACTCTAAACGCTATGTCCTCTTCCAGAATTGTCTCATCTTTCCTTCTTTCAATAGATGTTATGACATAACCGCAATCTTTAATAAAGTTCAGAAAAGGTTCTACGCCTTTACGTTCAACTTCTATATATACTTCGATGGTCCTTGTATGGTTTTCAACATACCTGGCCATATAGTACATACAGTAGGTGGTTACAAATATAAGGACAAAGCACACAATTCCTGCCCATATAAAGCCTGCTCCTATGGCCATCCCCATGGTAGCCGTTACCCACAGACCTGCAGCAGTAGTCAGCCCTTTTATCTGTTTTCTGTCAGTCACAATTATAGTACCTGCGCCCAGAAAACCTATACCGCACAGAATCTGTGCCGGTATTCTTGCCATATCTGCTTCTCCTCCGCTGAGATTCCATAGATATATGCCCATTATGGTGGCAAGAGCAGAGCCAAGGCATACCAATGCAAAAGTTCTTATTCCGGCTGCATATCTCTTGTGTGCCCTTTCCATACCTACAAAACTTCCCAGCATTGTAGCAAGTATAAGTCTTATTGTCACTGATATCCAGCTCAGTTCCTCAAAAAATCCCTGTATTTCATCCAGCAAAGAACCCGTCCCCCTTTCCAGTGCTCTAATCCATCAATGACTTTGTTTTTCTGCTTTTGTTTCTCTTTGAACTTTTTCTCCATAATGCGATGACCGCTGCCGCCAGAGCAACCGCTGTCACGCCAAGCACCGCCAGAAGAATCTTGTCAGTCATACCGATACCGGAAGGCTCATCTCCCTTGTTATCGTAATATGCTGCCAACTCTGCAAATCTCATGGCATCTTCAGCTGAAATCTGCGATGAGCTGCTGAAAGTATCATTTTCTTCATCATAGAAGAACCATTTGCCGTCGCCTGTCTCCGGATCTTTAAGCATGGCAAGCGTATATTTAAGTTCAGAATCCTTTATTACGGGAATCTCATATTCGCCATACATTGCCGATGTAATGGTGAACCCTTTGGGTACATCATTTTCGCTTATGTTTTCCGCAAGAATATATTCTTTATCTCCAACGGAAACTTTTATATCCTCCGGGATTTTCTGCTGCTCATCATCTCCTGGTTTTTCTTCTTCATCGCCGCCGCCTGTACCTTCAGTTCTGTAAATTGTTATCGTATATGTTTTGGTTGTGCCGTTCTCTGCCGTGACCGTAACAGAGCGCACATTCTTGCCCGTTTTAAGCTCTTTTGATCCGCTTACCGAAATTACTGCATTTGAATCCTGTGTGTCAGCGCTGATGGTGCATACAGTCACATCAGAGCCCACATTCACAGTATATGATGTAACCGACGGTGAAAACGAAGGCGAAAGGCTTCCCGCCGATACAGACATATATGACAGATTTGCGTTGCCGGAAACCTGGCTGGATGGATTGGTTACTGATATTGTGGTAGATCTTGTAGATACAGATGATAAAATGTCATTTCCATCTATATCATAGAGTTCACTCGTTTCTGCAGTAACTGATGTACTTCCTGTGCCTATTGCCTTAAAGGTCAATGTGCAGCCCAATGTGCTGCTTCCTCCTGAAACAAGGCTGACAGTTGTGACCCCTGAGGTTCCGTTATATACCTGCGCTGAACAGCTTTGGAACTGCAGAACCGACGTGTTGTATCTAAAAGTTGTCTTTGCAGTTCCATAAGTGACTCCACCATATGTAAAATTTACAGTTACCGTCTGCCCCACTTTATAGTTTCCCCCACCACTTATAGACGCAGTGGCAGCTGCAAAAGCAGTTTCTGTGAAAATCGATGTCATCAGCAGAATAAGCACAGCTATAAACGTAATGTATTTCTTTTTTGTCTTCATTAGTTGAGTATCCTTTTAATTTTTTATGTCATAAGAACCGACAATGTATCTCTGAACATATAATAAATCCAGTGAGTTCACCTTTCCGTCTCCGTTAATATCTGAAGCAGTAAATGAAGTGCCGCCAAGTGTCGATAACCCCACTATATGCCTTTGAATCATAAGGAGATCTAGGGAATTACACTTTCCATCTCCGCCATTATCACCCTTAACAACCACTTCCGTACTGGAAGTTGCCTTTCCGCTTCCGTCGTAAATAACAACTTTATATCCTGTTCCCATATTTCCTGAGGTCTTTTCAGTTCCCAATGAGTCTGTCACCTTCAGAGTGCATCCCTCCGGTGCGCTTATATTTGACTTGAATGTTGAAACCGGTGTAGCAAAACCTACTCCCGTAATATATGTTCCCACATTGTAGACACTGCTTACAGGTTTGTTTCCGGAAAGAGCCTTTTCCCTGGCAATGGTAATGGTATATGTTTTGGAAATTCCGCTGGTGGCCGTTACAACCACCTTAGCCTCCGTTATATCTCCCGTCAGGGCTATGTTTCCGCTTCCTGATACCTTTGAACCTGAATCGTTGCATACAGCATTTATTTTTACTGCAGTCGTGCCTGCAGGAACTGCCAGTTCGTAATCATAGCTGTACATGCTGAAAGCCGGTACAAGGTTATATCCGTCAACTGACAGCGATTTAAGGAAATAGTCATTGCTTCCGCTTCCCGGTACTGCACACGCCGCTGCAGGCATATTTTTATAGACAGGTATATAGAAAGTTATGGCGCTGCTGCTGCCATAGCCGTCAGCCAGGTTACTTGCTTCCTGAGAAGCTCCGGCAACATTGGTCATATACTGGTGGGTAGCTACACTGCCAAGTCCGTTCATTACATTGAACTTTTTGAGATAAAGGGTATTCTGATTGTTGTTTATATAATTGCTTGCGTAATGCAGCGCTCCTCCAATTATGGACTTTATTCTGGTATTCCACGGGCGCCCGTAGGATCCGCTTTCGCTGGCATAAAGGAGACCGTACTCTACCGCATCATAGCTTCCGCTGGCATAAGCACGCACATTGAAGAAATTATAATATCCTTCAAATCCCGGAACAGTGCCCGAAATGCTGCCGCCTCTGCCGTCTCTTCCCTGTTCCACGAGAATCATTGATGCCAGAACATAAGGGTTTACGTCGGACTGCCGGCCTGCATATATCAGTGCATCCGAATAAGTGTCATATCCGGCTTCCGGGAATTTATTCGCAAGAAATGTCCCTGCCACAAGTTCCTGAAGTCCGGCCCGTGTCTGTGTCAGACTGTCATAGGAATGGCTCATAAACTGGAAGATTGCTCCTTCTTTAAGGAAATTTCTTGGGTCCATATAATATTGAATAATTCCCGATGATGCAGCAACCCATCCTCCGCTGTCGAAAATCTCATACTCTCCGGTGGAAGGGTCATAAGCACCATAATCTCTGGATTTCCAAGAATCAGGAGAACTCTTGTGAACCAGGTTTACACCTACTTTACTCTCTTTCTCAATCACATTGTTCCAGTCCAGTCCTGTCTGATGTGCTTTGAAAACCCACTGCGGATGAGCGGCATGAAGCTGTCTCAGATATTCTTTGTAACTTTCCGGAAAACCCTGCGCTGCAAGTTCTTCTTCAAAGTCACCGTCATATACATATTCAGGACTTTCACTAAGTACAAGATAATCAGAATGGGCATACCCCTGCTGTCCATTATAGCTTATCTTGTACCATATTCCGCTGGCTTCAATGACATCTACCACTGCTCTGTTCTCAAGAACATATAATATACTGTAATCAGTTCCCGGACCGCTTCTGACATTCAGACCGTCACTGCTGTCTACCATAGCTGTTGTTGCAGCCGCAGCCTTATCCGAAAGTGCAAAAGCCGCCGAAAAAATCATAAAAAGCGTTATTGCCATAACTATTAAATTTTTACCGCGTATTGTTCCTTCCAATTTGTTCCCTCTTGTCCCGTGTCTGCAGGAATTATTTATTTTCACCCAGCCTGCCGTCGTTATAATGTTTACGGCAAAGGGATACATACATATCATTGCCGCCTATCACTACCTGTTCGCCCTGCTTTACTATCTGCCCGTCGACAACACGTGCAACCATTGTAGCTTTACGTCCGCACCAGCATATGGTCTTAATCTCTTCAATTTTGTCTGCATAAATCAGCATATAATACGACCCCTCGAAGAGCTCATTCCGGAAATCGTTCTTGAGACCGTAAGCCAGTACAGGCACTTCGCAGCTGTCCACAATTTCAACAAGTTCCTGCACATGATGTTTTTTAAGGAACTGGCATTCATCTATGAGGACACAGTCAATTTTGTGCTTTTCGTTTTCTCTCATGTACAGTTCCAGAATATTTGTATCGTCATTTACAACTATAGCTTCCCTCTGTACGCCTATTCTTGATGTGATTACACCAATTCCGTATCTGTCATCCACCGCCGGAATAAGAGTCAGAACATTTTTGCCTCTCTCCTCATAATTATACGCCACTTTTATTAGCTCTATGGATTTACCGGCGTTCATGGTACTGTATCTGTAGTATAGCTGAGCCATTGTTTCCTCCCAAATTTTTTATACATTTACATTTTACCTTAAACCCCTCTGAAAATCAATGAATATAACAAATTTCGACTAAAAAACCTATGCTCCGTTACGCGGTTATTTAACAAAAAACGGTTTAAAACAGGCCGGTTTTATGTTATTCTTTTTATATGAAAATTCACTTAGAAGGAGTATTTATGGAGGCTATTTTTATACTGATACTTAAATGCCTGCTGCTGGGCATAATATGGGCTGCACTTCTCATCCCCATACTCTTCAACCGAGGCGGCTGGCTTAAATACCTTGTAACTGTACTTGTAACTGCTTTGATATGTTTTCTGCTGAGAGGCTTTTCAGGGATAATAAACAGAATGACGCTTATTGCACTTATCACCCTGGTGATATCCTGGATAGCTTCTATGGCGGTTTTTGATAAGGAGTCAAAGGTAAAATCGAAAGTGATTTCCTTTTCCTGCGTAATGGCAGCCTTTGCATACCTTATCTCAAATTTTATTTCATTCGGCATACTTTAAACATGGAGGTTATCAATGAAAAAGAAAGTAACTACGGCTCTGCTATCCGCATTTATGGTATTTTTCCTCGCTTCCTGCTCGTCCTCAGGTGATTCAGAGGCTTTTAGCAAAGGCATTGAAAGTTATAACTCCGGAGACTACGAAGCTGCTATCGAAAGCTTTCAGAAAGCATGCGATGCAGGCCCTTCAGATGACTACACAATGTCGGATATTTACTCCTGTCTGGGCAATTCTTACCTGGCTTCCGGAAATATGGACAAGGCTCTTGAAAACTACAACTCTGCACTTCAGGAAGATCCTGAAAATGTCAGAAACTACACTAACCTGGCCATAGCATACAGGCAGAATGGCGACAATGAATCAGCAAAAGAACTTTACGAAGAGGCTCTTAAGATAGATCCTGAATATCCGGAACTCAACTCAAGTCTGGGCTCCCTTTATCTGCTTGAAGGCGACTACGAAAAATCCATCGAGTATTTTGAAAAAGCAATAAAACTGGATCCTGAACTGTCTGTCGCCTACGGAAATGCGGCGCTTGCATATGCCAAGACCGGAGATTTTGAGAATGCAGATAAATATCTGAATCTATCCATCGAAAAAGGTTATTCCAATGCAGAAACCATACGTGACATGATAGATTCCGAAAGGAACTGACACAAAATCAGAAATATGACAAAAAGGCAAGAGTCTTAAATAAGGACTTTTGCCTTTTTAAATGCATTTTTTCAAACAAACAAAAGTAAAAGACACCCACCGAATATTTAAATTACAGCGAGTGTCAGTATAAATAATGGTGCCCAGATCCGGAATCGAACCAGAGACACGGGGATTTTCAGTCCCCTGCTCTACCTACTGAGCTATCTGGGCATACATTATCTGCTATTTAATTAAGTGGTGGGCCTTCAGGGACTTGAACCCGGGACCTGCCGGTTATGAGCCGGATGCTCTGACCAACTGAGCTAAAGGCCCACATCAAAGAAATATGGTCGGGGTGGCAGGATTTGAACCCGCGGCCCACTGGTCCCAAACCAGTTGCGCTACCAAACTGCGCTACACCCCGGTATTGAATTTGGCAGGGGCAGAAGGACTCGAACCCTCGACACGTGGTTTTGGAGACCACTGCTCTACCAACTGAGCTATACCCCTATATATGGCGGAGAAGATGGGATTCGAACCCATGCTGCCCTAAACGAACACTAACGGTTTAGCAAACCGTCCT
>OLSB01002191.1_pt1 | contig 16813 bp, 9 predicted proteins | sample 1672071 | NCBI WGS metagenome assembly OLSB01 (sample SAMEA3136642, study PRJEB25190) | human gut metagenome | biome: human gut; feature: human-associated habitat; material: faeces | place: Austria | collected 2013 | reverse complement strand
TGGTGGATGAGCTTGTAGATGGACGTGAGCGAGATCTGCAGGTACAGCTGCACCGTCCGCACGTCCAACCACACGTCCGAGCCGTCGGCCGGCATGTTCAGCAACTCCATCCGTTGCGTGTCGCCGGGCCCCGTGGGCAGGTAGACGCCGGCCTCGTCGGTGAGGGGCGCGAACCCGGCAGGCGCCCCGTAGGCCATGTAGGGGTTGGGGATCTGCCCTCCGGCGTACCCCGTTGCTGCTTGCATCTGCATCGATATACCTCCTGTCGTCTGCGTTCGAACGCGCCGCCATAGCCGAATGCGGCCGCGTCGCTTCAATGACAGGGGTTTTTACAGGCAACGGGGAATGGCGGCAAGCCGCAGAAACGTTGGATAGTCCGCTAGGATTCGCTATGTTCATCAACCACGGAATCCGCATATCCGAAGGCGTCCCCGGGCAGATTGGGGGTATCCGCCAGGAGCGCCTCGGCAGCGCCGCGGACGTGGGTCGGGCAGGGGGAATCCGCCCGCTTTCCGCCCCGGAAGGGCTGGGCTGCAGCGACGCGGGTTGGGTTTTCTATCCCCCCGCTGGTACCGCGATGCCCCCGAAGCCGCGCGACATCCCGAGAAGATTCCCCCGAATTCCCCCGCGAAATTATCCGCCAGATAGATAAAAGGGGCCCGGAAACCGGTCTTCCGACGGCTTCCAGACCCCTTCCAGGGGGTGAGATTTCAGGCTGCGGAGTAAACTTTTTTAGGCCTGAAAATTTCCCCGCAATGAAAAAGCCCTGCCTGTTTTATCAGGTCAGGGCTTCGATTTGTGGTCGCGGGGGGCGGATTTGAACCACCGACCTTCGGGTTATGAGCCCGACGAGCTGACCAGACTGCTCCACCCCGCAATGTATGTAAGGCGCCTTTTCACAATGGGAAAAGCTGCAAGAAAGGATATTACCCTCCCCACTATTTGAGTGCAAGTATTACTTTCCGTATCACAAATTCGCCACAATTATCGATCTTTCACCAAAAAGGAAGTGCTGTAAGAAAAAAACGCCTCTTATTCCACAGGTGTGGAGTCTATAATAGAAACTCTGCAAACAGAGCGAACGAGTCATCTATCTGGGGAAAGGAGCAAGGGCGAATGGCCGATGCGAACCATCGCGGCACGGACGGTTCCTCGCGTCCACACGTCCACGCGCTTCCCTCCCATCGCATGGCACGCCGCGCCAGGCCCCTCCCCGAAAAGCTCACCTTCTTCCATCTCTTCTGGATCTTCGTCATCTGCAGCGTCATCGGCCTCGTCGTCGAGACCATCGTGAGCTACCCCATCGACGGCATCTGGAAAGACCGCGCAGGCCTGGTCTGGGGCCCGTTTTCCCCTATCTACGGCGTCGGCGGCATGCTCATCACCATGGCGCTGTGGAACCTGCGCGACAAAAGCGCGCTCGCCATGGGAATCTGCGCGGGCTTCGTCGGCGCAGGCTTCGAGTTTATCGCCGGCTGGTTTTGGGAGACGTTCTTCGGAATCGTTGCGTGGAGCTACGCCGACCAGCCCTTCAACCTGGGAGGACACACCTGCCTCGGCATCGCAATCGTCTGGGGGTTCGCCGGCCTCGCCTGGATGCGGATCGGCCTGCCACCCATGCTGCGCATCATCGAGGACATCCCGAAAAGCGTCCGCAAGCCGCTCACGGCCATCCTCTGCGCGTACATGATCGCGAACATCGTGATGACCGTCCTCAGCTTCAATTACTGGTACGAACGGCAAAATGGCAACCCCATCGAGACGCCGCTTCAGTCATACTTTGCAGAAAACTACAGCGATGAGTTTATGAGCGAACGCTTCCAAACCATGTCGCTCTACGCCGACCTTGTGAAACGTGGGAATCAATGATAGCTAGCACTTACCATTTGGGAATCGATGTCGGATCCACCACCGCGAAAGCCGTGGTGTTCGACCCGCTCGCGCAGCGCGTGCTCTTCTCGCGCTACGTGCGCCACAACGCGCATCAGGTGGAAACGGTCGCCTCCCTCCTGCGCACCGTTGCGAAAGAATTCCCCGAGTGCTCGTTTCGCCTGGTGGCGTGCGGATCGGGCGGTACCACCATCGCCGACGTCCTCGGCGTGCCCTTCGTGCAGGAAGTCGTTGCGAACTCGCTTGCCGTGCGCCGCGACCACGAGAACGTGCGCTGCGCGATCGAGCTCGGCGGCCAGGACGCGAAGATGGTGTTCTTCGATCGCGACGAGAAATCGGGTGCCACCACCGTGGGCGACATGCGCATGAACGGCTCGTGCGCCGGCGGCACGGGCGCCTTCATCGACGAGATGGCTGCGCTTTTGAAGGTGCCTGTCGAGCAGTTCGACGAGCTCGCCGCGCGCGGGCAATCGGTCCACCAGGTATCGGGCCGCTGCGGCGTTTACGCGAAGACCGACATCCAGCCCCTGCTCAACCAGGGAGTTTCAAAGGAGGACCTGGCACTGTCGTCGTTTCATGCCATCGCGAAGCAGACGATCGGCGGCTTGGCGCAGGGCCTCGACATCCATCCGCCCGTCATCTTCGAGGGCGGCCCGCTAACCTTCAACCCGACGCTCGTGCGCGTGTTCGCTGAGCGCCTGGAGCTTGCCGACGACGACATCGTGATTCCCCAAAATCCCGAGACCATCGTCGCTTTGGGCGCAGCCCTCGCAGCCGACGAGCTGTTCGCCGATAACGAGAACTGCCTTGTCGCAGACCTCCTCGATGCAGCCGACACTCTCGACAAGGCCGCGGCGAGCCCCGCCCCCAGCACGCGCGGGACGGCTTATTTCGCATCGCCCGAGGAGCGCGCCGCATGGGAAGCCTCGCATGCGCTCGCCCCGCAAACGCCACCCGATCCAGCCCCTGGTTCGACGGTGCGCGCCTACCTGGGTATCGATTCAGGCTCCACCACTACCAAGTTCGCACTCGTTTCCCCCGATGGGAAGCTTGTCGACTCGTTTTACGCTCCCAACGAGGGCGAGCCTCTCGACGTCGCACGCGCGGCGCTCATCGCACTGCGCGACCGCTATCGCGCAGCGGGTGCCACGCTCGACATCCTGGGCGTGGGAACCACTGGCTACGGCGAGCTCATGTTCGCGAAAGCCTTCGGCGCCGATTACCACACGGTCGAGACCGTGGCGCATGCCCGCGCGGCGGAAGCGTGCGTGCCCGATGCGAGCTTCGTGTTGGACATCGGCGGGCAGGACATGAAGGCCCTTTGGCTCGATGGCGGCATCATCACCGACATCGTCGTAAACGAGGCCTGCTCATCGGGCTGCGGATCGTTTCTTGAAAACTTTGCGTCCTCACTTAACATCCCCGTGGAAGGCATCGCGCAGGCCGCATTCTCCTCGACAAACCCCGCCGTGCTCGGCAGCCGCTGCACCGTGTTCATGACGAGCAGCATCGTGTCCGAACAGCGCTGCGGGAAAACGCCCGCCGACATCATGGCTGGCCTGTGCCGCTCGATCATCGAGAACGCGTTCACCAAGGTCATCCGCATATCGAATCTCGAAAGCCTCGGCAAGAAGGTCGTCGTGCAGGGCGGCACGTTCTTAAACGACGCCGTGCTGCGCGCGCTCGAGCAGCACATCGGCCGCGAGGTCACGCGCGCGCCCTACCCGGGACTCATGGGAGCCATCGGCATCGCGCTGCTCACGCAGGAGCACCTGGAAGGCGCCCGCCGCGAGGGGAGCGAGGTTGCGTCAAGCTTGAAGAACGCGAACGCGACCAGCGAGGGGCGCGAGCCCGTACGCGCGACCGCCTTCTCCCTCGATGCGCTCGACGCCTTCTCGTATACGCAGGAGTCTAACCTCATCTGCCCCTTCTGCGCGAACCACTGCAACCGCACGCGCATCACCTTCGCGAACGGCGACTCGTGGGTGACAGGCAACCGCTGCCCGCGCGGCGAGGTGGTGGGCGACCCGAAGGATAAGTCCATCCGCGACCAGGTAAAACGCATCGCTGCCGCCGTCGACAGCGTACCGAACCTGTTCGACGTCCGCGAGAAGCTCCTCTTCCGCGACTGGCCCTGCGCGCCCGACCCTGCGCCGCAAAACACGGTCATCGGCATGCCCCGCGTCCTCTCGATGTGGGAATACGCTCCCTTCTGGACGACGCTGTTCCGCTCGCTCGGCTTCACGGTGAAACTGTCGTGCCCGAGCACGCGCGCCATGTACGAGCGCGGGCTCTCGGCCGTGTCCTCAGACACCGTGTGCTTCCCCGCTAAACTTGTCCACGGGCACGTGCGCGATTTGGCCGACCAGGGGGTCGACCGCATCTTCATGCCCTCTGTCACAACGGTGACCTCGGAAAACACCTCGAAAACGAGCCAGTCGATGTGCGCGGTGGTGAAGGGTTACCCCATCGTCATGCGCAATTCGGACAACCCCGAGAAGCGCTTCGGCATCCCCTTCGACGCGCCGCTGTTCCACTGGCTCTCGCAGAAAGACCGCGACCGCCAGCTCACCGAGTACCTCACACGCGAGTTCTCCCTCGACACCGCAAGCGTACGCCAGGCAATCGATGCGGCTAACGCTGCACAAAAGACGTTCAAAGCCGATCTTGCGCGGGAAGGCGAGCGCATTTACGACCAGGTGGAACGTGAAGGCTCCTTCGCCGTCGTGCTCGCAAGCAGGCCGTACCAGAACGACGACTTGGTCAACCACGAGCTGCCGCGCGCCTTCACCGAGCTCGGCATCCCCGTGATCTGCGCTGATGCGGTGCCCCACGTGAACGAGGTCAACCTTTCGAGAAGCCGCCTCGACGTGGTGAACAACTTCCACGCGCGCATGCTGGGCTCCGCCGTGATCGCCGCGGGAAGCCAGAATCTGGAATACGTCCAGCTCGTGAGCTTCGGCTGCGGCCACGACGCCTACCTCTCCGACGAAATCATCCGCCTCATGCACCTCGCCGGACCCAAAGCACCCCTCATCCTGAAGGTCGATGAGAGCGACATCCAAGGGCCGCTGCGCATCCGCGTGCGTTCGTTCATCGAGACCATTCGCCTGCGAAGGAAAAAGGCCGGGAACGAGAAGACGAGCGATCGGGAAGTTGCCGCGCCGCCTGCCGCGGAAGCAATCACCCCGTCCGCGGTGACCTTCGCTGCAGCAGCCACGCCAGCAGCCGCCCCCGTCGCGGCCCCCGAGACCTTCGCGAAAACCCCGACTACCGCGCAAGCCGCCTCGGCCCCCGCTCCGCGAACGAGAAAGCACTCCCGCGAGCTGCCCGATCCCTATCCGCAGAAATTCACGAAAGCCGACCGCCAGGACAAGGTGGTTCTCGTCCCGAACACCTCGCATGCATTCTGCCGTTTGATGGCGGTCGCCTTCGAGAGCCAAGGGCTGCGGACCGTCCCGCTTGAAATCGGGCGTGAAGAGGCCATCCGCCTGGGCAAACAATACGTGCACAACGACATCTGCTTCCCCGCGCAAATCGTCATCGGCGAGGCGCTCGCCGCGCTTCGCAGCGGGAAGTACGACCCCGACAAGGTCGCTGTCGGCACTGGCAAGTACATTGGCGACTGCCGCCTTACACACTACGAGGCGCTCCTTCGCAAGGCGCTCGACGACGCCGGTTATCCGCAGGTCCCTATCATCACGAATGATGACGTCGACTTCCACAACGTGCACCCTGGGTTCAAGATGAACGTGCGCTCGGCTTTGAAAGTCGCCTTCACACTGCCGATGATTGACGCGCTTGAAGAGCTGCTGCGCAAGATGCGCCCCTACGAGACCGAGCCGGGCTGTGCCGACCGCGCTTTCAACGAAGCGCTCGACTTGCTGATGGAGGGCTTGCGCGGCAAGTCGCTTCGCTCTCTTAAACGTGGATTTACCCAGGCCATCGACGTGATGAAGAAGGTTCCTTACAACCGCACACACCGCAAGCCACAGGTGCTCATCGTCGGCGAGTACCTGCTGAACTTCCACCCTGGCGCCAATCACGACGTCGAGCTGTACCTGGAGCGCAACGGACTCGAGGTCATCGAGGCGCGCATGACCGACGTCATTAGGAAGACGTACTTCTACCAGCACGCGCAGGAAAAGGAGTACCGCGTCACGCGCCCCCTCAAGGAGAAGGCGTGGCACGCCATCGCGGACAACGTGTTCGACGTGGCCCACAACGTGTGCGACAGCATCGCGTGCGCGCACCCGCTCTATGAGCCGCCCTGCCGCATGCCCGATCTGGTACGCGCGAGCGATCCCATCATCCACCACACGTTCGACGCCGGCGAAGGCGTGCTCATCCCCGGCGAGATCCTGCACCACGCCGCCCACGGCTGCACGTCGTTTTTGATCCTGCAACCGTTCGGGTGCTTACCGAATCACGTCGTCGGGCGCGGCATCGCCAAGCGCTTGAAGGAGCTCTACCCCCAGGCGAACATCCTGCCACTCGACTACGACCCCGATGTCAGCTTCGCGAACATCGAGAACCGCTTGCAGATGCTCATCCTAAGCGCAAAGGGCACAGAGAATTCCCAGGTAGAAGTTGAGAAAGCGCCTGCGCGTGCCCCGCAGGCGGCAAGTTCCACCGTCTCAGACGCGGCCCTTGCCGTGGCGAGCGCCGCGGACAGCGCCGCCTACGCAGCCGCCGACGTGGCCGCCCACGCGATCGACGCCGGCAAGTTCGCAGCCAAGACCGCCTCCTCAGCCCGCAGCGCCGCAGGCGCTGCCGCCGAGGCCGCAAGCGACGCTGCAGCGGCAAAGGCGGCAGACACTGCGGCCCGCGCCCACGAGGCAGCTGCGCGAGCGCATGAAGCCGCAGAGAAAGCCCAGGTCGCAGCATCTGCCAAAGCCGCTGCTGCTTCCGCCCGTGCCGCCGCAGCCGCCGCACGGGCCCACGAAGCCGCCGAGCGCCTTGCTTCCGCAAAATCAACCGAAGACAAAAGCGCCCAAAAGATGGACAATCAAGCGAGCGTCCAGAGAAGAAGCTAGAAAGAAGATTCCGCCCCATGACCGTCGTCGATGCCCACGTTCACGTATATCCTGAGAAAATCGCGCTCCGCGCCGCTAAAAGCGTGGGCGACTTCTACCAGTACCCCATGTTCAAGGAGGGGTCCATCCCCGCGATGCTCGCCGCCGTGGAGGGCTCGCCCATCACGCACCACATCATCTATTCGGTGGCGACGAAACCCTCCAACGTCGAATCCATCAACGATTTCATCGCAGCAGAGTGCAAAAAGCACCCCAACTTCGTCGGCTTCATGGCGATGCATCAGGACTATCCCAATCCGGAGGCCGAAATCGAACGTGCGATTGGCCTGGGACTTCGAGGGATGAAGCTCCATCCCGACACGCAGAAGGTGAACATGGACGACGATCGACTCATGCGCATCTACGAGCTGATCGAGGGCCGCATGCCACTCGTCATGCACTGCGGCGACTACCGAACCGATTTCTCGCACCCGCGCCGCATGAAGCGCATCCTGCACGAGTTCCCAAACCTCGTCGTTGACGCGGCGCACTTCGGCGGCTGGTCGGTGTTCGACCTGGCTGTCGAGTATCTGGAAAACGAAAACTGCTTCCTCGACATGTCGAGCTCGCAGAAGTTTCTGGGGCGTCGCCGCACGCGGGAGCTCTGCGAAATCTACGGCGCCGACCGCATCCTGTTCGGGTCGGATTTCCCCATGTGGAACCCCTCAGAAGAGTTCGAGATGTTCGAGTCACTCGACTTTCCCAAAGCCGATTTTGAAAAGATGACCTGGCATAACGCCGAGCGATTCATCGGGATGGACATTCGCTAGAAACCTTTTAGGGGCCAGGCTATCACATTCTCGCCGCCACATACAAAGCGGCGGCGAGAATACTCCCACCGCCGCCAACGCGCAGGCTATTCCTCAGCGTCCTCGCGAGGAATCTGTTCCACGCGCACGAGAATCTTGTCGACACGGTGGCGATCCATGTCGGCCACTGTGAACGTCGCCTTCGCGTCGCGACCAGTAAACGACACCGTGTCCCCCTCTTCGGGGATGCGGTCGAACGCGGCGAGCAAAATGCCTGCCGCCGTTTCGCATTCGCTCGCTTCCTCAGGAAGGAAGCCGAGCAGATCCTCCAGGTCATCGATGGAAAGCGAGCCATCAATCAGGTAGCGACCGTCGCCTTTCTTCACAATCTCGTCTGCCAAGCCGTGGCTATACTCGTCGTCGACGCGCCCCACGATCTGCTCCATAATATCGCTCATCGTGACGATGCCCGCCGTGCCGCCGTGCTCGTCAACGACCACGGCGATCTTGGTATGACGGCGCTGCAGCAGCTGCAAAAGTTTCGCAATGGGGATGCTCTCGGGCACCGCGTACAACTCGCGGATGGGCAGGTCCTCCATCGACGCGTCGGCGTCCATCATGAACAGGTCCTTCACGTGAACGAACCCGACCAGATGATCTTTGCTCCCCTGACACACCGGATAGCGCGTGTACTTGTAGCGTTCGGCAAGCTCACGGTTCTCCTCAAGTGAGTCCTCCATATCGAGGCAGGTCAACTCGATGCGCGGCGTCATGATTGCCTCGGCATCCTTGTCGCCCAAATCGAAGATGTTGTCGACGTACTCGTTTTGCTCAGGCTCGATAAGCCCGCTTTCCGTAGACTCGTCGATAAGCAGCTTGATTTCCTCGCCCGTGTACACATCGTGCTCGTTGGCAGGATCGTGCCCGGTCAGGCGCACAACGCCGCTGGTGATGCCGTTGAACAGCATCATGATCGGATAGGTGATGCGATAGAACCACAGAAGCGGGGTCGCCGTCACAAGCGCGTAGCGCTCCGTCGCGAAGATGGCGAACGATTTGGGGATAAGCTCGCCCACGACCACGTGCAGGGTCGTCATGAGGAAATACCCGATTGCGACCGCAATTACCGAGATGACGGCATCGGGCAGGCCGAGCAGAACGAACAGCGGACGAATGAGCGCCGAAATCGCAGGTTCGCCCAACCAGCCGAGCGCAAGCGAAGCAAGCGTGATGCCGAGCTGGCAGGCGGACAAATACGCATTGACGTTCTCGGTGATGGTCTTCGCGTTCTTCGCTCCGCGCTTTCCCTCGTCATAAGCAAGTTCGATCTGCGACTTGCGCACGCGTACCATGGCGAATTCCGCGATAACGAAAAACGCGTTCATCAAAAGGAAGAAGACGACAAGAATCAGACTGGCAGCTATGGACATCGGGTATGCGGGCCTCCTCAGGGCGCGTTTTATTTTCAAGCGACGTTTTTAACCTTGAAGTATGGCATATTCCGCATTCGAGAACGCGTTTGTTGCCATTTTGTTCATCTAGATAGCCAGATGAAGCGGTGAGCGAACGCCTGAGGCACAGACGAGCTGCAAGGGAGCTGCATGACGGGCCATCGGCGCGCGGCTGGCGCGATAGATCGCCAGCCTGGCCACCAACAGGTTGCCCACAGGTCGGCCGCAACCCGCCACACCCCGCCAACGTCACTCAATCACGATGCGGTCGGTCTGCACACTCGAAATCGCCTCGGGGCACAGGCTGCATCCCAGGCCGAACTCGTACCCTGCCCGATTCAGCGTCACTTTCCCGCGCTCGGCTGTATAGGGGGGCATGGTCACGTCAACGTCGAAATAACGCGAGGTCGACCCGATATCGCCCGGCATCACGACTTCGTCAAGCGTTTGGAACGCCGCGTGCATGCGCTTCGAGATTCCCGTGTCGTACATGCCGCCCATCCACACCTCGCGCCCGCGTGAACGCGCCGCAAAGATGAACTTGAGGGCAGCCTCTACACCCCCGAATTTCGCGACTTTCACTGCGAAGCACCGCAGTTCAGGATATGAAAGCGCCTGGTACGCCTCGCGCTCATTCACGAACGACTCATCCAAACAGATGGGCGTGGCGATGGTCCTCTGCAGCGCCGCCAGCCGCGCGAATGCCCGGGCGGTCGACCCACCGCACGGCGTCAAATCGATGGGCTCCTCAATCCACGCGACGTTGAGCGGATCGAGCGCGCGGAGCTCGGCGATCGAGCGGTCCGTAAAGCTCTGGTTCGCATCGAGCGTGATGAACAGATGCGGGTACTTTTGGCGAATCATGCGGACAACGCCCAAGCTACCAGGAGCAACCTTGAGCTTCACGCGGCAATAACCCGCCTTCACGCAGCGCGAGACGGAAGCGAGCGTTTCCTCCACGCTGCCCATGCCGACCACGGCACCCGCCGAAACAGCGGCCTCGCGCGCATTCCCAAACGGCGTCCTCGTCTTCCCGTGCACCCGCTCGCGATGCGCCGCGCGCTCGATCACGTCGTACTCCTCGGCAAGCAAGCGCCCGAGGGGCTTCCCCACAATCTTGCCGTAAAGGTCCCACAGCGCAGGTTCGATCGCGCCGCAAGCAAGCGGGAAGCGCTCCGTCCCCGGAATGGAGGCGAATGCGGCGGAAACCTCCCTTGGGTGGAGAAAAACCTCGTCGATCACCTTCGGCGCGAGCGTGCCGCGCAGTATCTCTATATCCTGCTCGATTGTTTCCGGAAGATACCAGTCAGAGGAAAATGCAACGCATTCTCCCAGGCCAACGCGCCCCTTTGCGTCGACGACCTCTACGATCACCGACTCGCGGAATTCCAGCGTCGCCTTCGCCGTCACAAACGGCTTCTTGAAGGGGATACGCACACGATGCAGAATCACGCGGCGAACATCGAGGCATTCCGAGTAGATTCGCTCGATGGCGGCACGGTCGATCTTGCCGATGCCCTGCCGCGGCAGGCTTTCCATGACGAAGATCTGCTTGGGATGATAAAGCTTCGAGAGCACGCCTTCGAGCTGGCCGTGGACAGAGGCGACAAACGCGCGATCGCTCGGCCGAGAGGGGGCGAGCGGCTTCGGGGCATGCCGTCTTACCTGCGGTTTTATCACCTCGCGACCAAAGCGCGCCGTCTTCACTGGGGAAAGCCTGTCAAAAGCCTGGTCACGACTACCACGTTCGGGAACCTCGCTCGTGCGCTCGATGAACGCCACGGGACGCCGTCCCCACACGGGGTCGGGGGCGCCGAACACGTAGGCGTCCGCCACGCCGGGAATCGCCATGAGCTTGTCGGCAATCTCTGCGGGATAGACGTTTTCCCCGCCCGAGACGAACATGTCGGTGGTGCGCTCCTTCACGTAGATCTTGCCCTCGTGGAGCGCCGCCACATCGCCAGTAAGGAAAAAACCATCCGCGGTGAAAGCAGCGCGCGCGTTCAAGTAGTTCGACAACACGCCCGGCCCATGCACCGCCAGGCGGCCGAAACCACGCCAATCGGGCTCGACGATGCGCGCCTGGTAGCCGGGCAGAAGCTTCATACCGCCCGTAAACGACTCATCTATCAGGCTGTTTGCAACCTGACTGCACGTTTCAGTCATCCCGTAGCTCGCATACAGGCGAAGTCCCGCCTCGTGCGCGCGGGCGATGGTAGCGGGATTGAGCGCGCCGCCGCCAAGCAGGATGCAGCGATACGCGGCCAGCGCGGGGCCGCCCCCCTCGACGGCGAGCATGTCCTGCAGCATCTTGTCGACCACGGAGATATGGGTGAAACCGACGCGCGCGGCGTCCTTCAGGATTCGCACCGCGTCGAAGCGCGCATAGAGGCGAAACGGCGTGCGGTTCGTGATACTGCGCACGACCTGCTCGAAGCCCCCAATATGGTACAGGGGAAGCGCCACCTGCCACATGCCACGGCCCCGCACCGAGAGCACGGCGTTGGACGATTCGGCAGCAGCCGTGAGCATGCGCCAGGTCGACGGCACCGCTTTCGGCTTGCCCGTCGTACCCGACGTGAAGAGGACGAGCGCTCGTTCCTTGTCGTTGAACAGGTGCGATTCTCTTTCCGCAAAATGGGTGGCCTCAAAGACCGCATCGCGCTCGGCGCTCATGATGACGCGCTTGCCGCTTTGAAGCCGCGATGCCCCCGCAAGGTCGTCCGCCACGTGGTCCATAAGCGTTTCTGCCCGCGCTTCGTCGATGCGACACGCCACGCGAATGCCCGAGCTCTCCAAATCGAACAAGCGCGAGAGTTTCTCCGCCGATGTGAGGCGATTGTTCAGCACGACGAGCGCGAACGCCCCGTACCCCGCGGCCAGGGCGAGAAAGATGAACTCCGGACAGTTCGGAAGGTCGACCGAGACGCAGTCGCCGCGCCCGACCCCCTTGCTCCGCAGACGACGGGCGATTGCCGCCGCCGTGAGCCTGGCCTGGCGATAGGTGCACGAATGCTCCGAGCCGTCGCGCGCGACGAACGTGAAGAAGACCCCGTCGGGATCTGTTCTCACCAGGCTTTCGAACGCATTGATCATCGCGAGCTCGGACCACGTTTCTCTTCGGACGCCGCATCAGCGACTTGGGCGGACAAAGGAAATGAGAAGCGACCTTGCGCGCTGCGCGCGAGGCCGCTTGGCTTTAGGGAAACTTAGGGTACTGAGTGAAGTCGGGCGCCCGCTTCTCCTTGAACGCGTCGCGGCCTTCCTTCGCCTCGTCGGTGGTGTAGTACAAAAGCGTGGCGTCTCCGGCGAGCTGCTGGATGCCCGCAAGCCCATCGGTTGCCGCGTTGAAACTCGCCTTCATGAAGCGCAGCGCCGTCGGCGAGAACTGCAGCATCTCACGCGCCCACGACACGCATTCGGCCTCGAGCTCCTCGAAGGGAACGACCTTGTTGACCAACCCCATCTCGAGCGCTTCGGCGGCGGAATACTGGCGGCAGAGATACCAAATCTCGCGCGCCTTCTTCTGGCCCACGACGTTTGCCAGGTACCCCGCGCCATAGCCAGCATCGAAGCTGCCGACCTTGGGACCTGTCTGGCCAAACTTGGCGGTTTCGGCCGCGATGGAAAGGTCGCACAGAAGGTGCAGCACATGCCCGCCGCCGATGGCGTAGCCGTTCACCATGGCAATGACCGGCTTGGGCACCACGCGGATTAGATGCTGCAGGTCGAGCACGTTCAAGCGAGGGATGTTGTCCTCGCCCACGTAGCCGCCGTTGCCGCGGATCTTCTGGTCGCCGCCCGAGCAGAACGCCTCGTCCTCGTGGCGGCCACCGTGGTTCGCGCCAGTTAAGATGATAACGCCAATGGAAGCGTCGTCGCGCGCCACAGAGAACGCATCGTACATCTCGGTCACGGTAAGCGGGGTGAACGCGTTGCGCCGTTCGGGGCGATTGATGGTGATTTTCGCAATCCCATCAGCGGTTTCGTACTTGATTTCCCGATATTGCTTGGCGGATTTCCAAGCTACGTCATCCATAGCTGTCCTTTCGTGGCATATCGTTGATTCATTGCAGGACGCGAAACGATTGGCGCGCCCCGCAACGGAGGCATCGGCTTCACGGCGCCGATTTCGCACTCAGGGGAAAACGACGCCATGCCGGCGATTGACAATATTTGGTTCTGTGTTTTCGCTTCGAATGATTCCTGTTTCGCAAGTTTCTATATCATACCGCGATGAGGTATGTCATGGGGCCGCAGGTTCGGGAGTGCACGATTCGACCACTTCTCCAAGGATCGCGTTGAACGCCTCGGACTGCTCGAGGTGGATGTTGTGCCCAGCAGCGGGAACAACGCGGCACGAAACTGCGCCCTGGGAATCTGCGCGAAGGTTGGCAAGGACCTCGCAGTACTTCGCATCAAGCCTCCCCGCCAAATAGCTAACTGGGACACCGCGCCGAGAAAGCTCACAAAGCGCGCGAATCGACTCGCACCGCAAAGGCATCTGGTGGGCACCCGCCTGCTCGAAAGAGAGCGCGAGCGATTCCGCGTCGTTGGCAAGACGGCCCGCCCGAAGTCGTTCCCGCTGGTCATCGTCCAAGTTGCGCTGACTTTCGAACAAGGACAGGCCCGCCCACCAGTCCATGAAAGCGGACACCCCTTCGTCTCGCACGCGCGCCGCCCACGCGAAGTTACGCTCGCGCAGTGCTTCACGCGCGGCGTCGTCGGCAGGCCCAAGCCCCGCGCTTTCAAGCACGAGGGCGGAGAAGGGAACAGCAGCGGGCATCCGCACCGCATCGCCAGCCGAAGTCGCTGCCGTATCCCGCTGACCGACCCCAGTCACGTCCAGGCGATCAGTTCGATCGCATGGAGCGAAGGCTGCGGAGCTTCTGAGCGCAGTGCGGTCGAGATCGCCGCCATCCCGCAGGTCATCCGCAGCAAGGCACGCCGCCTGAAGCGCCACGCGCCCGCCCATGGAGTACCCAACCAAAACGGGCGCCACACCTGCGTCGCGCGCAACAACCCTACAAAAAGCAAGGAGCGCTCGCGCCTGGAAGCACAGGTCGAAGAAGTCAGGGCGCTCCGCGGGGTCGCCGCCAGCGGAACAGGCGCCCGCCCCATGCCCCGCAAGCTCGAAAGCAAAGCACTCCACGCCCGCGCGAGAAAGCGACAAGGCAACTTTATCCCAGGTGGAAGCCTGCTGCGCGAAGCCGTGAACGAGCACGATCGGGGCCGATAGGACGCCACCTTTCCTCGCGCCCGACGCCGAAGCACGCCACGCCTTCACGCCAAAGCGCATGCCCTCGAAATCGAAGCCGCGCGTCTCCCCCCAAACCTCGCTCGTCACTTCGCCGCCCTTCTTCAGAACCTCGCTTGCCACCTTCGACGCCCCTCTTTTGTCCCGATGCGGCGATTCAATCGGTTGCGCCGCGCCTTTGAAAATATTTTAGCTCGATGTGCGCAGGTTTTGAGAGAGAGCAACCGAAAGTGAAAAGGACGGAAAAGCCGTACCCCTCTGACCTGTCACTATAAAGAGATACTCGCCCGCATATCGGCAGCGAGCGGGCAAGCTGCCGCAAAACCTGCGCACATCAAGCTAAAATATCGCGAAACAGGAGAAAGGACGCATATGCTTACCATCGGATGTCATTTATCGGTCGCGAAGGGCTTTTTGGCAATGGCAAAAGACGCCGTCTCGATTGACGCGAACACGTTCCAGTTCTTCACGCGCAACCCGCGCGGGGGCAAGGCGAAGGCAATCGACCCCGCCGACATGGCAGCGTTCCACAAGTTCGCCGCGACGCATGGCATCACGCGCATCCTGGCGCACGCGCCCTATACGCTCAACCCGTGTTCGAAGAACCCCGAAACGCGCGAGTTTGCGCGCGCGACGCTGGCGGACGACCTCGTGCGCATGGAAGAAACGCCTGGTCAGCTTTACAACATGCACCCGGGAAGCCACACAGGGCAAGGCGCCGACACCGGCATTGAAATGATCGCAGACGCGCTCAACGAGGTGCTGCACGCCGACCAGACGACCACGCTTTTGCTTGAGACGATGGCAGGAAAGGGAAGCGAAGTCGGGCGCACGTTCGAGGAAATCGCGCGCATCATCGACGGCGTGAAGCTGTCCGACCACGTGGGCGTGTGTCTGGACACGTGCCATATTTGGGACGCGGGCTATGACATAGCGGGAGACCTCGACGGCGTGGTGCACGAGTTCGACCAGGTCATCGGCCTCGACCGGCTAAAAGCCATCCATCTGAACGACAGCCTGAATCCCTGCGGCGCGCACAAGGACCGCCATGCCCGCATCGGGGAGGGCCACATCGGCTTCGAGGCGCTCTCGGCGGTGACAAAGCACCCCGCGCTGCGCGATTTGCCCTTCTACCTGGAGACCCCGAACGACAAGCTCTCGGGGTGGGGCGAAGAGATCGCGGCTCTGCGCGCCGTTTGGGAAAACGAATAGCGGAAAACGCGGCGAGTCTCGGGAGGGGCTCTTCGGCGGCGCCCACAAAGCGAGTTCCGCAGCGAAGCGAGGACTGTTTGAGCGACTGGGCGTTGCCGAAGAGCCTCGCCTGGGCCGCCAGCCGATTGGAGCGAAGCGCAGTTGCGAGCGAGCCCTTCCCAAATCGCAAACCTATTGGTACGCTCGATAGCGAGCCTTAAGGCCCGAAAGTGACAGCTTCACTTCGATGAGGCTTATGCCCGGCGTCCCGAGCATCTCCCCGTAGACCTGCGAAAACTCGCTCGGAGTGCCCACCTTGCGATAAGGCACGTTGAAAGCTGCCGCCGCGTGGGAGAAATCGACGTCCTGCGGCGCCGAGAACAGGCGCGCGAAGTACGGCTCATCCGACGCCTGCGGGAGCATCTCGAAGATGCCGCCGCCGTTGTTGTTCAACAGCACCACGACGATACTCGGAGCAAGCTTTCCGCGCTCGGCCGCAACCTGGGCGATTTCGCGTTGGAGCGCAAGTCCACCCAGATCATGCTGCAGCGTGAAATCCCCAGTGAGGAACGTCGTCTGCTCGAAATGCTGCGCGACGCCAAGGGCAGTCGACACCGTGCCGTCAATGCCGTTGAGCCCTCGGTTGCACAGCACGGCAAGCGGCTTGTCGCCTTTCACATAGAAGGTGTCAATTGCGCGAATCGCCATCGAGTTCGCGGAGAACAAGCACGACCCCGCAGGTGCCGCCTTCAGAATCTCGCGCACGTACGCGCCTTCGGGACGAGGGGCGACGGCAGCGGACTCGGGCTCAGCGTCTCCTGCAATCTCGGCCCCGTCGGCAGCGTTGCCCGTCGCCCTCTCCTGCGAATCTTCCTCTACCGAAAGGATGCGCGCCCGTTCGGCCGCGTTCGCCTCGCGCCACGCGGAAAGGAAGCCCGCGCTCGCCTGCGCGTCGCAATCGCACGTCAGCAAGGATCGCACGAAATCAATCGGCGGGCAAGCAACGAACAGGTCGGTCATCGCGTTGAAATCGCGGGTTTCACCTGCGTCTACGACAATCTCAATGGGACGCGCCGCGGCAAGCTTCTGCACGCAGCGCTTCGATACGGGGTAACGCCCGAAGCGGATGATCACCTCCGGGGCGGGAAAATCGTCACGCCCGAAGACGTTGTCATAGTTGTCGATGACCGCCTCGTCGCA
>OLSB01002189.1_pt1 | contig 16824 bp, 17 predicted proteins | sample 1672071 | NCBI WGS metagenome assembly OLSB01 (sample SAMEA3136642, study PRJEB25190) | human gut metagenome | biome: human gut; feature: human-associated habitat; material: faeces | place: Austria | collected 2013 | reverse complement strand
CCACCTTGGATTGCTGCACCAATTGCAACACATTCATCTGGGTTTATTCCTTTATTAGGTTCTTTGTTTGTTATTCTTTTTACTGCTTCTTGTACAGCTGGAACTCTTGTAGAACCACCAACTAATAATACTTGGTCGATTTTATCTGCTGTTAATCCAGCATCTTTTAATGCTTGGTTTACAGGTCCTGTTGTAGCATCAATTAAGTCTCTGATTAATTCTTCGAATTTTGCTCTTGTTAATGTTACGTCTAAGTGTTTTGGTCCTGTAGCGTCTGCTGTAATAAATGGTAGGTTAATATTTGTTTGTCCTACACCAGATAATTCTATTTTAGCTTTTTCTGCTGCTTCTTTTAATCTTTGCATAGCCATTTTATCTGTACTTAAATCAATTCCTTGTTCTTTTTTGAATTCTTCTACTAAATATTTCATTATTCTTTCGTCGAAGTCATCTCCACCTAATCTGTTGTTACCACTTGTTGCTAAAACTTCGAATACACCATCACCAATATCTAGTATAGATACATCGAATGTACCTCCACCTAAGTCATATACCATTATTTTTTGGTCTGTGTCTTCTTTATCCATTCCATAAGCAAGAGCTGCTGCTGTTGGCTCATTTATTATTCTCAAAACATTAAGTCCTGCTATTTTACCTGCATCTTTTGTTGCTTGTCTTTGGCTATCACTAAAATATGCTGGTACTGTTATAACAGCTTCTGTAACTTTTTGTCCTAAATAATTTTCTGCATCTGATTTTAATTTTTGAAGAATCATTGCTGAAATTTCTTGTGGTGTAAATTCATCTCCTTCTATTTTTACTTTTTTATCTGTTCCCATATCTCTTTTTATTGAGATAACTGTATGGTCTGGGTTAGTAACTGCTTGACGTTTTGCAATTTGTCCTACTAATCTTTCACCATTTTTTGAAAATGCAACTACTGATGGAGTTGTTCTATTTCCTTCTGGATTTGGAATTACAACTGGCTCTCCACCTTCCATAACTGCAACGCATGAGTTTGTTGTACCTAAATCGATACCAATAATTTTTGACATATTTGTCATCCTCCTTTGAAAATTTATATATTTTTTAAAATTAATAACATTTTTTATGTGCTCAAGACGAAGTTTTTCATGCTAATTAGCTACTACTACCATAGCATGACGTATAACCTTTGTTCCAATCTTGTAGCCTTTTCTAAAATCTTGTACTACTTCTTTTTCTCCTTTTGTTTCATCTTGAATGCTACTTACTGCTTCGTGAACTTCTGGATCAAAAGTTTCTCCAACTGTTTTTATTTCTTCAACTCCGAATTTTGTTAATACATCTACAAATTGTTTTAGTACTAATTCTATTCCTTGTTTGTATCCTTCATCTTCTGTTTTTGCTTGTACTGCTTTTTCTAGGTTATCTATAACTGGTAAGAAACTTGCTATAATATCTGCTAAAAGAGAGTTGTATAAAGCTTCTCTTTCTTTGTTGCTTCTTTTTTTGAAGTTCTCGAATTCTGCCATTATTCTTTTTAGTCTGTCTGTTGTTTCTTCTAATTCCTGTTTTATTGTATTAGATTCTTTGACAACTTCTTTCTCTTCATTTTCAATTTTGTTTTTTTCTAAATTTTCTTCTGACATTTTATCCTCCTATATTTGTAATTTTTTTAATTTTTGTCTATATCATTTAGTTTTTTACTTATATATTTCATAATGGAAATTACTTTAGAATAATTCATACGTTTTGGTCCTATTATTCCAATTGTTCCCATGTCTTTATTTCCTACTTTATGCTTAAAAGTAATTATACTTAAATCTTTTAAATCTTTGTTTTCGTTTTCATCACCAATATATACATTTATATCTTTGGCAAGTCCTGAATTTAATATTTCTACCATTTCTTCTTTAGTATCTAATATACTTAAGAAATTTTTGGCTGTATCTATTTTTTCAAACTCTGGAAAATCAAATGCTTTGCTTGCTCCTTCTAAGTATATTTTGTTTGTTTCTTCTATTGCTTTGTTCATTTGTTGTATTATAGGTTTTATAACTTTTGCCTGGCTTTTCATTGTTGACAAAATGTATTCTTCCATAGGTTTATCTATTTTTTCTAGATGTTTTCCTCTTAGCTTATTATTAAATGTAATATTTAAATCTTTCACTTGATTTTGTGTAAGGTCTTCGTCATATTTAATAATTGTTTCTTTAACTGCTCCATTTTCCGTAAGTATTACTGCCATCAAAAGTCTTTCTCCCAAAAGGATAAATTTTATATCTTTAATTATGTTGCTTGCAGAGTCTGGTCCGATTGCAACTGTTGTATAGTGTGTCATCTCTGATATTGTATTTGTTGTTATTTTTGTTAAATCTTCTATTTCATTTACTTTTGTTTGTAAATTTTGTTTTATATAATCAATTTCTTCTAATGTAATATTCTCGTCATTTAAAAGTTCATCTACGTAAAATCTATAACCTTTAACAGATGGAATTCTACCTGCTGATGTATGTGGTTTTTCCAAATATCCTAAGCCTTCTAGTTCTGACATGTCATTTCTAATAGTTGCACTGCTACAATTTAATTCATAGCGTTCTAAAATAGCTGCTGAGCTTACTGGTTCTGCTGTGTTTATATATTCTTCTATTATTGCTTTTAATATATCTCTTTGTCTATTACTTAACATGTCTTCTCCTTTCATTAGCACTTATTATTTCCGACTGCTAATTTATTATACATCATTTCTAGCACTTGTCAATAGAGTTTGCTAATTTTTTGCAAAAAAATTAACAAAGCAAATTAGTATGCTTTGTTAATTTTGTAATTTTACACCTTAACTTCCATATCCAGGAAAATACATAGTATTTCCATCTTCTGAAACGAAAATTGCACATTCTACACTACCTGTATTAACAACTATTTTAGTATTAGTTATTTCTGTTATATCCATTTGACTTGAAAACAAACCTCCATCTTCGGCCTCAACTATAAAAATGAATTTTGAATTTTTTATTCCGAAAGTGAAAGCTGACGTATCATTAGCCCAAATATCTTCTCCTAAAATTTGTTTTGCTTCTTCTATATTATTTGCTTTATTTCCTTCGCTCATCATGTTCTCATCTATTTTTGCAGAATATACTGAAGTACCTTCTCTTGCAGCGATTTCATCATCTGTAAAGCCTAATTCCTTTAGCTTTTCTGTTGTTGACAATTGTCCCCAAACTTTTCCTTCATATAAGTTAGTATCTGAACTTTGGTTGTTTTTTTCTGTAATTGTTCCATCTTTAGATATTTCATATTCTTTTCCTGTTTCTTTATCTGTAACTGTTACTTTATCTCCGTCTTTTTTAGCATCTGTCCACTTGTTACTATCATTTAGTTTATTTATTAAATCGTCTAAATCTACACTTCCATCTTTTGTGGTTGACGTTACAATTCCTTGCAAGCTATCGTTTTCTCCATCTAATGTTCCATTTGATAATATTGTGTGAGTTTTTCCACTTTGTGTCCCTACTACTGTTAACTCTGTAAGTGCAGCATTTAAGGTTATACTTCCCCATCTGTTACTTGTCTTATTATCATCATCAAGTTTCGCCTGTACTCCTGCTAAATTTAACTTTCCTGTTGCAGCATCATAATCTTCTCCATACATATACATTAATAAGTTTTCTTGTTCTGCTCTATATGCTGTATCTACTTTTGCTTGTCTTGTTCTTACAAATAACCCTCCATTTTCATTTGCAAGGTTTACTGTTACTGCTACTAATATTATCATCACTATTATTGTTATTATTAATGCTATTAGTGTTATACCTCTATTTTTCTTTAGTTTTTCTTTCAACTTTATTCCTCCTTTGTTTTTAGCAATATCTGCTTTCTATAATAGACATTTTATATAATTATCTTCAGCTATTAAAAGGAGCAATTGCTCCTTTTAATTTAGCTACCAAACATTATAAAATAAATTGAATTTCCATTATCGCCTATAAAAACTGGATAATTAACTGTTTTTGTTGTTGTGTTTCCATTTTTATCCTCTTCTTCTTTTGTTGTTTCGAACGATATTTTTGTTTCTGTTTGTTCTGTTACTTTCCATGTAGCAACTATTGTATCTGAAAGCAGTGCATCCCACCAAAAATTAGAATTCTTTATTCCAAATGAATATGCTTGTCCAAATTCGTTTGGTTCAGTAATATCAATCCATTCTCCCGTATCACTTTTTGATCCAGCCTTTCCTTCTATTTGTATAATTTCAGCTATAATGCTATCTGCCTCTTCTTTATTTTTTGCATTTCCAAATCTATCGATATATTGTGAAAAAACATTAATTAAATAAACTTTTTTGTCTGTTCTTTCTGTCGCAATTTCCTCATCTGTATATCCAAGCCCTTTTAATTTTTCATCAGTTACTGTGTTTCCCCATATTTTCCCTTCATATAAGTTAGTATCTGAACTTTGGTTGTTTTTTTCTGTAATTGTTCCATCTTTAGATATTTCATATTCTTTTCCTGTTTCTTTATCTGTAACTGTTACTTTATCTCCGTCTTTTTTAGCATCTGTCCACTTGTTACTATCATTTAGTTTATTTATTAAATCGTCTAAATCTACACTTCCATCTTTTGTGGTTGACGTTACAATTCCTTGCAAGCTATCGTTTTCTCCATCTAATGTTCCATTTGATAATATTGTGTGAGTTTTTCCACTTTGTGTCCCTACTACTGTTAACTCTGTAAGTGCAGCATTTAAGGTTATACTTCCCCATCTGTTACTTGTCTTATTATCATCATCAAGTTTCGCCTGTACTCCTGCTAAATTTAACTTTCCTGTTGCAGCATCATAATCTTCTCCATACATATACATTAATAAGTTTTCTTGTTCTGCTCTATATGCTGTATCTACTTTTGCTTGTCTTGTTCTTACAAATAACCCTCCATTTTCATTTGCAAGGTTTACTGTTACTGCTACTAATATTATCATCACTATTATTGTTATTATTAATGCTATTAGTGTTATACCTCTATTTTTCTTTAGTTTTTCTTTCAACTTTATTCCTCCTTTGTTTTTAGCAATATCTGCCTTCTATAATAAGTATTCTATATGTTTATTATTTACGTGTCAAGATTTTCTTAGTTAAATTTTAAAAAATAGAACAAGATGAATTCAGGGCAGTCCCCTAGAATTTCCCCCTCACACATCACACATCACACATCAATTAACCCAAATACCCTACCCATGATTTGCTTTTTTTGTTTTATATTGTATAATAATTGTATATTTAGGTGGTGAGTTTATGAAAAAGTTTTTATTTAAGCTAATACTATGGATTTTGATTTTACTAATTCTAGTTTCTTCGGTATTTATTGGAGTAGGATATTTAAAATATAAAGATGCTATAAATAATTTAAGTGTGGTTGATGCTGTAAATCAAATTAGGTCAAAGGAAAACTACGTAAAGCTTGAAGATATTTCTGCAGATTACAAAAATGCTGTTGTTGCAGTGGAAGATCATAGATTTTATTTTCATAAAGGAATTGATATTATTTCTATGCTTAGGGCTACATATGTAAATATAAGAAGCTCTTCTCTTACTTATGGAGCAAGTACTATTACTCAGCAAGTCGGAAGACTGTTATATTTTACTCAAGAAAAATCTCCAATAAGAAAAGCAGCAGAAATTTTTGTTGCATTTGATTTAGAAAAAAATTATTCAAAAGATGAAATTCTTGAACTTTATTTAAATATTATTTATTTTGGTAATGGTTATACTGGTATAAAAGATGCTAGTTATGGCTACTTTAAAAAATCTCCTAAGGATTTAACTTTTTATGAAGCAACATATTTAGCAGGGCTTCCAAATGCGCCTAGTGTTTATTCTGAAAATGAAAAATTGGGAGAAGAAAGAAGATTGCAAGTTGTAGAAGCAGTAAATAAATATAGTGAATAAAAAACAAGACAAGCCTTAAATTTATAAGCACTACAAATTTAAGGCTTATTTATATTATTTAATTAAAGTACTGGTCGGAAAGTGTTTGTTCCCGCCGCTCCGTTCATGTAAATAGATTTATTGCTCCAAGGAGGACCATTGCTGCCAAATCCAGTACCAACTTTCATAGAAAAGTTTCCACTTCTAATAGAATATGGCTGTGTATAATCATTAGAACATGTGCTGTCATTTCCATACCAGTAGTTTTGTCCTGCATACTCTGGCTGGCTTCCCCATCCTAAATTATCTAATGTATCAACTTTATATGAATCTTGTATATTATCAATTAAGCTTTTTCCGTTACTTTTTACAGTTTCATTTGTTATATTCGCATCTGCATTAGCAAGCACTCCTGCTGTGAATGTAAAGCTTTTCCCCCAATCTATTACGCCTGTTATATTGTCAGTTGTTGAATAATGGCTATTTCCGTTTATTGTTACTGTCATTCCTGTATTTTTTCCTTCTCCTGCTGTTCCGTAATTACTGTTTGAAAGATAGCTTACCGCTGCCCACTCTTTGTTTGTTGCCATATGTGGGTCTAAACTTGTTCCTTCTAAAGCTTGTCCTGCATCTTTCATTTGTAATGCCATATCAAAAAATTCTGATATTGTTTTACCTGTTAATACAGTATTTCCAGCTTCTTTTATTGCTATTGCTCCATTTACAGTATTTATTATTCCAAAAGTTATTATTAGTAGTATTGTTATGCTTAAAATTTTTATTTTTCTCATTCTTTTCACCTCATATTTATTATTGGTAGTAATTTAATTCATTTTGCCTTAACTTCCTGTTGGTTGGTATTTACTTACCCATATTCCTTTTTTTGTGTTTCCTTCAAATGCTGATTGTATTGTATATGTGCTTGGTAAGTCTTTGCCATTCAATTGTTTGTTGTTTTCATCTATTAACAATATATCTGTTATTGTGTTGTCATTTCTGTATGCATATCTTGGAATATATACCCACCAGGTTTCTATTCCATTTTTTACTACTTTTACATTTGCATATATTCTGTTATTGTAATCATACCATAAATTGTTTAAACAAAATTCTTCTAAATTTGTTATAGTTGATAATTGTACTTCATATTTAAAAGTTTTTGTGTCTTTGTCATATATTTCTAAATATGTGTCTTGCTTTGTAAATCCTGTTAAATCAGGTATTGTTTTTGTATTTAAGTTTGTTGTATATTTGTTACTTACTGGACTTGGTTGATATTTGCTTACCCATATTCCTTTTTTATTATTTCCTTCAAATGCTGATTGTACTGTATATGTGCTTGGTAAATCTTTTCCATTTAGTGGCTTATTGTTTTCGTCTAGGAATATTACCTCTGTTGAATTAGAATCATTTCTATATGCATATCTTGGAATCCACACCCACCAAGTTTCTATGTCGTTTATTACAACTTTTACATTTGCCCATATTTTATTATCATAGTCAAACCATAAATTTTCTTGTGAAAATTTGGACAAATTCTTTACTCCTGATGCTTTTACTTCTTTAGAAAATGTTCCAGAATCTTTATCATACACTTCTAAATAGGTATTATCTTTATCAAAACCAGATAAGTCTGGTATATAGTAAGCATCTTCTGTGCTTACATTTCTTGTTACATTTGTAGGTTGATATTTACTTATTAATAAGCCTTTTTTAGAATTTCCTTCAAATGCTGATTGCACTGTATATCCTTCTGGTAAGGTTTCTACTCTTTGTTCGCCTGTTTTATTTTCGTTGTTTATAAATATTGTGTTTGTTATTGTTGTTTCTTTCACATTTTGGTAAGCATATCTTGGTATCCATACCCACCAGCTCTCTACGTCATCACTATCTACTTTTATATTTGCCCAAACTCTATTAGCATAGTCATATAATATGTAATTACTTTCATCTTTGGTTATTTGATTTGGTCTGTCTTTTTCTAGCCATTCACTTACTGGCATTTCATATGTTTCTTCTGTAATTGCACTGTTTTCGTCTAGTTTGTAAAATACTAAACTTGTTACTTCTAGCCCAAATCCATTTAAGTCTGGCTCATAGTAACTTGTATTATTTACAGTTACCCATTTTGCATCATATTTTATTTTTGTGTATTGTTTTGATTTGTTTCGTTCTCCACCATTTAATATATAATCAAGTTCTTCAATGCTATGGACATTGTTTCCATGTATTTTTGTAGGTTTTACTTTATATACTATATCGTATTGCTTATTGTATATGTATTTGTTTTCTTCTCCTTTTTTGCCTGTGTTTACATAGTATATGTCAAATGCCTTTTCATTTTCTCCTGTTATAGCCTTTTCAAATCCTGACTCTATATAACTATTAGTCGGCTTATTAGTTTCAATGCTGAAACCTCCCCAAAATATTATTTCTTTTTTTAAAGATAAATCCCAACTTTTTGTATCTTCTATTGGTATTTCTTTTAGGAAAGATGTTTCTGCTGTTTTAATATTTCCTCCTGTTGACATATCTTCTTGTTCTACCATCATTCTTATTTGGGTAAGATCTGTTCTAAATTTTGCTTCTCTTGCTTTTCCTATAAGTCCGATATCCTTGTATAGTAGTCACCGAAACAGTTGCAAGTATTAGCATTACTACTATTGTAACTATTAAAGCTACAAGTGTTATACCTTTTGATGAGTTTTTAACTCCCATACTTTTCTCCTTTGTCTTCAATTTATTTTAAATGTTAGACATTATTTTTTTATTACTTCCATTGTTTCTTCTGCTATTTCTAATTCTTCATTTGTTGGTATTACATACATTGGTATTTTAGATGTTGGTTTGCTTATTATTCCTTCATATTGTTCATTATCATTATGTGATGAATCAAATTCTATTCCTAATTCTTCTAACCCATCTACACATCTATTTATAACATCTGGGTTATGCTCTCCTATTCCACCTTCAAATATTATTGCATCTACACGTCCTAGTATTGCCATATATGCTCCAATATATTTTTTTACTCTATGTCCAAACATTTTTAATGCAAGTTCTGCTCTTTTATTTCCTTCTTTGCTTAATTCTTTTAGGTCTCTTACATCTCCTGTTATTCCTGTTATTCCTAGCAATCCTGATTTTTTATTTAGTATTGTCATCATTTCGTCTATACTTAAATTTTCTTTTTTCATTACAAATTCTAATATTGCTGGGTCTAAATCTCCAGAACGTGTTCCCATTATTAAACCTTCTAATGGTGTTAATCCCATTGAAGTTTCAACACATTTTCCATTTTTTACAGCTGCTATACTAGATCCATTTCCTAAATGGCAAGAAATTATGTTTATATCTTCTTTATTTTTTCCTAATACTTTTGCTGCTTCTTTTGTTATAAATTTGTGTGATGTACCATGAGCACCATATCTTTTTATTGCATATTTCTCATAATATTCATATGGAATTGCATATAGTGATGCTTCTTCTGGAATTGTTGTATGGAATGATGTATCAAAAACTAATACTTGTGGTATATTTGGCATTATTTTTGTACAAGCATCAATTCCTTGAATATGTGCTGGGTTATGAAGTGGAGCATATTCTATAGCTTTTTTGTATTCATTCATTACTTCATCTGTAACTAGAGTAGCCTCTGTAAATTTAGGTCCTCCATTTACTATTCTATGCCCTATACCATTTATTTCAGATAAATCTTTTATTGCTCCTGTTTCTGGATTTGTTAAGTATTCTATTACTGTTTCAAATGCTTTTGTGTGGTCTGGTAATTCTACTTCATCTCTTACCTTTGGTCCATTTCCTTTTTTATATTCTATAAATGGTTTGTTTATTCCTGCACCACCTATTCTGTCACATCTTCCTGATGCTAACACGTTATCATTTTCCATATCTATTAATTGATATTTTAAAGATGAACTTCCACAGTTTACTACTAATATTTTCATTATATATTTCTCTCCTTTTATTCTATTGTGGGCAGACTCATGGTCTTCCCCTACATTCATAATTATAGTTTTATTCAAAACAAATCAAAACTATTATATTGTGCATTTTCTGAAGCAAGAAAACCGGAGGCGTGCGTGTGCACGTTGAGGATTTTATTGTTTCTAAGAAAATGTACAAGATGCTGATTTTCATTTGTTTTAGTTCTGTTGAGCTTGAACACACGTTATAGCAACAACCCCAACAATATCTTCTGCTTTGCAACCTCTTGATAAATCATTTACTGGTTTTGCCATACCTTGGCATATTGGTCCATAAGCTTCAGCTTTTGCTAATCTTTCTACTAATTTGTATCCTATATTTCCAGCTTCTAATTCTGGAAATACCAATGTATTTGCTTGTCCTGCTACATTGCTTCCTGGAGCTTTTGATTTTGCTATTTCTGGAATTATTGCTGCATCAAATTGCATTTCTCCATCAATTGCTAAATCCGGTGCTTTTTCTTTTGCAAGTTCTGTTGCTATTCTTACTTTATCTACTTCTTCTGCTTTTGCACTACCTTTTGTAGAATAAGAAAGCATTGCTACCTTTGGTTCTTTTCCTAATATTTGTTTAAAACTATTTGCTGTAGATATTGCTATCTCTGATAATTCTTCTGAATTTGGATTTTGGTTTAATCCACAGTCTGCAAAAACAAATACTCCATTTTCTCCATATTCGCAATTAGGAACGACCATTACAGAAAATGTAGAAACTAACTTTGTCCCTGGTGCTGTTTTTAAAATTTGTAATGCTGGTCTTAATGTATCTGCTGTTGAATGTGCTGCTCCTGAAACTAATCCATCAGCTTTTTCTTTTTTTATCATCATCATTCCAAAAAATACAGGTTCTTTCATTAGTTCTTCAGATTTTTCCATTGTCATACCCTTGTGTTTTCTTAATTCATAAAAAGCCTCTACAAATTCTTTATAGTCTTCTGACAAACTTGGTTCTATTATTTGTGCCTTTGAAACGTCAAAGCTATGTTCTTCTGCTATTTTTAAAACTTCTTCTTTATTACCTATCAATACAACATTACAAAAATCTTCTTTTGAAATTAAATCTACTGCTTTTAAAGTTCTTAAATCTGTTGCTTCTGGTAATACTATAGTTTTTCTTTCTTCTTTTGCTCTTTTTATTATATCATCTAAAAAAGCCATTTATATTCCTCCTTGTTCTTAGCATACTTAAATATTATATAAAGAAATTATGAAAAGTACAAGATTTTTTTATAATTTTGTATATTTATTTCATTGTTACACCTGAAAATCCGGGTTATTTATAAATGGATTTTCTGATATTGTTACAAATTTTATAGAATATATGTCACAATACAATAAATTTGCATCTTGTATTGAACGAAGTACAATATAGCTTGCTCCAACCTCTACTAATATCCCGTGTTCTATCTTCTAAATAAGTAGTTCCAATAAGGAATTCTACTCTAACAAGTTTACCAATATGCTGTCTTAAAAAAGCTGGCGTATATAAAGCATTTGTTACTGTTTCTGGTGCTCTTTGGTTATCTATTTCCATTGCTCTATATTCTGGAAAATTATAATTATTATAATACATTCTATCCTCCTGATTTTAAGTTTGATCATATAGAGGTGTTGGCCTATAAAAGCAATGTTCATTTATTCTTGTATGAAATGTGCCGTGAACCGTTGTATGGAAATGTGTTGGGGCAACTCGGATTGTATGGATTCATGTACCACAAGCATTCTCCTATTTCGTTTATTTTATTTCCTGCAATCGCCCAATCGGCTACATTATAGTGTTCATCTGTTGGAACCATATTATATATGTTTTGTGAATTATATTGATTTTCTAATGTTTCTGTTGCACAGTCAAATTGGCCTGTTTGAAAAACTATGTTTCGTATACTTCCTCCTTGAGAAATACGCGCATATTCTCCGTGTACTGCTATTTACCCTATTCATAATTACTGTTGCAACTGCTTTCATTCCGATTTTCGCCTTCTCCTCCTGCTTCGCATTGAACAAGTCTTGCAATCAACTCTCTATCAGAAAATGCCATTTTCTCACCTCTATATATGTATTATATTTTTATTTTAGGATTTTGTGACAGATTGGATTTTTCCTTATTGCTTTTGCTATTTATAAATTATATAATTGCTTTGAGGTTTTTATATGATTTTAGAATATGTTGTTAAAAATTTGTCTTTGTATAAAACAGTTAGGCAAGTTTTAAAAATAGAATTTAATATGTCAAATAGATTAATTACAAAATTAAAGAAGAATAAATGTATTTTGCTAAATGGAAATGAAACTTATTTGGATAAAATGCTTTCTATTAATGATGTCATTTCTTGCGATTTAAATTGTGAGGAATCTTCTGACAATATAATCCCTACTAAAATGGATCTAAACATCATTTATGAAGATGACTCTTTATTAGTTATAAATAAAGCTCCTAATATCGCTGTACATCCTTCTATTTTGCATTATGAGAATAGCTTGGCAAATGGCGTTAAATATTATTTTGAATCTATAGGTTTGAATAAAAAAATAAGACCAGTAAACAGGTTAGATAAAGATACTTCTGGTTTAGTTATTTTTGCTAAGAATGAATATATTCAAGAGTGCTTGGTAAAGCAAATGCAAAATAATACATTTTATAAGGAATATATAGCTTTGCTTTGTGGTAATCTTGAAAATATTTCTGGTAAAATAGAAGCACCTATTGCTAGGAAAGAAAATAGCATAATAGAAAGATGCATAAATCCCAATGGCGATTATGCTCTTACTTATTATGAGTTAATAAAAAATTACCCTAATTTTTGTTTAGTAAAATTCATTTTAAAAACTGGCAGGACTCATTAGATTAGACTTCATTCGCAATATATTGGTCACCCTATTTTAGGTGATACACTATATGGAACCTCTTCTGATTTAATAAATAGGCAAGCTTTACATTGTAGAAAGTTGTCCTTTGTTCACCCTATTACCAAAAAAGAATTGAAGCTCGAAGCTCCAATTCCTCTTGATATGCAATCTTTAATTAATTTATCTTAAATAATCTAATACAGGTTTTTTCCCTTCGCCTTCTCTTTCTTCTTTTATTCGTTTATTAACTGCTGGTACTGCTAGTGTATATACATTCGAAACATTTGAATATTTAGGATCAATCTCGCCTTTATATATTGGTATTTTTCTATCACCAATTTTAGATAACCAATCTTCTAATACTTTTTTATCTAATTGCATTGTTGTTGGTCCCACAAAATTAGGATTGTTTATTCCTAATAGAATAGAATCATCATTCTCAGCAATTTTTCCCCATTTTTTTGTTCTTATATTACCTGATTTTAAATCTTGAATAATTGTGCTCTGCATTGCAATTATATTTGTTAACATTCCTCCTAAAGCATTTATTTCTCTTCTTGTTTTGTTTATTTCTTCCACCAAATCTCCTTCTGGTAATCCTTCTTCTTGCAAAAATTTAGCATATTCACTTTGTAGTTCTTCTGGTATTTCTTCTCCTTTTTTTGTTACATCTCTTATTAGTAAAATTAATCTAGCTCTTTGTATTGCTGGAGTTAATCTTTCCATACTCATATTATCTATATCTTTTTCATTTCCATCAATAACTTCCTGCCATAACCCTAAATTATCTATTATATCTAATCCTGTATAAACTTCTTGCATGTTTTGAAATAACTTACTTTGCCAAAAAGCACTAAATAAATTTACATCTTCTACAGTTATTGTTTTTAAAAATCTTTCATCTAGTACATCATACAATCCAATTTCGTCTGTATCTCTACAAAAATCATCTGCTAATCCAATTTTTTTAGCAAAAGATAAACTCTTAACATTTTCTTCTTGTAATACTGAATTAGCTTTATCTATATATTCATCAGTTATCCCATAAGTTTCTAATACACTAAAAACTGCCTCTAGTGCTGCTTTTTGCTCATCTTTTATTTCCTTTTCTGTTTGTTTTTTTCCGTTATGCAGAGCAGTTAATATATTATTATTATCTGTCACTCTACATGTTCTAATAACGTTTCTTAGTAAACTTAACTTTACTTTCTCCATATTTAATGATGTATGTAATTCTTCTCTAGGATTTTCTCCTTCTAATTCTCTTGCCTGATTTAATAATTTATAAAGTTTTGAAGTATCACGTTTTTCCATTTTTAGCAATTCTTTTACTGTTCTATATTTTGTTGCAAGGTCATAAACTTTAAATCCGTTATTAGGTACTGAAGAAAGGCCTTTTTCCAATTCCTTTAAAGCTTCTTCTCTAATTTCTTCTATACTTAATCCTTCATTTCTATACTCCCCAGCTAATTCTTTTAAATACCTTTGAGTCCTTTTTAAAGCTTCTTTAATAGCTTCTTCATCATATTTCTTACTCTTTATCTCTTCTATTTTTTCGTTTATATTAGTACTTTCCATATTTCCCTCCAAAAAATACAAATCTACATAATATTTTAACATAAATTTTATAATTTTTCCATACTTTTCTAAAAAAAAATTGCTATTACTTTTAAACTAGTAATAGCTTTTTAGAGTAAATCTATAAGCCGGGTTCTGTTAAAAACAGTCATTTATCTAGAATATATATTACTATATATTTCAAGCCACCAATTTAAGAAGACGACGAGCAGTCTTAACCTTCTTGTATTTAGGTGTTGCTCCAAATGGGGTTTGCATTGACCAAATATGTCACCATATTTGCGGTAAGCTCTTACCTCACCTTTTCACCCTTGCCGTTTAAAACGGCGGTTATTTTCTGTTGCACTTTCCTTAAGGTCACCCTCACTGGACGTTATCCAGCATTATTGCTCTATGGAGCCCGGACTTTCCTCATATAGGGCCTTGCGGCATCTACACGCGACTGTTCAATTTACTCTATTTATTATTTTAACCTGTTTTCTACTTAAAGTCAACATTTACAATGTATTTATGCTTTCCAGCAAATTTTTATACTTCATATAAAATACTTCTTTGTCCTGTAAATTTAAAGAATTTTGTAATTCTTTTACTAAAACATAGGTTTTATTAACTTTGTATTCATTCTTTTTCGCAAATTCTATGTCATTTACAACGTTTTTAAATGATTTTTCACATTCACTTATATTTGTTTGAACATCATTCCAATTTCCTTGTTCAACAAATAAATATGCATTTACTAAAAATGATTTTGTTTGTTTTATATTCTGAATACTATTTTCTGCTGATATTGCTCTTTCGTAAATTGGTATATATGAATATAATTTAACTATATTATTTAATGAATCAATTTTGTTCTCATTTTTAATACTTATTATACAATTATCCAACTCTTTGCTAAATGCAATAATATCATCATTACTAACATTTAAGCTATATAAATCTAGTAATATTACACTCCATGATTGATTTAAGTTTTCTATATCATATTTTATAGAATTCCAATCAATATCACTTTTTATAGCATCTAGCACTGAATTGGTTTCCATTTTTGTTGTATTTATATTATTATTTTTTTGTGAATTTTGATTATCTTGAGATTTTTCGGAACTACCTTGTCCACTTTGCCCTGTTCCCGTTTCTTGGTTCCCTCCAGAATTTCCACTTGATGATTTTTTCGATTTTTCTTCTACTTCAACTCTTTGAGAAGTAATTGTATAATTTTCAAGACTAATATTGTTTAAACTATTGGCTATACTAATTATGTGTGTATCCAAGTAATCTAGTTCCTCACTAACTTTTTCTTTTAAATCTTTTTTCTCATCTTTTTTCGCACACCCTGTCATTGTCACTATGCATATTATTGTAAATAGAGCAAAAATACTTTTAACTTTTTTCACATATATCACCAAGCATATTATTTCCAATATTTTTGTGATTATTCTTTTATAACTTTGGTAAAACTAATTTTAGATAAATTTTTAAGGAGTCTTTAAATTGAATACGATTGTTAGTTTATATAGTCAAACAAATCAAGAAATTGCTAATTTTTTAAAAAGTTTTAATAATATTAATGTTGATAATAATCTTCTAGAATGGAAAAAAGAGTTTGAAAATCCTATAGAGATTGCTGATATTATAGGTGTTTTTATTGATAATAATGAAAAATATAAAATTAATATGTGGATTAGTTTAGATAAAGGTTTCTTTTTAAATGTCACAGAACATAATGCAGACCAAATAATAAGATACCTTTTTGAAAGGTATCCTTATTAATTACTCATTATTATTTTTCTCTTCTAATTCTTCCTTCACTTCTTTTGCTTCTGCTTCTTTTTCCGGCTTTATTTCAGCTTCTTCTAACTTTTCCTCAGCTTTTTCTAACACTGTTTTTTCTTCTGTTTGTCTTTCTCCACACTTAGGACAAAATTGTGCTTCTTTCTCTATTTCTGCATAACATTTTGAACATACTTTCTTTTGATTTAATGTTAATATTTCTTTTCTTGCCTCTTCGATTTCTTTGCATAATCCATCTAATTTGGCACATTCTTCTGCAAGTTCTTCTTTTATAATTACATTTTCTTCTCTCACATGCTTTTCGTAAACTTTCTTTCCTATTTCTTCATATAACTCTTTTATTTTACCTTTGTTTTCATTAATTTTCATCTTTAGTTTTGTCTCTTTTGCTATTTTACTTGTTGCTTCTGATGTTTTTTTACCTATATCATTAAAAAATCCCATTTTTACTCCTCCTTTAAAATTTTACAATATTAATATTTTTACCATATTTTTATATAATATTCTAATCTTCTTGTTTTGCTTCTCTTGTCATTAATTTAAATACTGCCTCTTCTGGCGTTAATTTATTAAATAATATATTATAAACACTATCTACTATTGGCATTTCTACATTATATTTTTTTGAAAGTTCATAAGCTGTTTCTATATTATCTATTGCTTCTATTGTCATTCCTATTTTTTCTCTTGCTT
>OLSB01002185.1_pt1 | contig 16835 bp, 16 predicted proteins | sample 1672071 | NCBI WGS metagenome assembly OLSB01 (sample SAMEA3136642, study PRJEB25190) | human gut metagenome | biome: human gut; feature: human-associated habitat; material: faeces | place: Austria | collected 2013 | reverse complement strand
AAAAAATACGGTCTTAAAGCAGCTCGTCGTGCTCCACAATTCTCTAAACGTTAGTCAGAACATACTTTTGACTACTCTGCAAAGAGATTCAAAACCACTCAAACCCTTTATATATGGGCTTTGGGTGGTTTTTTCTATTTCTGTGAATTGTTGTGAATAGTGCTGAAAAGTCTCTTTAAGCACGCATACAGCACGCTTATAAGTAGCAAAATTAACTCCTCAGTTATCGAAAAGCACGCACAAAATGTAATTGCACAAGAAAAGCACCAGCGGATGCTGATGCGTTTAATATTTTTAATCTTACTAATTTTTTGATTATATAGCTTGGTTTTTATTTAGCAACCAATCCCTGATATCAAAGATTTCAATTCCTTCATATGAATACTTTGGATGACCGGTTTTGGCGATGATAATCTTTGGATATGCATCCTTGATCTGTAAAAGAGGCGCATATTCTCTTTTGAATGTTTCCTCTTCAGTGATATTGTCACTTACCTGAATATAGATTTTTTCACTACCTCTTTGGGCAACAAAATCGATTTCTTTCTGATAAAGCTTTCCAACATAGACATCATAGCCACTACGTAATAATTCAAGACAGACCATGTTTTCATATACTCTGCCATAATCCATGTTTCTTGTACCAAGAACAGCATAACGTATGCCAATATCACTTAAATAGAACTTTTCTGTGCTTTCAAGATATTTCTTGCCACGGATATCGTAGCGCTTGATATCATAGAAAACAAAGGCGTTGCACAGGTATTTGATATATTTTCCAATGGTGACATGATTGGTTGATATATTCTTTTCGGATAGCATATTGCTGATTCTGCTTGGTGAGGTCAGGTTTGATATATTGTCCATAAGGAATTCACTTAAGCGCTGTAATACCTGAGTATCTGGCAGGGAATACTTCTGTACAAGATCTCTTGTAACAATTGTTTCATAGACTTCCTTGATATAATCCTTCCTGTCTTTTTCGGTGTTGTAGGCATAGGATCCAGCTAATCCACCTTTGATGGTGTAATCTTCAAATAGCTTTTCTATGTCGTGGTTGTTGTCGTAGTAATTACAATATTCTTTGAAACTGAATGGATAGACATGAATTTCAATATAACGGCCGGTAAATAGAGTGGCTAAATCTGCACTTAACAAAAAAGCGTTGGAACCGGTGATATAGATATCATATTTTCTTTTTGAATATAGGCTATTTACAGCCAGTTCAAAATTTGGACACATCTGCACTTCATCAATGAAAAGATAATTCGACTTTCCTTCCACATATCGTTTTTCAACATAGGCATGAAGCGCATGATACTCTTTCAGGTGTTCAAATGAAAGATCCATAAAGTCAATAAAGATAACGTTGATATCATTAAAGTTGTCTTTCAGATACTGGATATACTCCTTGCTGGAGATGGGGCGCTCGGTCTCCCAGCGCGTGTCGCCGTTATCATGCTTCTCGGTGTAGAAATAGAGGTATTCGTTGCCGTTTCTCTGCTGACGGATGCGGCGGACGATGTTCGGGCTGGTCTGCGAGAGATAGGTCTGCATCATGTCGATCCCCGCGGCGTGATAGCGCTCGGTCAGCACCGCCACATCGGGACGCTCGATGAGATACTTATGCCACGTCTCCTCGGGCACGGGCTGCCCCACCGTCTCATAGACCGCGCGCAGACCACGCGCAATTTTATCCTCAAAATCGACGGAATTGTCGATAATGCGCAGATTGGGGTGGTGCGACCACGCCCGCAGCGTCAGATCGTCCTTCTCGCGGGCGACCTCCAGCGGCTCATACCGCGCCTCGTTGCCGAAATTATAGGCAAACTCCGCGCCCTTCGCGCAGGAGACCAAGTGCAGCACGGCATCGTAGCCCACCATGACCTCCTCCTCGGTCTTGCCGAAGGAGGCGAGCACCTCGCGGAACTCCTCGTCGGTGATGTACGCCTTGTCGTCCAGCAGCGCACGGTCGTAGATGATGAGGACGTTCTCCTCGGGCACCATCTGCGCCGCCTTGAGCGCCAGCCGCTCCTTGTGGAGCTGGTCCTCGATTACGAAATATTGGAATTCCAGCATCGACACGCAGTTGCCGAAGGGCTTGATGCCGAAGCCGGAGATCAGATCGGTCGCCGTCTCGGGAATGGTGATGACCTTCCAGCCGTCGTCCTGCTTGAATTCCTTCAGAATTCGGCTGATGAGGGTGGTCTTGCCTGCGGCAGGCCCGCCGGTCAGCACGATTCGGGTAATTTTCTTTGCCACTGGGATCGCCCCTTTCGCTCGCAGTGAGCGGAGTTATACTGATTCTTGATGAAAAAATTTCATCAAGAATCCCATGTGCTACGCACACTCGCATCGTGCGAATGCACGCTGCGCCGTCTCATGCAGAATCTGACGCGTCTTCGGCGCTATAAAAAGCTTTTCAAGCTTTTTAACAGATTCTGGTATCACGCCGCAGACCTTGCCCGTCCGACGGCACAGCATATATTGTATCATTTCGGCGAACGAATTGCAAGCGGTGATTTTGAGGGCGGGTCGGGCTGCTTTTTCCCCGTCCCGCCCCGTGCTTCGGAGCTTCCTCAGCTCATCATGTCCGAAATGCTCTGCTCCATGGTATCGACCGCCTTCTGCGCGGTTTTGCGCACCTTTGACTGCTGCGGGAGCATCAGCGCGACCGCACCGCCTGCCGCCATGCCCAAGCCCAGCGTCAGCAAAAAGCCCTTGACCTGCATGATTTTTCCTCCTTTTGCATACGATTTTCCCATTCGGGCGTCCTTATCTTTCCCACTGCGGTGAAAATCTTGCAAAATTGCGGCAAATGTCGAAAATCGTCTTTTCCGCACGGGATTTTTGTGATACAATAATATTATTGTCGGCATGTCCGCAAAAGCCCCCTGTGACTTCGCAGTGACAGCCGTGACTATTTAGACAGTCTGACAGAAAAATTCATTGCTTCGGGAGGTTTTTTCCATGTCTATCGACGTTTTGCAGGAACAGATTCGTGCGGTAAAAAACCCCGTGATGCTGGGGCTTGACCCGTATCTGCCCATTTTGCCGCAGCATATTCTGCGCGATGCCTACGAGGAGCACGGGCAGACGCTCGCGGGTGCTGCTGCCGCCTATTACCGCTTCTGCACGGAGCTGCTCGACGCGCTGTGCGGGCTGGTGCCGGCGGTGAAGCTTCAGAGCGCCTGCTTTGAAGCCCTCGGTGCGGACGGGATCGCCCAAATGCAGAAAATCAGTCGCTACGCCAAGGAGCGCGGCTACTATGTCCTGATCGACTCCATGCGCGGCGACGTGGGCAATGTCGCCGAGATTTACGCGCAGGCGATGTTCGGCGCGGTCTCCGTCGGCGAGACGTCCCATCGGCTGTACGCCTGCGACGCGCTGACGGTCAACCCCTATCTCGGCAGCGACGGCGTGAAGCCCTTCCTGCCCTACTGCAAGAGGGAAGGGAAAAACATCTTCCTCCTGCTCAAGACCTCGAACAAATCCTCCCGTGAGGTGCAGGATCTGCTCTCCGGCGACCGCGTGATCTACACGGCGATGGCGGACCTTGCGATGCGCTGGAGCGTCGATCTGTTCGGCAAAAACGGCTACAGCGAAATCGGTGCGGTCGTCGGCGCGACCTTCCCGCAGACAATGCGCCTGCTGCGCGAAAAATACGACCGCCTGTTCTTCCTCGTGCCCGGGTACGGCGCACAGGGCGGCACGGCGAAAAATGTCCGATTCGCCTTTGACCGCTTCGGTCACGGCGCGATCATCTCCGCCTCCCGCAGTATCATCTGCGCGTGGCAGAGGGCGGAGAGCGACGGCACGGACTATCTCGACCATGCAAAGGCGGCTGCGGAGAAAATGCGCCGCGACATTTCCAAATTTACGGTGATTCTATGACAACAATCTATCTGATTCGACACGCAGAGGCGGAGGGGAATGTTTTCCGCCGCCTCCACGGTCAGTACAACTCCAACGTCACGCCAAACGGGATGCGTCAAATCGCGGCGCTCTCAAAGCGGTTCGCGGACATCCCAATCGATGCGGTTTACGCCAGCGACCTGGTCCGCACGCAGACCACGGCTTCGGCGATCTGCCGACCCAAGCGGCTGCCGCTGCACACCGACCCGCGCTTCCGCGAGATGAACTGCGGCGTTTGGGAGGACTGCCCGTTCGGACAGTTCGACCGGCTCGATCATGAGAGCAGCTATAATTTTTCCCACCGTCCGCGCATTTGGCGCGCCGAGGGAAGCGAGCCGTTTGAGGCGTATACCGGGCGGTTCCTCGCGGCGCTGAACGAGGTCGTGCGCAAAAACGAGGGCAAGACCGTCGCAATCTTCTCGCACGGCATGGTGCTGCGCGGGGTCTTGCAGACGCTGTTCTTCCCGAACGAGGAGGGCACCGTCGGTCACAGCGAGAACACCGCCGTCTCCCGTCTGTTTTGGGAGGACGGGCGCTTTACGGCAGACTTTTTACAGGACGCCTCGCACCTTCCCTACGAGATTTCGACCGTCGGGAAGCAACGCTGGTGGCGCAACGATGCAACGCGCGATTTCAATATGTGGTACCGTCCCGCAGAGCCGACGGACGCGCCGCTGCTTGAGGCGCTCGGCTTTGTCCCGAATTTGGGACAAACGGTAAAAATTGCCCAGCTCGGTAAGAACCCCGTCGGCATTTTGGCAACGGAGCTTTACGGCAGGGTCGGGAGACTTTCCTTTTTCGGGCTGCTTGAGGCACAGCGCGGCATCGGGCTTTCGCCGCAGCTTCTCGGCGAGGCGATCTGTCCGCTGCGGTCGGCGGGCGCGGAACGGCTGGAGCTGTCCGACGCGGCGATACCTCCCGCTGCGCTGCGGCTGCTGAAAAATTACGGCTTTGTCGGTTCGCCGCTTACCCTCGACCTCATCCCGCACGTCCGCACGATTTGACCCATACACAAGCACCGCCGATAGAACTCGTAGGGCGGGTTTAGGGAAGCCCGCCCTACGCATGGAACGAAGGTGCCATCTGCGGGTGATGGATCATTGCCCCTACGGTGTTGAACGGTAGCGCTTGCAACACACATGACAACCCCTCAGTCACGGCACAGCCGTGACAGCTCCCCTGTGTAAGGGGAGCCTTGGACGGCGCAAATTGTCAAACCACGGAAAAAGGAGAACTCCCATGGAAATCTACGACCGCCGAAGCGGGCAGGTCCGCACGATCCCCGAGGTCGGCGCGGGCGCGATCCGCTTTACCTACGGCACCGCCCTCGGACGGCTGCTTGCCAAGGGCATCCTCTGCCGAAAATTCGTGTCCGACGCCTACGCCGCGTGGCAAAAGAGCCGCTTCTCCCGCAAAAAGGTGCGCCGCTTCATCGACCGCTACGCCATCGACGTTTCCGACTGCACGGCGACGGAATTCTCCTGCTTCAATGATTTCTTTACCCGCCAAAGAAAGAATTATGTAAACCAAACCGCAGAAAACGAGTTGCCCGCGATCGCCGACTCCAAGCTGCTGGCGCTGCCGATCGACGAGCGCTCCGTGTTCTGCATCAAGGGCGTGCCGTACACGACGGCGCAGCTTTTGGAAAATGAGGCGCTGGCGCGGGAGTTTGACGGCGGAACCTGTCTGATCTTCCGCCTCGCGCCCGAGGACTACCACCGCTATGTCTATCCCGACGGCGGCACGCAGGAAAGGACCGTGCATATCGCGGGCGTGCTGCACACCGTCAACCCCATTGCCGCCGACATGGCGGTCTACCGCCGCAACACCCGCGCCTACACCGTCCTGCACACGGAGCACTTCGGCATGATGGTGCAGATGGAGGTCGGGGCGCTGCTGGTCGGCAAGATCGTCAACCGCGAGGAGCAGCCCGCCGCCGTCGAAAGGCTGCACGAAAAGGGCTGGTTTGCCTACGGCGGCTCGACGGTGATTCTGCTGGCAAAGCGCGGGGCGCTGACCGTGGATGCCGACATTTCGGAATATTCCGCACGTGGCATCGAGACTGCCGTCCGTCTGGGCGAGCGCGTTGCCGCCGTGCCGAAGGAGGACGCATGAGCTGCAATTATTTTCAGAATCGCGACTGCGAGTATTTCCCGTGTCACAGCGGCGCGGACCCCGAGAATTTCAACTGCCTGTTCTGCTTCTGCCCGCTGTATGCCCTCGGCGAGAGGTGCTGCGGTGCCTTCTGCTACACCGAGAGCGGAATCAAGGACTGCTCCGGCTGCCTTTTCCCTCACAAAAGGGAGAACTACGGCACCATCTGCGACCGCTTCTCGGAGATCGCGGAAATTTGCAGAAAAAAGCAAAAATAGGGCTTGCATTTTCGAAAAAAAACAGTACAATGATATCGACAAAGCGATGCTGCAGGGAGTAGGAACAGTGCGTCAAGTACCGAGCGGATGGGAGGTTGCCGTCGGGCGAAGGCATTTTCGGATGCCGCGATACTGTTACCGCAACCGCCTAAGCATGACGTCCGATGATCGCGGACGTAGCATCGCACATATTTTTTCAACCTCCTCCCAAACTAAGGAGGAATTTTTTATGCGAAAAACCCGTTTTCCCGTCCGCCGCATCGCCGTTGACGCGGTGCTCATCGCCATGTACTTCGGTTTGTCTCTGCTTTCGGTGGAGATGGGCGGCATCAAGCTGACCTTCGCCTCGCTGCCGACGCTGATCTGCGCCATGCTGTTCGGTCCGATCGACGGCTTCCTCGTCGGCTTCCTCGGCGCGTTCATGGAGCAGATGATCCGCTACGGCTTTACCGCAACGACCGTGCTGTGGGTGCTGCCGCCTGCGATCCGCGGGCTGTTCGTCGGCGTGTGCGTCCTGCTGCTGAAGAAGCAGATGTCCGTGGACGCAATCCTGTCCACCAAGCGCCCGTATGTCTACTTCGTCGTGACCCTCATCTCCGGCGTGCTCGTTTCGACGCTCAACACGCTGGTGTACTATGTGGACGCGAAGCTGTACCACTACTACGAATATCATCTGATCTTCGGTATGTTTTGGGTCCGCATCGCCTCCGGACTGCTCTCGACGCTGCTGATGGCGGTCGTCGCGCTTCCGGTCGTCGCCGCGCTGCAGAGGGCAAATTTTATTCCGAGTAAGAAGGCAAAAGCATGAATGTTAACGAGGCTCTGAATTATATCCATTCCGTGAGCTGGAAGGGCTCGGTCCCCGGGCTTTCCCGCACGCGGGAGCTGCTGAAGCGGCTCGGCGACCCGCAGAGGAAGCTGAAATTCATCCACATCGCCGGCACTAACGGCAAGGGCTCGACCGCCGCGATGCTGGATTCCGTCCTCCGCGCCGCCGGTTATCGCTCGGGGCTTTATACCTCGCCGTATATCACCTGCTTCAACGAACGGATGCAGGTAAACGGCGAAATGATCTCCGACGGGGAGCTTGCCGAGATCACCGAGCAGGTCCGTCCCCACGCCGAGGCGATGGACGACCATCCGACGGAATTCGAGCTGGTCACGGCGATCGCCATGGTCTATTTCGCGCGGCACGCCTGCGACATCGTTGTGCTCGAGGTCGGGCTGGGCGGCGAGCTGGACTCCACCAACGTCATCGACACGCCCGAGGTCGCGGTCATCTGCAACATCGGCTATGACCACACGGAGGTCCTCGGCGACACGCTCGAAAAGATCGCGCAGGCAAAGGCGGGCATCATCAAGGGCGGCGACGCGGTGATCTATCGCTGCACCGATTCCGTGGAGGCGGTGTTTGCCGAGCGCTGCAGGGCGACGGGTGCGACACTGCATAAGGCGGATTTCGACGGGCTTCGTCTGCTGCACAGCAGCTTTGAGGGGCAGGTCTTTGACTGCGGCGAGCGGAAGGCGCTGGAGCTGCCGCTGCTCGGTCGGCACCAGCTCAAGAATGCCGCCGTCGTGCTCGGCGCGGTCGATGTGCTGACGAAAAACGGCTGGCACATCTCCGAGCAGCAGCTCCGCACGGGTCTGAAAACCGTCACCTGGCCCGGGCGCTTTGAGCTTCTGCGAAAGGCGCCGGTGTTCATCGTGGACGGCGGTCACAACCCGCAGTGCATTGAGGCGCTGGCAAAGAACATTGCGGACTATCTGCCCGATATGCCGATCACCGGTCTGACCGGCGTTATGGCGGACAAGGATTATGCCGATATGTACCGCATCGTCGCGCCGTATATCACCCGCTTTGTTACCGTCACGCCGTGCAACCCCCGCGCCCTGCCTGCCGAGAAGCTGGCAGACGCTCTGGCACGATACGGCAAGCCCGTGACCGCCTGCGGCAGCGTGGCGGAGGGCGTTCGGACGGCGATCGCACAGACCGAGCCGAACGGAGCGGTCGTTGCCTTCGGCAGTCTTTACATGGTCGGCGACATCCGCGCCGCCGCAAAGGAATAAATCGGTCAGCGCCCCGTCGATTCCCGACGGGGCGCATTAAACTGTCAAAAAGAGTACCAACTCTGTCATTGCGATGTCGCAGCCGTTGGCGGCTTGCCGCCTTACGGATGCGGGCACTCCGCTTGCCGGTCGCCCCCGAAGGGGTCGTGGCAAGCCCGCAGAATTGTCCTGATCTTTCGATAAGCTTCGGCGAATTCGAAGCATTTTACATGAGATTGCCGCGTCGCTTTGCTCCTCGCAATGACATAACTGAGGGTTTTTCGACACGCTGAGCGCCCCGTCGATTCCCGACGGGGCGCTGATTTATCGTTTATCGGTTATTTTCCAGCAGGAACGCATCGAGCTGCGCAACCGTCTTAAAGTAGAAATCGCAGTTTCGGCGCATGAACGCCTCAATCTCCGGCACGTCGTTTGCCCACCCTGCGGCAGCAAACGGCACCGAGCAGGCGCGGCACATATCGTACCCCGGCTTGAGGTCGTCCACCATCAGCAGCTCCTGCGGCTGCAAGCCGAAGCGCTCCATGAGCTGCTCCATGGGCCACGGGTTCGGCTTGCGCTGATGCTCCGGATAGTCCCAGCCGTAGATCGCGTCGGGCATGGGCAGGTCGTTTTCGCGGTAGTCGCGCTCGATCATGTCGCTGACGGAGTGGGAGATCACGGCAATGCTCCCGCCCTGTGCCCGATGCCGCAGCAGGATCTCGCGGATACCGTCATAGGCTTTGGGAACGCGCTCGCGGACGAACGCCTGCCAAAAATGAAACTCCTCGTCCATCTCCTCCGGCGTAAAGCCCAGCTCGCCCGTGAAAAGCTGCACCACGCCGGGGTCGAAATTCTTACGGAAGTATTCCTCAAGCGTGTAGTGTCGATCGGGGCGCACCTTTTCCAAATATGCGAGGAACGACGGGAAGTGGATCGTCGCGGTGCTGTTGACAACGGTATCGTCGTGGTCGAGGACAAGACATTTGTATTTCATCGGGCTGCTCCAATCTGTTTTCTGTATCATACCCGCGAACAAAAAAATTGTCAACCGCGTGCAACATTTTCCCGCGCCGAGCTGTATTATAGATGAAATGATTTTTTCAGGAGGTGAGCCGATGCGAGATCGGGCGGAATTTGAGGCACTCTATCGGCGGCATTTCCCGACGGTCTGGAATGTCTGTATCTCACTTCTGCACGACCCTGCGGACACCGAGGATATGGTGCACGACACCTTCCTGCGTCTGCTGGAATCGGACAGACGATTTGAGAGCGCGGAGCACGAGAAGGCATGGCTCATCGTGACGGCGCGAAACGTTTGCCGCAACGAGCTCAAGCGCAGCCGCCGACGGGACGTTCCGCAGACAGAGTGCGCCGATCCGACACCACTGCTGGACGAAACGCTGCTGGCGGTGCGGCGGCTGCCGGAAAAATACCGTCTGCCGCTGTATCTTTATTATTATGAGGGCTACGCCACGGCGGAGATCGCGCAAATGCTGCGGCGGGCGGATTCCAGCGTGCGGAGCGATCTGCGGCGGGGTCGGCTGCTGCTGAAACAGGAACTGGGAGGTGCGGAGGTATGAAGGACCCGAAATTGGTAGAAAGCTACGACCGCTGTCTGCCCGACGAGGCGACGAAGGAGCGGCTGCTGCAAAGCATTCTTGCGAAAAAAAAGCGCCCGCGCGTCGGACGGCGGCTGCTGCTGACGGCTGCCTGCGTTGCACTGCTGGCAGCGCTGACGGCAACGGGCTTCGCGGCATACGAAAAATGGCGCCTGCCCGCGCCGCAGCCTTATGAGCAGGGCAATCAGGGCATCCGCGACATCCACGAGACGCAGGTCTACGGCAGCGAGGATTTGGACGCCGAGCAGCCCACGGAGACGGACGGCGAATTGACCGACGCGGATTTTCTGCGCATGGCAAAGGAGCTGCTGGAGAGCGTGGGACAGACGGACGTAAACGTCGAGCAGATGACCGTCTCGCACATGACCGCGCTGCTCTACGACCGCGAGGAGGTCGAGGTCCGCTTCAACAACGACCGCTGGAATACGGAGATGCGGTTTCAGGCAAAGAACGGGGCGCTCGTGTCGTTTTTCAGCATTGACACTGCGCCCGAGAATTCCTCCGCGACGGCGGACGACGCGACCGCCGAGGCGCTGGCAAAAAAATTCTACGAAATCTTGCCTGTTCCGCAGGGCTATGATATAATCGGCTGCGAGGAATATGACGAACAATATCGAAGCTACAGCTTTGCCCGCGAGGTCGCAGAGGGGGTTTACAATCCCTACGAGATGGTGCGCGTTTCGGTCAACCCGATCTCCGGTCGGCTGACGGGCTGCAATGTGTTTCATTTTCCGCTGCTCGACGACCACGCGCCCAGCGACGTTCCGCTGACGCAGGCGCAGGCGGAGCAGCTCGCGCAGTCCTGCAAGAACATTGATCTTGAGGGCTATGAGCTGACCGACGCGGAGGTTCGGATCGTCCTGCCGAACTGGAGCTTTACCGACTACGACACGACGGACATCCGCTACGCCGAGGTCAGCCGCTACGCGTGGGTGCTGACCTACGAGGTGCCGGACGCCGAGTTTGCAGCGATCACCACGGTCTATATCGATCTTTACACCGGCGACCTCCTCGGCGGCGGCTGCCTGCGTTAACGGCATACAGAGAAAACCACATCGGAAAGAGCTGACCCATGTTGAAGCATACATATAAAATTATTTCGGCACTTTTGGCGGCGCTTCTGCTGCTGACGGCGATTCCCGCCGTCGGCGCGGAGGAGGGCGGCGTGACCTGTACCGAGGTCGTTTACGGCACGTCGGAAAACGGCAGGGACCTGACCTGCTGTGTCCTGACCGACGGCGCGGAATACTCCCGCACGCTTCTGCTGAATTTCGCCATCCACGGCTACGAGGATGCCTACGCCGCCGACGGGCAGGTGCTCGTGGACTTCGCCGAGCGCCTGATCGGGCACTACAGCCGTCAGACCACGCTCCACGGCTGCCGGCTGGTGATTGTCCCGTGCGCCAATCCGGACGGCTTGCTCGACGGCAGCACGAACAACGGCTTCGGACGCTGCAACGCCAAGGGCATCGACCTGAACCGCGATTTCGACGCGGGGCATTACCCCTTCCAAAACGCCCGCAACTACACCCCCGAGCCGTTTTCCGCCGCCGAATCCCGCGCGCTGCGGGACCTGTATTGGGCGTATCTGCCGGACGTGGTGATCGATTTCCACGGCTGGTACAACGAGGTGTACGGCGCCTCGGCGACGGCGCGGAGGGTCAGCGAGCTGATGGGGCTGCCCTACGTCGGCACCTTGATGACACGCAGCGGCTTCTTCGCACGCTGGGCGCAGGAGCAGGGTTCAATCGGTATGCTCGCGGAAATGCCCGCACCGGATGCCGTTCCGCGGCGGCGCATCTATAACGCGATCGACCGGCTGATGACGGACACGGACACCTGCCCGGGCAGACAGTTTGTCGATATGCCCTATTACAATGACTGGGCGCACGCGGGCATCGTCTACGCGCTGCAAAACGGCTGGATGAACGGCATTTCCGGCACGCAGTTTGCGCCGGAGGGGACGATGACGCGGGCAATGCTGGTCACGGCGCTGTGGCGCATGGCAGGACAGCCCGCACCGAGCGGCGAAGCGGTCTTTTCCGACGTTCCGAGCGGGACGTGGTACACCGACGCGGTGCTTTGGGCTGCGGAAAACGGAATCGTCGCGGGCGTCGGCAAAAATCGCTTTCGACCCGACGGCTTTATCACGCGCGAGCAGCTTGCGACGGTCCTGTACCGCTACGCCGCGTGGCAGGGAAAGGACGGCTCGTTTGACCCGCTGCCCGACTTCCCCGACGGCGGCTCGGCAAGCCAATGGGCGAAGGATGCACTGGCATGGGCGGTGACAGAAAAGCTGCTCAACGGCACGGTCATCGACGGGACACGCTTTCTCTGCCCCGCCGACTGCGCTACCCGTGCGCAGATCGCCGCGATCCTGATGCGCTACGACGAGCTGCAATAACGAATACGGTATCACGATATAGAAACCCCCCGACTCCGCCGCACGGCGAAATCGGGGGTTTTATGTCTGTATTCGGGACGAGAAACCCGTCCCATGCGGCGTTCATGTCGGTCATGTTCTGTGCAGGAAGATCTCGCCGCAGCGGCGGCAGATGAACTTAGTCTGCCCGCGCCCCGCGGGGACTGCCTGTATCGCCCTGCACGCCGGGCAGCGCACCATCCGCTTCTGCGGTCCGTAGCGCAGACGGTTTCCCAGCCGCGCCGAGCGCTGCCGCCAAAATCTCAGGAAGCGCCCCTTCATGCGTCAGTCCGCGGCGTATCCCTCCGCGCCTCCCGCAAAATCCGCGTAAAGTAGAGCAGATATTTCACAAACGACAGGCAGATCGCCGCAACGATCAGCAGCGAGTCGATCAGCACGAACGTCGGCGTCGGGTCGCGCCAAAGAATCAGCACGAACATGGAGAGATAGATGATGACGGTGCAGAGCTTGCCGTACCAGCCGGCGCTGTAGACGCTGTGCGTCCGCTTCATGGCAACGAGGGACAGCGAGCCGATGGCGCACTCCTTCACGATGAGGACGCCGACGACCCACCAGAAGCGCATCGGCATCAGGCAGAGCAGAACGGCGATCTGCGTCAGCTTGTCGGCAATGGGGTCGATCGCCTTGCCGAAGTCGGAGACGAGGTGGAAGGTACGGGCGATCCAGCCGTCGATGATGTCCGTCGCGCCGGAGAGGACCAGCATGGCAAACGCCCAAATGATATGGTCGCTCTCGTGCAGGTAGACGATCACCGGAATCAGCAGCAGCCGAAAGAAGCTGAGCATATTCGGCAGGGTAAAGATGCGGTCGGTATCGACGTGCCGCGCCTGCTCGATCTTTTGACGTTCCTTTTCTTGCATATACACTCCCCCGATCTTTTTTCTGTTCTTAGGAACCTCTGAATAAATCCCCGTCGGTGGACATCGGATCTTTTTTGCCAATCCTTCGGTTTGAAAAACTTGAAATACACAAAGTATTCCTGCGTTTTCCAAACCTTGACTTGACAAAAAATCTCTCGATCTCCATCCTTGTTGATTTAATCAGAGCTTTCCTTAGTATACACACCGAACATCAACTGAACATCAACCGGAAATGAAATTTTGTTAAAAATCGGAATTGCCGTTTTACAACGACCCCTCCGATGTGGTATACTGTCAGCGAAGGGAGGCGAGCGGATGTTCAGAATTCTTGTGGCGGAGGACGACGGCGAGCTGCGGCAGCTTTTTTGCCGCGTGCTGACGCGCAACGGCTTTACCGCGTTCGGCGCGGCGGACGGCGCGGAGGCATTGGAGCTGATGGAGCACGAATATATTGATCTTGTCATCTCGGACATCATGATGCCGCGGGTGGATGGCTATGCGCTGGTGCGTCGGCTTCGGGCGGCGGGAAACCCCGTTCCCGTGCTGATGATTACCGCCCGCGACGGCTTTCAGGACCTGCAATTCGGCTTCCTCTCCGGCGCGGACGACTATATGGTCAAGCCCATCAACGTCAACGAGCTGGTGCTGCGCGTCAATGCGCTGCTGCGGCGGGCGCAGATGGTCGCCCAACGGCGGCTGACCGTCGGCGGGACGGTGCTGGACTACGACCGCTTTACCGTCGCGTCGGCGGCGGGGGAGACGGTCCTGCCGCAGAAGGAATTTCTGCTGCTGTACAAGCTGCTGTCCTCTCCGGCGCATATTTTTACGCGCCAGCAGCTCATGGACGACATTTGGGGCATGGACTCGGCAACGGAGGCGCGGACGGTGGACGTGCATATCAACCGGCTGCGCGACCGCTTCCGTACCAACCCCGATTTTGAAATTCAGACGGTGCGCGGCATCGGCTATCGGGCGGTGAAACGGGATGGACTATAAGATCTCGCCGCGGATGCGGCTGTACTTCTATTTGATTGTATCGGTGATCGTGCTGTTTACCTTCGGCGCGGTCATTTCCGTGCTGCTGATCCTGCGGCGGACGGGCGATGTCGATTCGCCGGGTCTGCTGACGCTGGCGTCGCTGGTGCTGGTGTCGCTGGTGGCAAGCGGGCTGATGAGCGTTTTCATCGGGCGGCGGATTTTGACCCCGATGGTCAAGCTCAGCAACGCCTCCAAGGAGGTCGCACACGGAAATTTTACCGTTTCCGTCAGCGATTCGAGCAAGCTTGAGGAGGTGCAGACCACCTTCCGCAATTTTAACGCCATGGTGCGGGAGCTGAACGGCATCACCACGCTCAGCAACGACTTTATCGCCAATGTTTCCCACGAGTTCAAGACCCCGCTGACCGCCGTCGAGGGCTACGCCATGCTGCTGCAGGACGGCGAGCTGTCCGACGCCGAGCGCGAGGAATATTTGGACAAAATTCTGTACAACACCCACCGTCTCTCCACTCTGGTGGAAAATATCCTGATCCTGTCCAAGCTGGAGAGCCGCCCGCTGCCCGAGCAGTACGCCGATTTCCGTCTCGACGAGCAGCTGCGGCAGGCGGTCGTGATCTTGGAGCCGGAGTGGGCGAAAAAGGAGCTGCGCTTTGACGTTCGGCTGGACGAGGTGACCTTCCACGGCTGCGAAAGTCTGCTGTCGCACGTCTGGACGAATCTTTTGAGCAATGCCGTAAAATTCAGCGAGCCGCGGCAGGAGATCGAGCTGCGGCTGCTGGAGCAGACCAACTGCGTCGTCGTCACCGTGACCGACCACGGCTGCGGCATGGACGAGACGACCGTGCGGCGGAGCTTTGAAAAGTTCTATCAGGGCGATACCTCCCGCCGCGCCGAGGGCAACGGCTTGGGCTTGGCGCTCGTCAAGCGGATCGTGGAGCTGTCCGACGGCGTGATTGAGGTGGACAGCGCCGTCGGAAAGGGCAGCACCTTCCGCGTCATTTTGCCGAAATAACCCCGACACAAAAGCAAACACTGTCATGTAATCTCGTAGGGGCGATGATCAATCGCCCGCAGACGGCACTTTCTTTCGACGCGTAGGGCGGGCTTCCCTAAGCCCGCCGACGGCAGCTCCTGTTTTGCCGCAAAGCCGCATTTAAGACGATACAACGGGCGGTCATTGACCGCCCCTGCGAATTCTAACGATACTGCCTGCACGGGCAAAAATCCCTCGTTCTATTTTCCCCGCCGCGCGCATACATATCCTACAGGAGTTGATAGCATGAGAACAAAGGAGCGGCTGACGCTGCGGAGCGTCTGTTTTGCGCTGCTGCTGACGGCGGTGGCGCTGCGGCTTGCCTCGATGCTCCGCGGCAGCAACGGGGAGGCAATCGCGCTGTTTTTCGGGCTTGGGCTGCTGTCGGACGAGCCTCAGCCCGCGCCGAGCACCGTAACGGCGGAGACGGTCGAGCGTTTTGCACCGCTGGAATATCGCGCCCCGTCGCGGCTGCTGCGCTTTTCGGCGGAGGACGCGGCGCTGGTGGACATTGCCAACCGCTCCGGCGCGGAGATCGACCCCGAGGCGCTCATCACGCAGCCGATTGCCTTTGATCTGACGGCGGACGGACCGCTCGTACTGATCGTACATACGCACGCGACCGAGGCGTACTCCTGCGCCGACGGCGATTATTACAGCACCGCCGAGCCGTACCATACCGACGACACGCGATTTAACGTTGTTCGCGTCGGACAGGCGTTGGCGGATCGGCTCAACGCGCTCGGAATCGAAACGCTTCATGACACGACGCTTTATGATAAAGAGGGCTATTACGACGCGTATGAGCGCACGGCGGAGGGAATCTCCGCACAGCTTGCGGCGCATCCCTCCGTTCAGATGGTCATTGACGTGCATCGGGACGCGATTGCCGACGAAAACGGCGACGAGCTTGCCGTGATGACGACGCTTAACGGGGAACAGGCGGCGCGGCTGCTGCTGGTCATGGGGACGGACACTGCCGGTCTGACCCACCCGAACTGGCGGGAGAATCTGTCGTTTGCCCTGCAGCTTCAGGCGCTGTGCGAAAAGGACGCACCCGAGCTGTTTGTTCTGGCTGCCTTTGCCATCGTTGTAACTTACACGGTGTTTGCCTTCATCAGCCTGTATTATGTTTATAAATCTTGTAATCCCGACACAGCAGTGGTCTTTTTGGTCCTCTCCATTGTGATTCCGGCGACGATGCCTTTCTTCCTGCTGGCGGACCGGAACTTGGACCGGGGGATGCCCCCCAGGCGGCAGGAGCCCCAGCCTCTGCCGGAGACTGCGCAGAATGTGGAGCCAACCGGGAAAGAACCTGCGGAAGCCTCGCCGGAGAATTGTAAAAGAATCCAGGGGATATCTCCAGCTTCGGTAGGAGATATCCCCTGGTATCGTTCAGGCCACTTTTTCAAACAGTGGCTTTTCTACCCGCTTATACAGCAGCAGGGTCAACAGGGAGACCACAGCGGCTTTCAACAGATTGAGAGGCGCCACAGAGAAGAGCACCAGCGTGGACACGGAGTGAATTTGACCGTTGATGGAGCTACC
>OLSB01002184.1_pt1 | contig 16842 bp, 14 predicted proteins | sample 1672071 | NCBI WGS metagenome assembly OLSB01 (sample SAMEA3136642, study PRJEB25190) | human gut metagenome | biome: human gut; feature: human-associated habitat; material: faeces | place: Austria | collected 2013 | reverse complement strand
TGTCCATCATCAGGTTCGGAATCAGATAGCCGTTCCGGTTGGTGTATGTCAATTCGCTCATCTTCGCCGCTCCTTTCTCTTTTTACTCCGCAAAACCCGTTTCTATCGGCAATAAATTCAACGGTTCCGCATTCATCCGTATTAAATACTTCCGCCGAAAGCAATTTTACGCTTTCGTATACCTGCTCCGAAAGAACGGAGCCGTTGCCCGAAATCACCGCAGCACGCGGACCTACCGACGAAATAAATCCCGGATTAAAAGAAGTTTTTGAACCGTGATGCGCAATCTTCAAAACATCCGCCGCAACATCTTCGTCTTCGCAAAGCCGTGTCTCGGCTTCAGCGGTTATATCGCCCGTCACAAGAAATTTTTTACCCATACTTTCGGCTCTGTATACCATGCCGTTATTTTCCTCGGAGCCGTCATACACCGAAAAAGCCTTCACCGTGATTTCTCCGAGTTCAAGCGTTTCACCGCCGCGTATACAGTAAAGCGGCACACCGGCGGCGTTTGCAGCGGCGGCAAGTTCTTTTGCCAAATCGTTTTCGTATATTCCCACCGGCAACACAAGCCGTTCTATTTTTCCGTTTCTCAAAAGTTCCGATATTCCTTTGGCATGATCTGAATGATAGTGCGTCACAAATGCCGCGCTTATTCTTTTTATGCCTTTTTCGCTCATGTAAGGTATAATCGTATCGTCCGCAACGCCCGCGCCGTCTTTTCCTCCGCCGTCTATCATAATACATTCATGCGGCGCGGAAAGCACAAAGCAGTCTCCGTGCCCGACATCCAGAAAAGCCGCGCGGATTTTTGGATTTGCGGCATTTAACACCACCAATGCGGCAATTATCCCGACCACTGCGCAGCAGCAGACTTTGCAGACATTCTTTCTGCCCGAAAGAAACGCATATAAAACCGCAATCAGCAAAAGCGCCGCTAAAAAAGCCCCGGCTCCTTCGGCGGAAATATATGCCGCGGGCGCACTTGCGAAAATATCCGCCGTGTATAAGATGCCGTACGTAAGCGCAGACAGAAGCTTATACAAAATACCTCCCAAAACGGGAATACTGCCGAATATCACAAACAGTATTTCTGTACAAAGCACAAACGGCATAACGGGACAAACCACAATGTTTGCTGCCGCCGCAAGAAGCGGCGCCGTACCGAAAACCGTAATAATCTGCGGCAAAGTAAAAATCTGTGCCGACAGCGTGGCTGCAATGACGGATGACAGCGCAGCAGGTAAAAAGCAAAGCTTTTTCGCGATTTTGTCTGCAAAAACAGCTATTCCCGCCATCGACAGCACCGAAAGGCGAAATCCCAAATCGAACAAAATGGCAGGGTTTGCCGCAAGCATAACAAAAGCCGCAATCGCAAGGCTGTTGAGCGTGTCCGTATCGCGCTTTAAGAAAAGCGCCGCAATCATCACGGTAAAGCCGAGAGCCGAACGCACGGCAGACGCATTCGCGCCCGTCATAAGTACAAAAAACCACACAGCAGCAAGATATATCACAAACGCTGCCTTGGTCTTTTTAAATCCAAAAACACCGAAAATTCCCTGCAATATTCCGAGAAGTATGCTTATATGCATACCCGAAACCGCAACAATATGCGCTATACCGCAGATTTTAAAGCTGCTGTAGGAAGCTTCGGTCATTTTGGATTTGTCTCCGCAAAGTATTCCGGCAAGAAAGCCTGCCGCACTGCCGCCGAATTTTGAATATATAATATTTTTAAGTCTGTCATGCAAAAGTACGGCGTTATCCTTCGGGGAAAATTTGTGCAGCACGCGCCCGTGCAGCACAAACGTATCGGTGTGCGTCACGGCATTAAACTCTATGCTTTTTGATAAGTAATACATTTCCGACTCATGCCGAACCTTTTGTATATTCGCCGCAAACTCTGCCATATCTCCATAGCGCACCTGCGGCATACCGTCATATTTATATACGCGGATTTTTTTATTTTTAAATTCCGTTTCACCGTCCGAAATGCTGTCTGCCTTCAAGTCGAAATAAGCATAACTCTCCTCATCATGAACATTTATAACTCTGCCCTTTATATTCACGTTCTTTCCGTCAAACGCCGTCCAATCTTTTACCGCGGCGCTTTTTACGGCGCATATCTCAAAAAAGCCGGCGAAAACAAGTACCGTACACAAAGCAATTTTTGCATATTCTTTTTTTGTGAACAAAAACAAAAGCACAGCCAAAAGTCCCATGCAAGCCGCGGCAATCCCGGCCGCGCTTTCTCCGGCGCCGAGCATAATTCCGGCTGCAAGAGCAGAAGCGGCGAAAAGAAATGTTCTTTTCATATGTAACTCCCCGTTTCGACGAAAGTTTTTGAATATAATATAACGGATTATTTAAAAACAAAAAGAACTGCAGCCAGTGCCGCTGCACCGTTACAGTTCTTCTGAATTATCTTTCTGCTTATCTGAATTTGCGTTTTCTAGCAGCCTCTGATTTCTTCTTACGCTTTACGCTGGGCTTTTCATAGTGCTCTCTCTTTCTGATTTCGGACAAAACACCTGATTTTGCACACTGACGCTTGAATCTTCTCAATGCGCTGTCTAAAGACTCACTGTCTTTTACTCTGATCTCTGACACTTGTTTTCCCTCCCTCCGCGACTTGGAATGTGCCAAAATGCTTTAAACGGAGTTTTTTAAAGCATTCCGTAGCTTTTAAAGTACGCGGCTTTAACAACATGTAACCGATGTACTACTAAAATACACAAGTATATTATAACTCAAACAGAATATAAAGTCAAGCAAAAAATGCCAAACCTCTGCAAATTTAATAAAAATTTTATGATTCCGCTTCTTCCTCTTCCTCACGTTCCGCCTGAGAATCGCTTTTTTTCATAATATGAATGTCGTTGGGATAAATATTAATTCCCACTCTGTCGCCCACATTTTCAGACAGTGTGCTCTGCACAAGCCACGAAATTCCCGCGCTTTCAATTGTCATCTCATAGTGAACGCCTTTGAAAAATACACTCTTTACAACTCCGCGGAGCATTCCCTCGTTTTCGGGAACAATTTTAATATCCTCAGGTCTTATAACAACGTCAACCTCTTCGTTTCTGCCGAAACCGCTGTCAACGCACACAAAATCCATTCCGGCAAAATAAGCCTTGAAATCGTCTTTCATAACACCGTCCACAATGTTGCTTTCACCGATAAATTTGGCAACGAAGCGGTTTTTCGGCTCGTTATATATATCAACCGGCGTTCCCACCTGCTGAATTATTCCGTCGCTCATAACCACCACGGTATCGCTCATCGTCAGGGCTTCCTCCTGGTCATGCGTTACATACACGAACGAAATTCCCAAAGACTGCTGAAGGTTTTTAAGTTCTCTCTGCATCTCCTGACGCAGTTTTAAATCAAGAGCTCCCAAAGGCTCGTCAAAAAGAAGCATCTCGGGCTCGCACACAATCGCTCTTGCAATTGCCACCCTCTGCTGCTGACCGCCCGAAAGCGAATCCGGTTTTCTTTTTTCATAACCCGAAAGGTTTACAAGCTTTAACGCCCATGTAACCTTGTCGCGTATTTTATCTTCGGACATCTTTTTTATTCTGAGTCCGAACGCAATGTTTTCAAAAATATTCATATGCGGAAAAAGAGAATATTTCTGAAAAACGGTATTAAAATTTCTTTTATTAGGCGGAACGTCGGCAATATCACGGTTTCTGTACAGAACCTGACCCTTGTCCGGCGTTTCAAAGCCGCCTATTATGCGCAAAGTGGTGGTCTTTCCGCATCCGGACGGACCGAGAAGCGTTAAAAACTCATTTTCACGCACATACAGGCTGAAGTCATGAAGGACATCGCCTTCTCCGAAAGACTTTGTAATATTAATAAGGTCAATTATATGCTGCTCTCCCAATTTGTATCCTCTCTTCCGATTATTCAATAAGTGACTGAAAGTACCGTTATTCATCATTTTCGGCAAAACCCATGCCTACAGTATCTTAAATCCGGTTATATCGAAGCCAAAAACTCCGTCCAAATTCTGTCGTAAAGCTCGGTTTTATCGCCGAGATACGTGTAAACCTCCGCTTTGTCAAAAACCTCCTGCGGCGGATAAGCAAAATCCGTTTTCATATCCTCGGGTAAAAGCTTATATGCCTCTGTCTGCGGTGTGGAATAGCCTATTTCTTCCGCATTTTTAAGCGCAATATCCGTTTCGCACATAAAGTTTATGAAAAGCTCCGCTTCTTTTTTGTGCTCCGCGTTTGCCGGAATTACCATAGCGTCAACAAAATAGTTAACACCTTCCTTCGGAAGCACAAAATCAAGATTTTCGTTTTCTTTCATGCATGTAAGCGCGTCGCCGCCATACATAACCGCCATATCCGCTTCGCCGGCAATCATTTTGTCCATTCCTTCATCGCCCACTCTGCCCAAAACATTGGGTTTCTGCTCAATAAGCTTCTGTTTTGCCTGTTCGAGTTCGTTTTCGTCGGTGCTGTTCATTGAATAACCCAATGTTTTAAGCGCGATTCCGAGCATATCTCTCATATCGTTTTTTATAAGAATACTCTTTTCGTATTTGGGATCAAAAAGCGAATCCCATGTAAGGGTGCTGCCGTCTATCTTTGTTTTGTCGTAAAGTATTCCCACAAATCCGAACATGTACGGAACGGAATATTCGTTCATCGGGTCATATGACCAGTTTTTGTATTTTTCGTCTATGTACTTATAATTCGGAATATTCGAAAAATCTAATTTTGCAAGCATGTTTTCTTCGATAAGACGCGCAATCATATAGTCCGACGGGAAAAGCACATCGTAATTTACGCCGCCGTTTTTGATTTTTGTGTACATCGTCTCATTGTCTGCATACTTTTCGTAGTTTATCTTGATATCGGGATATTTTTTCTCAAAATCCTTAAGCACGCTCTCGTCTATAAACTCTCCCCAGTTATAAACATTGAGAACCGTTTTCCCCTTGTCCGAGCCGCAGCCCGCAAGACATGAGACAAGCATGATAACGCTCAGTAAAACCGCAATTTTTTTCATCTGACATTTCTCCTTTTAACTTCTTTTTTGCTGTCTTTTAAATTCATTATGAGCAGGAGCATAATAACCGCTCCGAACATAAGCGACGAAAGCGCATACGTTTCGGGATTCACACCCGTTTTTGCGGAATACACCAAGATAGATATATTCTGCACTCCGCGTCCGGTATTGAAAAAGCTTATAACAAAATCGTCAATCGACAGCGTAATGCTCATCAGAAAACCGGACACAATGCCGGGCAAAAGCTCCGGCAGCATAACCTTTGTGTATGCCTTAAGAGGCGGCGCGCCCAAATCGAGCGCAGCCTCGTAAATGCTCATGTTTATTCCGTAAAGCTTCGGCAGAACCGAAAGAATTACGTACGGAATACAAAACGCAATATGCGATAAAAGCAGCGTCCCAAAGCCGAGCTTCATGCGGAGGAATGTGAAAAGCATCATAAGCGACACACCCGTTACAATATCCGAATTCATCATCGGAATATAACTTAAACTCAGCATGGCTTTTTTAAATTTCGGGCGGCTTCTGTAAAGCGCGATGGCAGAAACCGTTCCGATAACGGTTGATATAAGCGCCGCCAAAAGCGCCACTATAAGCGTTGTGTAAAGCGCCTGCATCATAGACGAATTTTCAAAAAGTCCTTTGTACCACTTAAGCGAAAATCCGCCCCATTTTCCCCTTGACTTCGCGCCGTTAAAAGAAAAAACAACAAGCGTTAGTATGGGAAGATACAGGAAAAAAAGTATTAAATAAAGATATATTTTTCCGAAGGTTTTTTTCATCACAGCATTGTCACCTCCGGCTCATCGGTAAATTTATTTATTGCCCACATGCATATTATTACAACAATCATAACCACAATCGAAACCGCCGCGCCGAATCCCCAGCTGCTTCCTTTTGTGAACTGCTGCTCTATGATATCGCCTATAAGAATTACATTGCCGCTTCCCAAAAACTGAGAAATTACAAACGTTGTAACCCCGGGCACAAAAACCATTGTTATTCCCGAAAGTATCCCCGGAACGCTTAAAGGCAGCGTAATTTTTCTGAAGCACTGCAGCGGACTTCCTCCAAGGTCTCCGGCAGCCTCCGTAAGAGACTTCGGTATTTTCGAAACAGAGCTGTATATCGGCAGAATCATATAGGGCAAAAGATTGTAAACCATGCCGAAAACCACAGCCCCCTCGTTTCCGAGAAACATGTGCGTACCGAGTCCCGCGGCTTTTAAAATCGAATTTATAACTCCCGTTCCTTCAAGCAGCGTAAGCCATGCATACGTTCTGAGAAGGAAGTTCATCCACATCGGCGCCAGAAACATGACAAGCAGAAACGTTTTCTTTTTGAAAAGGTCGCTTGCCAAAATCATTCCGAGCGGATATCCCAAAAGCAGGCATATAACCGTTGCAAAAAAAGAAAGCTTCAGCGATCTTACAAGAACGGTTAAATATTCCGGTTTTAAAAATTTTGAAAAATGAGAAAATGTAAATCTCAAAACGTTTCCGTCCGACTCCGTGAAAGCATAGAAAGCTATGAGCAGAAGCGGCACTATTATAAGCAGCACCAGCCACAGCATAAAAGGCAATATTAAAGCTGTTTTTCCGAGTTTTTTCATTTTGTTTCCTTTCAGTAATCAGATCAGTAATCAGAACGTGGGCGGCGAAGCAACCCAAAGAACGCTTGCCGCACTTTTGCCCGTGTTTTCTATGTAATGAGGAGCACGCGCTTTAAAATAAAAACATTCTCCGCGGCGCACTCTGTGTTTTCTGTCTCCTATGTGAAGGCACACGCTTCCGTGCAGAATATAGCCGAATTCCTCGCCCTCGTGCGGAGAGTGAATCTCCGTTTTGCCGTGCGGCTCTATTTCCGCCAGAATGGGCTCCATGCAGTTTTTCTGCGCGTCCCACACAAGCCAGTGAATTTTATATCCGTCCTCGGGAAATTCCGCAACGGTGACATCTTCTTTTTTATAAACCACCGTCTCATCGTCGGGGACGCTGAAAAATTCCGTAAAATTTGTTCCGAGGCAATCTAAAATATCCTCTAAAGTTGAGAGTGACGGCGATGTCAAATCCGCCTCCAGCTGGGAAATAAACCCCTTGCTCAAGTCGCATCTGCTGCCGAGCTCCGCCTGCGTAAGTCCGTTCTCTTTGCGAAGGTTTTTAAGCCTTTCTCCGATTTTCATGTCAACGCTTCCTCTGATTTAATTAAAATATACAAAAAGTTTAATACTTCTAAACATATGACCATAAGATATTAAAACATAAAATGCGTTTTTTGTCAATAGTTTTACGCAAAAAAAATACACAATTTTTTTAATTGCTTCACACCTTTTTTCTGCACCGAAATTCTTGACAAAAAACACATACCGTGGTACAATCGAAATACCATAAAATAACGGAGGAGATTTACAGTGCTTCTTACAATAGATATAGGCAACACAAATATAGTTTTGGGCGGCTATCTGAATGACCGGCTTGTTTTTACATCGCGCATCTCCACCGATGCCACCAAAACTTCGGATGAATATGCGTCCAAAATTAAGAGCATACTTAACTTGTATGACGTTAAGGCACCGGCAATTTCCGCCGCAATTATTTCAAGCGTTGTGCCGCCTTTAAACCACACCTTTAAAACCGCGGTTTTAAAAGCATACGGTGTGGAGCCGCTTCTGGTTCTTCCTGGCATTAAAACGGGCATGAATTTAAAGTGTGACGACCCTTCAACCGTCGGAGCGGATCTGATATGCGCATGCGTTGCGTCGCTTAATCTTTACGGCGCCCCCTCCGTCACGGTTGACATGGGCACGGCAACCAAGATAATGGCGCTTGACAAAAGCGGCGCTTTTTGCGGAGTATCGATTATTCCGGGTGTGAATATCGGTCTTAAAGCGCTCGCCTCGGGAACGGCACAGCTCCCGCAGATAAGTCTTGAAGCTCCGCCTTCTCCCCTCGGAAAAAATACGGCGGACTGTATGAGATCCGGCGTTGTTTTCGGAAACGCTTCGATGATTGACGGAATGATTGACAGATTCTTTGATGAAATGGGCGGAGAATTTCCCGTAATCGCAACGGGCGGCCTCTCGTCAACAATTATACCCCACTGCAAACATGAAATAATACTTGATGATGAGCTTGTTTTAAAAGGTCTTAACATAATATATAAGAAAAATTGCAGATAAAAGTGCATTTCGGGAAGAATATCTTTCCGTGCAAATAAAATAATGCGTTGCATCACGTTTTGTGAGCGACAGCAAGGAGTGTGTATTTATCATGAAAACATCAAAAACAGTCGGCCTGGTTTTATGCGCCATGCTGACCGCGCTTGTGGCGGTACTGCAGTTTACGGGCGGCGCAATACGCTTCGGTCCGTTTTCCATGTCCGTCGTGCTTATTCCGATTGTAGTCGGCGCAGCGATGTGCGGCACGGCGGCGGGTGCGTGGCTCGGTCTTGTATTCGGTGCGGTTGTTCTCTTAACCGACTCGACTCTGTTTATGGCATTCAGTATTCCGGGAACGGTTGTGACAGTGCTTTTAAAGGGTGTGCTTTGCGGACTTTGCTCGGCGCTTGTATTCAAAGCCCTCAAAAAAGCCAACACTTATTTGGCGGTTATTGCCGCGGCAATAACATGTCCAATAGTCAATACGGGTGTGTTTTTGCTGGGCTGCCGGGTTTTCTTTATGCCTCTTATCGGGCAATGGGCCGCGGCTGCAGACTTCGGCACAAATATTGCTTCTTACATGATTATGGTGCTTGTGGGCACAAACTTTTTGTTTGAGCTAGGAATAAACGTTATTCTTTCTCCGATTATCGTGAGAATACTTAAAATCAAAGGCGCAAACTGAGTTTGCTTTGCGGCTGCAAAAAAGCTCCTTTACGGGTTTTTCGCAGCCGTTTTTTTCTATTGCTTTAACAATATCTTTTTCGTGCACGCCATACTCCGCACAGTCGCTATGCAAAATTAAATAATAGTACGGCGAAAATTTCCGCATCACGTCACGCACGGGCGCGTCTGAACGCATAAACACATGTTTTTGCGGCACATTTTTTCCTCTTTTTTTGTAAAACGGAACGCTTTTTTGAGAAATTGTTCTCGAAAAAATCAAAGCGGATGCAAAAAAACACCAAACCGATGAAATACATATTCCTGTTATCCCGAGACACAAAGCCGAAGAAATGCTCAAAAAGCGCAAAATTCTGTTTCCCCTGTATACTCCCGCATTTTTCCACAAAACAATCCGGGCAAGCCTTCCTCCGTCAAGAGGCAGCGCCGGAAGCATGTTAAACGCAAAAAGCACCGCATTTGCCCTGAACAAAAATGCGCTCCCCGATATGTAAAACAAAACGCAAAGAATAAGGCTTAATAAAGGTCCGGCGGCATAAATAAAAATTTCCGCCTCCGCAGGCGCTTCTTTTATGCGCAGTTCAAACCCGTAAGGCGCAATAAAAATCCGCTCGCTTCTGACTCCGCATAAAAGCGCCGCACAAAAATGCGCAAGCTCATGCAGAAAGGCACAGAAAAAAACAGCCGCATATTTTATGCACCCTTCGCTGAAAAATACAAGCGGCAGCAGCAGGAAAACAGTATGAATATATATTTTACCGTTAATCTTTATATACATGCCGAGAAAAGCCCTCCGAAAAAAATTTTTAATTTTTTTTAAAAATAAAAAGGATATTTCCACATCTATGTAGAAGTATATAATGTTACATAATTGGTTATGCCAAAAATATCTCAAAAATACATGATGGAGGTTGTAAATTAATGGCAAAAAAGTTTGTTTACCTGTTCAGTGAAGGCGACGCCGGCATGAGAAATCTTCTCGGCGGCAAAGGCGCAAATCTTGCTGAAATGACAAAACTCGGTCTGCCCGTACCGCAAGGCTTCACCGTAACCACGGAAGCCTGCACGCAGTACTATGATGACGGAAAGAAAATCAACGACGATATTAAGAAAGAGATTTTCGAATATATCGGCAAGATGGAAGAAATAGTAGGTAAAAAATTCGGAGACAAAGAAAATCCGCTCCTGGTATCGGTTCGTTCCGGTGCAAGGGCTTCGATGCCCGGCATGATGGACACAATCTTAAACCTCGGCTTAAACGAAGAGGTTGTTGAGGCAATCGCCAAAAAATCCGGCAATCCCCGTTGGGCATGGGACTGCTACAGAAGATTCATTCAGATGTATTCCGACGTTGTTATGGAGGTAGGCAAAAAGTATTTCGAACAGCTTATCGACAAAATGAAGGAAGAAAAAGGCGTAACGCAGGACGTTGAGCTGACGGCAGACGATCTGCGCGATCTCGCTTCTCAGTTCAAGGCTGAATATAAATCAAAAATCGGAACAGATTTCCCCACAGACCCGAAAGAGCAGCTCATGGGCGCAATCCAGGCTGTCTTCCGTTCGTGGGACAACCCCCGTGCCAATGTATACAGACGCGATAACGACATTCCCTATTCCTGGGGCACAGCCGTTAACGTTCAGATGATGGCATTCGGAAACATGGGAGACACGTCCGGAACAGGTGTTGCATTCACAAGAGATCCCGCAACTGGTGAAAAACACCTCATGGGCGAATTTTTGATGAACGCACAGGGTGAAGACGTTGTTGCCGGCGTAAGAACTCCCCAGAAAATAGATAAATTAAAAGAAGTAATGCCCGAAGTTTACGATCAGTTTGTAAACATTTGCAAAACGCTCGAGGACCATTACAGAGACATGCAGGACATGGAGTTTACAATCGAAGACAAAAAGCTCTACATGCTCCAGACAAGAAACGGCAAAAGAACCGCTCAGGCAGCTTTGAAGATTGCGTGCGATTTGGTTGACGAAGGTATGATAACGGAAAAACAGGCCGTTTTGATGATTGACCCCAGAAATCTCGACACGCTCCTCCATCCCCAGTTTGACGCAAAGGCGCTCAAAGCCGCAACACCTGTTGCAAAAGCTCTCGGCGCTTCGCCCGGAGCCGCTTGCGGACAGATTGTGTTCACGGCCGAGGACGCTAAAGAATGGAACGACAACGGCAAAAAAGTTGTTCTTGTAAGACTTGAAACATCGCCCGAAGACATTGAGGGTATGAAAGCTTCCCAGGGTATTTTAACCGTTCGCGGCGGCATGACGTCTCATGCAGCGGTTGTTGCGCGCGGAATGGGCACATGCTGCGTATCCGGCTGCGGCGACATTTCGATGGACGAAGAAAACAAGAAATTCACGCTCGCCGGCAAAACATACGTTGAAGGCGACGAGATTTCGCTCGACGGTTCAACGGGTAATATCTATGACGGCATTATCCCCACGGTTGACGCTTCCATAGGCGGCGACTTTGGCAGAATAATGGGTTGGGCGGATAAATACAGAGTATTAAAAGTCAGAACAAACGCCGATACTCCGGCAGACGCACGCAAAGCGCGCGAACTCGGTGCAGAAGGCATCGGTCTTTGCAGAACGGAGCATATGTTCTTTGAAGGCGACAGAATTGCCGCTTTCCGCGAAATGATCTGTGCGGATACGCTTGAAGAAAGAGAAGCTGCATTAAACAAGATTCTCCCCATTCAGCAGGCGGATTTTGAAAAGCTTTATGAGGCTCTGGAGGGTAATCCCGTAACAATACGTTTCCTCGACCCTCCGCTTCACGAGTTTGTTCCCACAGACGAAAACGATATCGAACTCCTCGCGGCTGCCCAGGGCAAATCGGTTGAGGATATAAAGGCAATCATAGCTTCTCTCCACGAATTTAACCCCATGATGGGACACCGCGGATGCCGCCTTACTGTTACATATCCCGAAATCGCCTCAATGCAGACAAAAGCTATTATAAGAGCTGCAATAAACGTTAAAAAGGCTCATGCGGACTGGAACATTGTTCCCGAAATCATGATTCCGCTCATAGGTGACGTAAAAGAGCTTAAATTTGTAAAAGATGTTGTCACAAAGGTTGCGGACGAAGAGATTGCAGCTGCCGGTTCCGACATTAAATACGAAGTCGGCACAATGATTGAGATTCCGCGTGCCGCTTTAACCGCAGACTCTATAGCGAAAGAGGCTGAGTTCTTCTGCTTCGGCACAAACGACCTCACGCAGATGACATACGGTTTCTCGAGAGATGACGCCGGCAAATTTCTCTCCGCATACTATGACACGAAGATTTTTGAAAACGATCCGTTTGCAAAACTTGACCAGACGGGCGTCGGCAAACTTATGGAAATGGCTATAAAACTCGGAAAGAGCGTTCGTCCCGATATGCACTGCGGCATATGCGGCGAACACGGCGGCGATCCCACATCTGTTGAGTTCTGCCACAAAATAGGACTTGACTATGTATCGTGCTCACCGTTCAGAGTTCCGATTGCACGTCTTGCAGCAGCACAGGCTGCTATTAAAGAAAGCAAGTAAGCTTTCAAAATCCAGTATTCATGCGGGTTTGCGGGCGTTCTGATTGCTCCAAAAACACCGTAAATACAGCTACTAACCAAGCAACAAACACCCCGTGTTCAATCGAACACGGGGTGTTTTACTACTATTATAAAAATAGAGCGCCGCCGATAAAACGACGACGCTCTCCCTTTAAATCGGGCCTATATAGGATACAAGCTACAAGAGGTATTTTAATACATTGAGCATATTCATCGCAATTTCAACCCAACCAGGGGTCGGGACTCCCTTAAGTTTTGCAATGCTTTTCACGCACTACAACACCAAGAGAGTTGCCGCAATTACTAATAATATAATTTTCATTTTGGTCTCCTTAGTATTTTATTTCAAACACATTGTGTGTTTGATCAAATTTAAACGGAAAGTTTTTCTAATGCTTCTTCAAATGTGCAAGTACCGTCTATGGAATAATCAATGAAAAATTTTCTCAAGCCTTCATAACCCCATTCGGGTTCTCCTTTGATTTTTGGCATAAGCGAATCGACCCACTTCATACTCAAAAGCTCGTTAACGGTATTCGTATGAATGATTTTATCATTCTTTGCAATATGTAAAAGCGTTACTACTTCCTCTTTTGTCGGAATAATTACTTTGTCTTCATTCATTGTTTTATTCCTTTCACTTACCAGTTTTTATCTTCGTACGGGGTGGATTCAACGCCGTTAGCCTGTAATTTAGAAACCATACGGTCAAGTTTACCCTTCCACATATTCTTGAACCAATCGGTATGCCCGAACCACTTTACGAGAGTGGGGCTAATTGCATAGTACGTTTTAACAAATGCTCTACCATACCAAGTTTCGGCAAGGGTATCATCACGGAAACGACGCAGAGTCCAAACTTCGGGGCAATCATAAGAACCATATACAGCGGTAGCTACATAGCAGCAACCAGACTTAGCCTTAGGTGCTTCAGTAATTTTATTCTGCATTTCCGGTGCTTTTTGAATAATGATTCGTTTAATTTCCTCATCCGAATCAGTATTGAGCAAAGTTCTTTCGCCAGCACGTTCATCGCCGTCGATTTTGGCACCATTATCAAGCAATAATTTCAAAATTTGAACAGCAGCAGCTCTGTTTTCGTCAGTACATTTATATGCGGTAACAGCAAACAAAGGAGATACCTTGGAGTATCCACCCTTTTCATTAATATCTGCACCCATTTGAATAAGCATTTTTACTTGTTCAATCTTTTTATTTGAAACAGCATCATATAGTCTGTTCTTCTGGACAGTCATAGATTTTTGTTCATCAGCAGACAATGTGATTTGAGGGTAGATTTCGACGGCTTTATCAATATTGTTGTCATAGTAATATTTAAATTGAGTGTTTGCATCAGCACAAGACATGATTTTCTCTCTGTGTTCAGAAGCAAATGTGTCAATCTTAGACATACGGCTTCTTACAGCAGAGATTTTTTCATCAATTGCTTTATTGTGGCGTTCAATTTTCTTGTCCTCAGCTTGGTTTTGCGATGCAACAAAAGCGGGGCGACCTAAATCTGCTAAAACATCACCTGCAGATCTTGCTTTCATTTTTTGAGATTCAAGACCGCTAATTTCTTCATATAAAAAGCTCTTCGCACCTGCGCAAGCCGAATTAAGATCTTCGATAGCAGAAAGGATGATTTTGCTCTTTTCTTCACTGTTCGGCATTTCCTTAAGTAGATCGATCGCCCTTACTACACGATTAATGCAAGAAGAAGGCACACTGGACTGAATGCCATCTTTAGCGAGTATAGACAAACCTTGACGCAATACATTTTCTACTACATCCTGACGAATGTCAACTGCTTGACAGTAATAATCATATGCAGATTCAAAACGCTTATCGTTATAAGCATCACGAGCAAGTTCAAGGATTCTATCATAGGAGGCTGAATTATCAATGGAAACAGTACCGACAACATTAACTGTTCCCTCAATCATCATTTTCTTAGCTTCCTCAACAGAATACTTCATTCCACAGTTTTGGCAAACAAAAGCGCCATCCTGTTTTATTAAGTCTGTTCCTCCACACATTTCGCAAGCTAATTGTTTCATTTCCTACTCCTCCGATTTTTATTTTAATAATTTTGCTTTTTTATTTCGCTCGGTAATGAGCGAATCAAGGACAGTAATAATTTCCGCTTTATTTGCAGCGGTTTTAAGTTCTTTTACCTTGGCAGTTATTTCTGCTTCAAGGTCTGCAAGAACTTCGTTGCTCATTGGATCGCTAAAACGAATTTTCTCAGCAAGTTTGGTTAGCACGGCTTTGGTATCAGCATCCGTTTCAGCACTTGCCAACATTTCAATGTCAACCTGCAGCGATTTGATGTAGAAAACTTTCTTTTCTACCTTTTTTTCTACACGGTTGATTTCCTCTCTGCCGGTTTCCGTTCCAATCAAGCAAATTGCTGAAATGCCAAGTATCAATGCGCACACTACAATAGCAATCCAACTTGCCGTTAAAGGTAGTGCCATAAATACTGCAAATGCGATAATCTGAATGATTAAATATGTAATCCCAACAGAGATTAACGGAATGCCGAGAAATTTACTTTTCAGAGTATCTGCACCTTTGAATGCGAATTTCCATATAACAATTTGTGAAGCAAATGCAACGGCGGTAAATACATAAGCAATCCTGAATGTTGCTGTTTTAGCCGTTGGAACTGCAAAAGCAATTATATTAAAAAGAACAAATGCTATTGTTAATACGGCATAAGCCATACCCTTGTTTTTCTTCATTTATCAACCCTCCCTTTTGCTGCCGCATTTCGGGCAGAATTTGCCGGGTTTAATAAACTTAAAACCACAATTGCTACAAGTATCCGGTGACGACTGCGGTGCTCCGCATTCATCACAGAAAGTAGTGCCGGGTGTCAACTTGGCACCGCAGTTATCGCAGAAGGCATTTCCACCGACTTGCGGTTGCACCGCAACACCTGCAAAAGCATCGTTTACAGCACCGCCAACCATACCGCCAACGGTCCCGCCAATTCCGGACATAACGCCGAGACCGATCCCCATATTGGTGAATTCACCGACGCCTTCGTTTTGTGCGGCGTGCTCAGCAACATCAAAGCCACGCTCTTGCTGATATGTATAGCCTTCGGTAGCACGTTTCTGCGCCAACGCCTGCGATTCAATAACTGTCTTTTGTGCTTCTGTCTGAGCATAAATCACGTCGGTTTGTTGTTTTAACTTAGCTTCCGCAATATCTGCATACTGACGGAAGTGCAGTTCTTTGAATTTTTCATATTGAGGATCACCATCAGGTTTTACGATGGTTGTAACGAAAAAGCGGTTTAACGTTACGCCGTATTCTTCAAAATCACCAAGTAAACGTGCCTGAATCCCCTTAGAAAAAACCTCAAGACTTTCATCAATCTCAAAGATGTTAATAGCACTTGCTTTCATTTCCTGTGCGATGTAGGTTTTAACCCTTGTCATAAGGAACGCACGGAAAAAGGTGGTGAGTTGATTTCTGTCGAGAACGCGCTCGGTGCCAACAAGTTTTACAAGCAGCTTTCGGGAATCCTCAACACTAAGTGCCATTTCACCTGATGCACCGATTGATAATGGAAACTTATATGTAGGCTCAACATACTGAACTTTACTGTCAGTACCCCACTTAATCGCCATCTGCTCGGTTTTATTGATGAAATAAACTTCGCAGTGGAAAGGTGTTTCGCCGCCGGTGGGAATGCTGATAAATTTCCTGAGTAGCGGGATGTTTTGAGTTTCAAGTGTGTGCCGTCCGGGACCGAACAAGTCAAGAGCCTGTCCATTCATAAAGAAAATGGCTTCTTGACTTTCATGCACGATCAACTGAGTGGTCGTGTTAAAATCCTCGCACGGATGCTTCCATATGAAGGTACTGTTGTCGCCTTCATACTTGATGATTTCGGCAATCTGTGCCATTTGACCTCCTCCTAAAAACAAAAAGTGCGACTACCGAAGTAGTCGCACAAAAAACGCAAACTCCGATAGTCGCCAAACTAATTATGCAAAATGGTATTAACCAAACTCATAATGGAATTTGCGTTTTTATCAAATTCGCTGAGTTTAGTTAATGGGTATAAAAAGGGTATAGTATCCCTAAAGACAAAAAATACCACTTTGCATATTTAATTAGTTTGGCATATATAGTTTACCACTTTTTGCGTATAAATGCAATATATTTTGACAATTTCTGATTGGTGCACTTTGTGAATAGCACAACAGGCGGCTATACGCGGCTAAGACATAAAAAAACAAAGGGGATGTTAAAAAACTCCGGAACGTAAGAAAAAGTATATTTTTGCTATCCCCTAAAAAGAATGGGACTGTGGCTTTAGCCACAGTCCGGCAAGGAAGTATTGCCCTGCTAAACATCTTTTTTGCGAATTTCAGCGTTAAA
>OLSB01002182.1_pt1 | contig 16843 bp, 10 predicted proteins | sample 1672071 | NCBI WGS metagenome assembly OLSB01 (sample SAMEA3136642, study PRJEB25190) | human gut metagenome | biome: human gut; feature: human-associated habitat; material: faeces | place: Austria | collected 2013 | reverse complement strand
TCTTGAACTGTTTCAACTAGGCTTCCTACTTCAACAGGTTCAGGTTCTGCAATTGATTCTTCAGTAGAGATATTTTCCATTTCTTCAACTGGTTCAATTTCTTGAACTGTTTCAACTAGGCTTCCTACTTCAACAGGTTCAGGTTCTGCAATTGATTCTTCAGTAGAGATATTTTCCATTTCTTCAACTGGTTCAATTTCTTGAACTGTTTCAACTAGGCTTCCTACTTCAACAGGTTCAGGTTCTGCAATTGGTTCTTCAACTGATAGAATTTCATCTTCTTGTTTAATTAATTCATTACTGATAACAATGTCTGGTAAAAGTTTGGAAACACTTAAAGTAGGAGCTATAGATAATTCCTCAAAAAGAATTTTGTCTTCTACAGTAAGACCATTTGACGAATTCATTTTATAAACAATATAATTAATTGCGCTATTTCTTTTATCTGATATTGATAAATTACTTGTAATATCTTCGTTAGTAAAAGTAGCACTTGTTGGAATGACATTTATTTTGAATTTTTCTGCAACAAGTTCTGAAATTTTTTGATAATCTTTATTAGGCAATGTTGCAACAGCAGCTGCGTTATCAGCAAACCAATCAATAGTTGCTTTAGCTTTATCAGAAGAAGTCATAGCATTTGAAAGAGACTGCAAAAGTATAGCTCCTGCAGGGGTTTCAAATTCTGAAAGAGAAGATTCATCTATTTCAGGTGGAGTAAGCCTTTTATAGCCTTCTTCTATTAATTCATCAATTTTATTTTTATTGTCTGAACTTAAAAAATTATCTCTATTTGCATAATTTGAATCCCAAATTTGTACATTTTCTTCAAAAAAACTAAAATTAGAGTATCTAATAGAATAATCAACGATGTCTTCTAAGGATTGAACAACTTCATCTTGCTTAGAATGACCTGTAATAAAATCTAAATACTTTTCATTAGCAAATTTTTCGAAATATTCTTTATAATTAGGTTCAAATGAATCCCAAGTATTTTCTGGATGGTCTTTTAGCCAATCTTTTAATCTTTCAGAAGTTGTTTCAAAATCTTTATAATTTTTAGCATCTGAACAAATATCATATAATCTTAAAAAAGTTTTTTTCTGAAGAGAGTGAACTAAAACTTGTTCGGCTTCTTGTTTTTCTTTAAATTTTTCAAAAGCTTTAGAAAGTAAATTCTTAGCTTTGATGGCTAATTCTTCATCTACAAAAAACATTTCTATATCAACTATTCTATATTTTGTTTGCCACTCAAATATGGCATCAATAAGAGTATCAATATCATCACAAGAATTAACAATTTCTTCTAATTCTTGAAATGCTTGATATTGCAATTCTTCCATATCTACATTTGACTCCATTTATTCAACTCCAATCCAATAATAATTATATCATATTTTGCTCAAAAGTAAATATTTTTAAAGAATTTGACTTAATTACTATTTGAAAAATAAAATATATATGGTAAAATTATAAAAAATGAGGTGGTAAAAATCGTAAAAAGAAATGAAACAAAAAAAATAATGGTAGGAAATGTTCAAATAGGTGGACAAAATAAAGTAGTAATACAGTCTATGACAAATACAAAAACAAAAGATGTAGAAAAAACGGTAGACCAAATTTTAAAGTTAGAAGATGCTGGTTGTGAGATTATACGAGTTGCATGTTTAGACACAGAAGATGCAAAAGCAATAAAAGAAATTAAAAAGAAAATACATATACCAATTGTTTCAGACATACATTTCGATTATAGAATAGCATTAGAAGCTGCAAAAGCGGGAGTGAATAAAATAAGAATAAATCCAGGAAATATTCGGTTCAATAGATAGAGTAAAACAAGTAGTTGATATTTGCAAAGAAAAAAATATTCCGATTAGGATTGGAGTAAATAGTGGTTCGCTTCCTAAAGACATATTAGAAAAATATGGGAAACCTACAGCAAAAGGAATGGTTGAGGCAGGGTTAAGACATATAAAAATATTAGAAGAATTAGATTTTACCAATATTGCTTTATCATTAAAAGCATCAGATTTAAATTTATGTATAGAAAGCTATGAAGAAGCGGCAAATACTATAAATTATCCTCTACATTTAGGTGTAACACATGCAGGTACAGAATTTAGTGGAACCATTAGCTCTAGCATTGGATTAGGCATTTTGCTTAAAGAAGGAATTGGTGATACTATTAGAGTGTCACTTTCAGCAGATCCGGTAAAAGAAATTAAAGTCGCAAAAGAAATATTAAAAAATTGTAAATTATATAATGAATCACCAACATTAATTGCTTGCCCAACATGTGGAAGAATACAATATGATTTAATACCAATAGCAAATGAAATAGAAGAGTTTTTACAGACAATTAAAAGCAATATAACAGTAGCAGTTATGGGGTGTGGAGTAAATGGACCCAATGAGGCAAGACACGCAGATATAGGTATAGCAGGAGGTATAAAAGAAGGTTTGCTATTCAAAAAGGGCGAGATTATTAAAAAGGTAAAACAAGAAGATATTGTAAAAGTATTAAAAGAAGAAATTTTAAAAATGATTTAATAAATAAAAGGAAAGAATAAAATGAAAATATTATTAGGGAAAACCGCTGGAGTGTGCTTCGGTGTAAAAAGAGCTTTAGATGAAGCAAATCAAGCATTAGAAGAAAACAATAAAATATATTGCCTAGGAGAGCTAGTACATAATAAATGTATAACAAAAAAACTACAACAAGAAGGTATGATTTTTATTGATAAAATAGAAGATGCAAAAGGAAAAGTCATAATAAGAGCACACGGAGAGCCAGAAAAAACATATAAAAAAGCAAAAGAATTAGGATTAAGTATAATAGATTTAACTTGCCCTAAGGTTTTAAAAATACATAATATAGCAAAGGAATATATAGAAAAAGGGTATTATATATTTCTAACTGGAGCAAGTAATCATCCAGAGGTAATTGGAATTATTGGATTTTGTAAAGATAATTATTCTATAATAGAAAATATTGAAAATGTAGAAGAAGCTGTAGGTATATTTAAAAAATCAGGGCTAAAAAAAGCGTTATTAATATCACAAACGACGTATAGCCTAGAAAAATTTGAGGTAATAGAAAAAGAACTTAAAAAGCTAATAAATGGCAATGATTTAGAAGTAATAAATACAATTTGTTTATCAACAAAGCAAAGACAAGAAGAAACTTCTAAAATTGCTAAAGAGGTTCAAACAATGATAATAATTGGAGGTAAGAACAGTTCAAACACTACAAAGCTTTTTGACATTGCAAACAAGTATTGCAAAGATGTATTTTTTGTAGAAACAGAAAAAGAAATTGATGCGGAAAATTTTAAAAAATATGAAACTATAGGTGTAATGGCAGGAGCATCTACACCTATGGAAATTATAGAAAAAGTGATTGAAAAACTTGAAGAATTATGTTAAAATTAAAATGATTAATATTTAAAGAAGGGGAAAAAATGAATCAGATTCTTGTATCAGAAAAATTATATGTAACACCAGATATGAAGAAAAAAAAGGTTGCATTTAGATTGCAATTTATTCTTTCTGTTTTTTTATTATGCATACTTTCTTCATGCTACATATATGCAGAATATGATAGACAAAAAAGCGAACAAGTATCTAAGGAAATTTTAACAGGAATTGATTTTGTAGAACCAGAAATTGTAGAAGAAACAATAGTTGTTGTGCTTAATTCCGCATTAGCACAAGAAGAGGATGTTGATGAGTTAGTAGAAGAGGTATATGCAGAAACTGATAATATTCAAAAAACAAGAACAAAAAGTGGAACAGAATATTATACAATAGGAGTAATTAATATACCAAAAATAAATGTAAACTATCCAATATTATCAGAAACTTCTGATGAATTACTAAAAATTGCACCTTGTAAATTTTGGGGACCAAATCCAAATCAAAAGGGAAATTTATGCATAGTAGCGCACAACTATAGAAATTCGAAATTCTTTAGCAAAATACCAACATTGGAAAATGGAGATTATATAGAAATAACAGATTTAAGTGGAAGAACTATTACTTATGAAGTATTTGACAAATATACAATAACTCCAGATGACTTAGAATGTACTAGCCAATTGGTAGGTAATGAAAAACATGTTACATTGATTACATGTACAAATGATAGTAAACATAGGTGGGTAATAAAGGCAAAGGAAAAATTAGATTAGAGGTAAAAATGATATATCAAGAAGAATATAAAATCGGAGTTAGAGGCGTTGAAAAAAATAATTTAATAAGAAATAAAACAATATTAGAAATGCTAGAGGATATTGCTTGTTATCATGCAGATTCTATCGGCTATGGAATACTAGATATTGTAAAAACACGAGTAAGTTGGGTCTTATTAGAATGGAAAGTAAAAATAATCAAAAGACCAACATATGGTGAAAAGCTAGTTGTTAAAACTTGGGCAAGAGATATCAGAAAAGCTACGATTTATAGAGATTATGAAGTATATAATAAACAAGGAGAATTAATAATAATAGGTACAAGCAAATGGGTATTAGTAAATATAGATACATCAAAAATAGCTAAAATGGATGAAAAAGTTGTATCAGCACATAAAATAGAAGAAAAATGCGCATTTAAAGAAAGAGAAATAGAAAAAATTGAAGAACCAACCAGTTTTATGCAAACTTTAGAATATACAGTTCAAAAAAGAGATATAGATTTTAATAATCACATGCATAATATATATTATTTGGATTTAGCAAATGATGCATTACCAACTGAAGTATATAATAATGGACCATATAATAATATAAGAATAACATATAAAAAAGCAACAAAGCTAGGAGACAAAGTTTTTTGTAAATATGGCGAGATAGAAAACAAACATATAATAAAAATTACAGATGAAGAAAATAAAGACCATGCAATAATTAAACTATGGAATGATTAATAAAATGGTTACAGTTCAGATTAATTAATATATAATCCGCTCCATCTTGCTGTCGGTTGGACATTTCCTTTTCTGAGGCTAAAGCACGAAAAGAAAAGTGCAACCGACACGCGGAGCTACTAATTTGAAAATTGGGGCCTTAACATTAACATAAAATGGACAAAATTTACATTTAATACTTGAAAAACATAGAAACTTAAGATATAATATATTACGTAATGAATATAAACGTTGATGAGACAAAGTAAAACAAAGGTTGCTAAAAGAGAGAGTTAGTGATTGCGCTGAAAGCTAACTTAAGTAAACAGGTTTGAAAAACTACCTCGGAGTTTAGAAAAATTGTGAAAACACAATCATAAAACAAGTAAAAAATTAGGGTGGAACCGTGCATAAGCACCCCTAAAATAGGATTAATTCTATTTTAGGGGTGCTTTTAACCTAAAATGGAAATCTAAAAAACTATAAAAGGAGGATTGATTACAAATGTTTAAAATTAAATTAAATGGAGGAAGAACAATGGAGGTGCCAGAAAAGACATTTTGGCATACAACATCACACATAATGGCACAAGCTATAAAAAGATTATATCCAGAAATAAAATTAGCTATTGGACCATCAATAGATAATGGATTTTATTATGATTTTGATACAGATAAGCCATTTACTCCAGAAATGTTAGAAGAAATAGAAGAGGAAATGAAAAAAATCGTAAAAGAGGATTTAACTCTTGAAAGATTTGTACTTACAAGAAAAGAAGCATTAGAATTTATGAAAGATGAACCATATAAACAAGAGCTTATAAATGATCTTCCAGAAGATGCAGAACTTTCATTTTATAAACAAGGAGAATTTACAGACCTTTGCGCAGGACCACATATTCCAAGTACAGGAGCTGTAAAAGCAATAAAATTGCTTTCAACATCAGGTGCATATTGGCGTGGAAGCGAGAAAAATAAGATGCTTCAAAGGATATATGGAATTTCATTTCCAAAAGCAAGTCAATTAGAAGAATACCTAAACATGTTAGAAGAAGCAAAGAAAAGAGACCATAGAAAACTAGGTAAAGAATTAGAACTATTTTTCTTTGATGAAACAGCACCAGGAATGGTATACTGGTTACCAAAGGGATTCACAATGTTAAATACATTAATAGATTTTTGGAGAGGTGTTCATAAAAAAAACGGATATCAAGAATTTTCTGGTCCACAATTAAATAGTAGCGAGCTTTGGAAAATTTCAGGACATTGGGATCACTACAAAGAAGATATGTTTGTTCTAACAGATGCAGATGGAAATGAACAGGCATTAAAACCTATGAACTGTCCAAACTCAATAAAGATATATCAATCAAAATTAAGAAGCTATAAAGACTTACCATTAAGATTTAGCGATGTTGATGTTATACATAGAAATGAAAAATCAGGCCAATTAAATGGATTATTCAGAGTTAGAATGTTTAGACAAGATGACTCTCATAACTATATCACAGAAGAGCAAATAGGTAGTGAAATAAAATCAATTATAGAAATTGCAAAATACTTATATTCTGTGTTTGATTTGGAATACAAGTTTACATTATCAACAAGACCAGAAGAAGGATTTATTGGAGAAATAGAAACTTGGGATAGAGCAGAGCAAGATTTAAAAAATGTGTTAGATGAAATTTGTGGCGAAGGAAACTACGACATAAACGAAGGAGACGGGGCTTTCTACGGACCAAAAATTGATATAACAATGAAGGACTGCTTAGGAAGAGAATGGCAAATGGGAACCGTACAATTAGACTTCCAATTACCACAAAGATTTAACTTATATTACATAGATAAAGAAGGAAACAAAAAGACACCAATATTAATACATAGAGCACTATTTGGTTCATTTGATAGATTTATAGGAATAATAACAGAACACTTTGCAGGAGCTTTCCCAACATGGCTTGCACCAGTACAAGTAAAGATTTTGCCAATAGCAGATGGACATGTAGAATATGCTAAAAAAGTAATGGAAAAATTAGAAAAACACGGAATACGTGTAGAAATAGATTCTAGACAAGAAAAAATAGGATATAAAATCCGTGAAGCGCAATTACAAAAAACTCCATATATGCTTATAATAGGAGATAAAGAAATAGAAACAAACGCAGTAGGAGTTCGTTCAAGAAAAGCAGGAGATATAGGACAAATGCAAATAGAAGCATTTATTGAAAAAATTCAAGAAGAAATAGACGATAAAACAAGATAAATAATTAAATTAGTGCCAAGATGCCAAGAGGTGCCAAGAGGGACGGGGAATTTTGGCACTAATTTGCCAAAAGGGACAGACCTTTTGTTCAAAAAAATGTCAAAAAACCGACAGCAAGATGAAGCGGATTATATATTAATTAGTCTGAACTTGTAACACTAACATTTAAACTTTTTTTGTAAAATGCTTGACAAAAGTTACTTTTAAGTGATAATATATTATGGCACGAAAATTTGAAAAAATATAGTAAAATGGTGATTAAAATAGTAAAAAGTATTAACATAGGTATTAATTAAATAAGTAAAGTGTAGGGAAACATTAAATTAAAAATGTGAAAAATCTTCCTACACTTTTGTACGTGCTATTTTACTTATTAATTTGATTTTTAAATTATATAAAGAGGAATTAAATATTAATTTTAGGTTATGTAAGTCGTAGGTCCGTAGGGCAGTAAGGATCAACACTTTATAATACATTAATATTTAAGAGGGACTTTGTATAATAAAAAAATTAGAAATTAGAATAAAAAGCTAATTTCTATATAGATATATCTGCTCAGAATAAATTATAGGAGTTGATTTTTTTGTTAAAAGACATGGAATGTGGAAAAGCACAAAGGAAAACTTTTGCAAGAACTGGCGATTTCGTTGATATCCCAAATCTTATAAAAGTTCAAAAAGATTCTTACGATTGGTTTGTAAAAGAAGGGTTAGGAGAAGTATTAAAAGATATTTCACCAATAGAAGACTATTCCGGAAACCTAGTTCTAGAATTTTTCGATTACTATATGGAGGATACAACAAAATATTCTCTAGAAGAAGCTAAAGAGAGAGATGCAACATATTCTACAAGATTGCATGTTAAAGTAAGGCTTATAAATCGTGAAACAGGCGAAATTAAAGAACAAGAAATATATCTTGGAGATTTTCCACTTATGACAGATAGTGGTACATTTATTATAAATGGAGCAGAAAGAGTAGTAGTAAGTCAATTAGTTAGATCACCAGGTTGCTATTATGAATATGATTATGATAAAACAGGCAAGAAATTGTACAAGGCTACAGTTATGCCTATTCGTGGTGCATGGCTAGAATATGAAACCGATGCTAATGATGTTTTTTATGTAAGAATAGATAGAACCAGAAAATTACCTGTAACAGCACTTTTAAGAGCATTAGGACTAGCTACAGATGATCAAATAATAAGCTTATTTGGAGAAGAAGACCAAATACTTGCAACAATTGCAAAAGATACAATAAAAACAGCTGATGAAGCAATTGTTGAAATATATAAAAAATTAAGACCAGGAGAACTTCCAACAGTTGATGCTGCAAGGAATTTATTTAATGGATTATTCTTTGATGCAAAAAGATATGATTTAGCAAAAGTAGGAAGATATAAATACAATAAAAAATTAAATTTAGCAACAAGAATTACAAACCAAGTTGCTTATGAAAACATATTAAACAGTGAAACAGGTGAAATCATTGTTGAAAAAGATAACGTAATTTCTAAAGAACAAGCACTTGAAATACAGAATTCAGGAATAAATATTGTTGATGTTAAAGTTAATGACAAAAAGATAAGAATTATAGGAAATGGTACAGTAGATATTCATGCATTTGTTGATATAAAAGACTTAGGTATAAAAGAATTAGTAAATTATGAAGTATTAAAAAATATCCTAGAAACAACAAATAAAAAAGATTTAAAGAAAGTTATAGAAGAAAGAAAAGAAGAATTAGTGCCAAAACATATTACAACAGAAGATGTTTTAGCTTCAATTAACTATTTATTGAATTTACAATATGGCTTAGGAAATGTTGATGATATTGACCATTTAGGAAACAGACGTATTCGTTGTGTTGGTGAGCTATTACAAAATCAATTTAGAATTGGTTTAACAAGATTAGAAAGAGTTGTAAGAGAAAGAATGACGATTCAAGATTTAGATGTTATAACACCACAAACATTAATCAATACAAAACCAATAACATCAGCAATTAGGGAGTTTTTTGGAAGTTCACAATTATCACAATTTATGGATCAAACAAATCCACTTTCAGAATTAACACATAAAAGAAGAATTTCAGCATTAGGACCTGGAGGATTATCTAGAGAAAGAGCAGGATTTGAAGTTCGTGACGTTCATTATACACACTATGGAAGACTTTGCCCAATAGAATCTCCAGAAGGACCAAACATAGGATTAATATCTGCATTATCAACATTTGCAGTTATCAATGAATATGGATTTGTTGAAACACCATTTAGGAAAGTAGATCCAAAAACTCATAGAGTAACAGACGAAGTGGAATATATGGCAGCAGATGAAGAAGATGGATATATTATAGCTCAAGCTTCAGAACCTCGTGATGAAAATGGAGCATTTATAAATAAAAAAATAAAAGTAAGATATTTAGATGAAATCATAGAAGTAGAAAGAGAAAAAGTAGATTATATAGATGTATCACCAAAACAATTAGTTTCAGTAGGTGCAGCTATGATACCTTTCTTAGAGCATGATGATGCAAACCGTGCATTAATGGGAGCAAATATGCAACGTCAAGCAGTTCCACTTATGATTACAGATTCACCAATAGTTGGAACAGGTATTGAATACAGAGCAGCAAAAGATTCTGGAATAACAATACTTGCAAAAGAGGCAGGTGTAGTACAAAAAGTTACTGGTGATGAAATTATAATAAAAACAAAAGCAGGAATTGATACATACAAATTACGCAAATTCAAAAGAACAAATGGTGGTACATGTATTAACCAAAAACCAATAGTAGTAAAAGGCGAAGAAGTTAAAGAAGGAGATGTTATTGCAGACGGACCATCTACGCAAAATGGAGAAATGGCATTAGGTAAAAATGTTCTTATAGCATTTACAACTTGGGAAGGTTACAACTACGAGGATGCTGTTTTACTAAGTGAAAGATTGGTTAAAGAAGATGTTTATACATCAATACATATTGAAGAATATGATTGTGAATGCCGTGATACAAAATTAGGAGCAGAAGAAATCACAAGAGATATACCAAATGTTGGAGAAGATGGACTAAAAGATCTTGATGAAAATGGTATTATAAGAATTGGTGCAGAAGTAAGACCTGGAGATATCTTAGTAGGAAAAGTAACTCCAAAAGGAGAAACAGAATTAACTGCAGAAGAAAGGTTACTTCGTGCAATCTTTGGTGAAAAATCAAGAGAAGTTCGTGATACTTCATTAAAAGTACCACATGGAGAAGCAGGAACAATAGTAGATGTAAAAATATTTACAAGAGACAATTCAGATGAATTAGCACCAGGAGTAAACCAAGTAATAAGAGTATATATTGCTCAAAAGAGAAAAATATCAGTTGGTGATAAAATGGCTGGACGTCATGGAAACAAAGGTGTTGTTTCAAGAATATTACCAGTAGAAGATATGCCATTTATGCCAGATGGAACACCTGTAGATGTTGTTTTAAACCCACTTGGTGTACCTTCACGTATGAATTTAGGCCAAGTTTTAGAGGTTCACTTAGGAGCAGCAGCAAGATTGCTTGGATTAAAAGTTGCAACACCAGTATTTGATGGTGCAAGAGATGAAGATATATTAGAAATGTTAAAAGAAGCAGGATTATCAGAGGATGGAAAAACAACACTTTATGATGGAAGAACAGGAGAACCTTTTGACCAACCAGTTACTGTTGGTGTAATGTATATGCTTAAACTTCACCATCTAGTAGATGATAAGATCCATGCTCGTTCAACAGGACCATACTCATTAGTAACACAACAACCTCTTGGTGGTAAAGCACAATTTGGTGGACAACGTTTCGGAGAGATGGAAGTTTGGGCATTAGAGGCTTATGGTGCAGCATATACACTTCAAGAAATATTAACAATAAAATCAGATGATGTTATAGGAAGAGTAAAAACTTATGAAGCAATTGTTAAAGGCGAGAATGTTCCAGAACCAGGAGTTCCAGAAAGCTTTAAAGTATTAATAAAAGAACTTCAAAGTTTAGGACTAGATGTTAGACTATATTCAGAAAATGATGAAGAACTTGAATTAAGTGAAAATATAGAAGATGGAATAGACTTTAATTTAGATGATGCAAAAAACATTTTATCAGAAGAACTTGCAATTGATAAAGATGATGAAATAATGGAAGAAGAAAATTTAGAAGAGCTAGATGAAGAAGATATGGACTTCTTAGAAGAAGACGATATTTTAGATGATGGCTTAGATGATGAAGATATTGCAAATGATGATATTATAGATGAGTAAAATAATTAAATAGAAAAGCATAATAAGATTAAATGACAGTAAAATTTGTTCGAGCAATGTTTATATTTAATTAAAAATGCAAAAATTTTTAAATAGGGGGTAACTTAATGGAGAACAATCAAAATCAAGATGAATTAGCAGTTTTTGATAAAATAAAAGTAGGTCTTGCATCTGATGAGAAAATAAGAGAATGGTCAAGAGGAGAAGTAAAAAAACCAGAAACCATTAATTATAGAACTTTAAAACCAGAAAAAGATGGTCTATTTTGTGAGAAAATATTTGGACCAACAAAAGACTGGGAATGCCATTGTGGTAAATATAAAAGAATAAGATATAAAGGCATAATTTGTGATAGATGTGGAGTAGAAGTAACAAAATCAAAAGTTAGACGTGAGAGAATGGGACATATTGAACTTGCATCTCCAGTAGCACATATTTGGTATTTTAAAGGAATTCCAAGCAGAATATCTTTAATACTAGATATGTCTCCAAGAAGCCTTGAAAAAGTAATATATTTTGCAGCATATGTTGTAATAGATAAAGGAACTTCAGGATTAACAAAAACGCAAGTATTAACAGAAAAAGAATATCGTGAAGCTGAAGAAAAATACGGAAAAGGCTCATTTACAGCAAAAATGGGAGCAGAAGCTATAAGGACTTTATTAAAAGAAGTTGATTTAGACAAATTATCAGAAAAATTAAAGAAAGAAATAGCAAAAGCAACCGAACAAAAAAAGGTTAAATTAGTAAAAAGATTAGATACTGTTGAAAGCTTTAGATTGTCTGGAAATAAACCAGAATGGATGGTAATGGGTGTTATACCAGTTATACCACCAGAACTAAGACCAATGGTACAATTAGATGGTGGGAGATTTGCAACATCTGATTTAAATGATTTATATAGAAGAGTAATTAACAGAAATAACAGATTAAAAAGATTATTAGAATTAGGAGCACCAGAAATAATTGTTAGAAATGAAAAAAGAATGCTTCAAGAATCTGTAGATGCTTTAATAGATAATGGTAGACGTGGAAGACCTGTTACAGGAGCTGGAAATAGACCATTAAAATCATTGTCAGATATGCTAAAAGGAAAACAAGGACGTTTCAGACAAAACCTATTAGGAAAAAGGGTTGACTATTCAGGCCGTTCTGTTATAGTTGTAGGTCCAGAACTTAAAATATATCAATGTGGGCTTCCAAAAGAAATGGCAGTAGAATTATTCAAACCTTTTGTAATGAAAGAATTAGTAAGCCGTGGATTAGCACATAATATTAAAAATGCAAAAAGAATGGTAGAAAAATTAAGACCAGAGGTATGGGATATATTAGAAGAAGTTATTGCAGACCATCCAGTAATGCTAAACCGTGCTCCAACACTACATAGACTTGGTATTCAAGCATTTGAACCAGTTTTAGTAGAAGGAAGAGCAATAAAATTACACCCATTAGTTTGTACAGCATTTAACGCCGATTTCGATGGTGACCAAATGGCAGTACATGTTCCATTATCACCAGAAGCACAAGCAGAAGCAAGATATTTAATGCTATCTGTAAACAACTTATTAAAACCACAAGATGGTAAACCAGTTACAATTCCATCACAAGATATGATTTTAGGAAGCTATTATTTAACAATGGAAGTTGGAGGAGAAAAAGGAGAAGGAATGTACTTCAAAGATGAAGAAGAGGCCCTTCTTGCTTACCAAAATGGTGACTTAGGTTTACATGCAAAAGTAAAAATAAGAATGAAAAGAGAAATAGATGGCGAAGAAAAAACTAAAACTATAGAAACTACAGTTGGAAAAGTTATATTTAACGAAGTAATACCACAAGATTTAGGTTTTGTTGATAGAACAGATCCAGAAAAAGAATTCGATTTAGAAATAGGATTCCCTGTAATGAAGAAAAATTTAGGATCGATTATTGCAAAATGTATAGATAAACATGGATTAAATGTAACAGCAGAATTACTAGATAATATTAAATCTTTAGGATACAAATATTCAACAAAAGGTGCAATAACAGTTTCAGTTTCAGATGTTGCAGTTCCACCAGCTAAAAAAGAAATATTAGCAAATTCTGAAAGACAAGTTGAAGAAATTGCTAAACAATATAAACGTGGTTTAATTACTGATGATGAAAGATATTCATCAATAATTAAAGTCTGGGAAAAAGCAACAAATGATGTTACAGATGCAATGGTTGCTAACTTTGATGAATTAAACCCAATTTATATGATGGCACACTCTGGAGCCAGAGGAGATATGGGACAATTACGTCAAATCGCAGGTATGCGTGGACTTATGGCAAATACATCTGGTAAAGCAGTAGAAATACCAATTAAAGCTTGCTTTAGAGAAGGACTTGATGCACTAGAATATTTCGTTTCATCACATGGTGCAAGAAAAGGTTTAGCCGATATCGCTATCAGAACTGCTGACTCTGGATATTTAACAAGAAGATTAGTAGATGTATCTCAAGATATAATCGTAAGAGAAGAAGATTGCGGTACAGAAAGCTATATTGAAGTAGAAGATATTAAAGATGGAAATCAAATAATCGAAACTTTACATGAAAGATTAATAGGAAGATATCCAGCCGAAGACATTATTGACCCTACAACAGGCGAAGTAATTGTTGATAAAAATACATTAATTGTTCCAATGCTAGCAGATAAAATCATAGAAGCAGGATATACAAAAGTAAAAGTACGTTCAGTACTTGCTTGTAAAACAAAACACGGTGTTTGTGCTAAATGCTATGGAATGGGACTTGCAACAAGAAAACAAGTAAATATAGGAGAAGCGGTAGGAATTATTGCAGCACAATCAATTGGGGAGCCAGGTACACAGCTTACAATGAGAACTTTCCACTCTGGTGGTGTTGCAGGAGGAGATATTACACAAGGTTTACCTAGAGTTGAAGAGATTTTTGAAGCTAGAAAACCAAAGGGATTAGCAACAATTTCTGAAATAGCAGGAACTGTTAAAATAGCCGACAACAAGAAGAGAAAAGAAGTAACAGTAGTAGGAAAAGACGATGCCAAAACATATTTAATAAGTTTTGGATCTAAGATAAAAGTGAAAGATGGAGACGAAATAGAAGCAGGAGCACCTATTACAGAAGGTTCAATTAATCCAAGCGAAATACTTGCAATAAATGGAGTAGATGGAGTATACAAATATTTAACAGCAGAAGTTCAAAAAGTGTATAGAAACCAAGGTGTTGATATTAACGATAAACACATTGAAGTAATTGCAAGACAAATGCTAAAAAGAATTAAAATTGAAGATGCAGGAGATACAAGATTATTCCCAGGTTCATTAATTGACATAAATGAATTAAACAGCATTAATGAACAAATGGAAAAAGAAGGTAAAGAAAAAGCAACAGGTTCAAGAGTTCTTCTAGGAATAACAAAAGCATCACTTGCAACAGAAAGTTTCTTATCAGCAGCATCTTTCCAAGAAACAACAAGAGTATTAACAGAAGCAGCAATAAAAGGAAAGACAGATCCATTAATAGGATTAAAAGAAAATGTAATTATAGGAAAACTTATTCCAGCAGGAACAGGAATGTCATTATACAGAAATATAGGAATAAATACAGAGAAAAAAGAAGAAACCGTAGAAACAGTAACAACAGAAAAAGAGAATTCTAAAACAGAAGAAGCTTCAGAAACAATAAAAACACAAGAATAAAACATCAAAACTATCTAACACAGATTGTTAGATAGTTTTTTGTTGCTGATGTATCTTAAAAAACATTATTTATTAATACTTTTTGTTAATGTTCAAACCCAAATTTTCAAATTAGTAGCTCCACGTATCGGTTTCACTTTTCTTTTCGTGCTTTAACCTAAGAAAAGAAAAGGACCAACCGACAGCAGGATGGAACGGATTATATATTAATTATTCTGAACTGTAACTACTTTTTTATATATTTAAATGAAAAATATTGAATAAGTTTCAGAATAATGTTAAAATAAAAATGCTAGTGTAAAAATCGACAAAAATATATATTATTTTTAAGGGGGATATCATGAAAGATATTAAAATTTTTGCTTGTAATTCAGCAGAAGAATTCACGAAAGAAATATGTGATTGTTTAAATTTACCATTAGGAGAAAAAGATTCATTTAAATTTCAAAATGACAACAATTTTGTACAACTAAAAGAAACCGTTAGAGATCAGGATGTGTTTATTGTCCAAACAACAATGCCACCAGTAAACGAAAGAATTATGGAATTATTAATTACAGTAGAAGCAGCAAGAAGAGCTTCTGCTAGAAGAATAACAGTAGTGTTACCATACTTTATGTATTCAAGATCAGATAAAAAAGATCAACCAAGAATACCAGTAACAGCAAAATTAATGGCAAAATTATTAGAAGCAGCAGGGGTAGACAGAGTAATAACATGTGATTTACACAACCCAGCAATACAAGCATATTTTGATATAGCATGTGACAGATTAACTGCAAAACATTTACTAGAAAGATATTTTAAAGAGAAAAATTTAAGTGACATAGTTGTCGTTGCAACAGATGCAGGAAGTTCTAAAAAAGCATATAAATATTCACACTATTTTGAATGTCCACTTGCATTAATAGATAAAAGAAGAGATTCAAATAATGATAATGCAGTAGCAACAGGAATTATAGGAGATATAAAAGGAAAAACAGCATTAATTTTTGATGATGAGGTAAGTACAGCAGGAACACTTATAGAAGCAGCATCTATTTTAAAGGCTCATGGAGCAAAAGAAATATATGCAGGTGCAACACACGGAGTACTAGTAGGCCCAGCAATAGAAAGAATAAAAAATTCAGACATAAAAGAACTAGTAGTAACAAATACTATTCCATTAGAACCAGAAAAAAGAATTGACAAAATAAAAGTTGTTTCAATTGCACCATTATTTGCAGAAGCAATCAGAAGAATAAACGAAGGGGAACCTATGGGAGACCTATTCGAATATGATAAATAAAAAATGAAAAAACAAAGGCGACTGATAAGTCGCCTTTACATATTTTTTAAAAATATGTATTAGAATCTTCTTTTCCTTGCTGCTTCTGATTTTTTCTTTCTTTTTACACTTGGTTTTTCATAATGCTCTCTTTTCCTAACTTCTTGTAAAACTCCATTTCTAACGCATTGTCTTTTAAATCTTTTAAGAGCATCTTCTATATTTCCATTATTAACTTTAATTTCTGCCATTTTATTTCCCTCCCCCCACAATATATTGTGTATTTATCTCTATTGGGATTTAACTTTATATATTATAATATGAAATAGGCTTTACTGTCAAGTTTTTTATCAAAAATTATTCACTATTCGTTAATGTTCAGACCCAAATTTTCAAATTAGTAGCTCCACGTGTCGGTTGGACAT
>OLSB01002177.1_pt1 | contig 16885 bp, 20 predicted proteins | sample 1672071 | NCBI WGS metagenome assembly OLSB01 (sample SAMEA3136642, study PRJEB25190) | human gut metagenome | biome: human gut; feature: human-associated habitat; material: faeces | place: Austria | collected 2013 | reverse complement strand
AACCTCTTTGTTACTTTCTGGTGAGAAAGTAACGCAAAAGCACTTTCACACCGCCACCCCATCGGTGCAGCGGTGTGAAAGTGCTTTGCGCCCCTAAAGGGGAGGGGTTGCCGGAGCTGCTTCACTGCCGGCTCGTGCCTGCTGCTCTGCCAGCTCCGGAGGGGCGCTGCCCCTGCCGTCTGCGGACGGCTCCCCGAACTTCATCCCACCGATAAACTGGAATTTGTCTATTCGTTTGTTTCTCTATAAACTGTCATTCCGAGTATTTTAATTTCGAACCCATCAATATATGGTTTTACACCATCTACTTCTGGTGCAAGTCGGTGTATTTTTGTAACCTCATACACTAATGCTTTATACCTAACACTTCCGCCGTCTTTTAAGTTCATACGAACAGGGGTTAATAGGATTACTAAAACAACTATAATTGCAATTACCACAAAGAATTTCTTTTTCATACAATCACACTCCTTTGCCAAATTCCGATTAAAAACTCAAAATTCCTAAAACCATTGATTTTGCAAGGCATTTCGCCTGCTCAATGCTCGGTTTTCATGTATTTTCCCTTGTTTTTGCCCTTACGAGCCGAAACAAGGGAAAGTTTTTTATGCCCCGCCGACTACCTTGTCCAGCAGCCTTGCGGAAGTACGCTTCGCTTCCCTTGTAGCGTGAGCGTAGATGGACATTGTGGTATTGACATCGGAGTGCCCTAACAGCTCCTGCACATCGGTGGGCTTTGCCCCGCCCGACAGCAGGTTGCTCGTGTAGGTGTGCCGCAGCATATGGAAGTGGAAATCCTCAAGCCCTTCGACCTGTTTCCTCGCCTTCTGGCATACCTGACCGACCGCCCCGGCGCTTTCAAACATCCCATCCGGCCTGACGCAGACAAAGGATAATTCCTTGTATCCTTCGGGGACTTCCGCCGTCCTCGGCAGGCTGTAAACCTCGTAGTAACTGCGGTCTTTTTCCTTCACTACAGTATAGTAATTCAGGTGGTAAAGCTCGCCATATTTGAAACGGTTTTTGTGCTGCTCCACCTTCGCCGCCCGCAGGATTTCCGCCAGCGTGTCGCAGAAGTCCACCGTGCGGACTTTGCTCCGCTTGGTCGTCCCTATCTCGGTCTTGTGCCTTGTGCCGTTGTACCGCATACTGCGGCGCACCGTCAGGTACTGCTCGTCCAGATTGATGTCCTGCCAAGTCAGGCCGCAGACCTCGCCAATGCGAAGCCCCGTGTAGTAGGCGATCTGTACGGGCAGCAGCGCAGGGTTTTTCCTGTCTTTCAGATAGCCGGTCAGCTTCAGGTATTGCCCGTGGGTAATGGTCGGTCGGGAAACCGCCTCGGCTTCCTCCCCGCAGAAGATGTCCGCTTCCTTTTTCCGTCCCCGCAGCCGTACATACTGCATCGGGTTGAAGGTAATCAGCCGTTTCGGGAACACCGCAAAGCGGAACGCCCCTTGCAGCACCGCAGAGAACTGGAGCATATATCCCTTGCTCATAGGGGGAGAGGCCGTCCCGTCCGGGTTTGTGCCGCCGTAGCTCATAAAGTCAATAAACGCCTGCAAATGGTCGGCTGTGACCGTTTTCAGCCTGCGGCTGCCTATCGGGTATTTCTTGATTTTTTTGACCGCCGCCGTGTACGCCATGACCGTCCCGTTGCTCAGGCTGCTGGGCTTTAAATCTTCCTCTATCCACAGATCCAGCATTTCGCCTACGGTAATGTTTTCCGCCTTGCCTACAAACCGTTTGGCTTCGTAATCTTCCATCGCCTTGCGGAGCAGGGCTTCCGTTTCGCTTTTGCTCTCCGTGCCCGCAAACTCCTTCTGTACCTGCCTGCCGCTTTCATCTTCGATATAAAAGCGGTAATACCACTTCCTGCCTTTTTTCCTTACAGAACCTTTTGCCATAGATAAAAATTCTCCTTCCTATCCGTGGCAATCGGGCCTGTGACATATGGTGTGCGTAAAGTAAGTTGTGTCACTTCCGCCGGTTGGTTTCAACCGGCCTGTTTTTTTGTCAAGGTGCCACGGAATTTTCTTTTTCTGACAGCCGTGCTTCGGCTTCCGCCACTATCCCGAAGAGGTCGCCCATGGATACCTTTGTGCGCCCCTCATCGTAGATATGTAAAATCCCGTCAAGAAATCGCTTCATATCTTCGATAGGCTGTTCCATTTCCTTACGGTATACCCGTTCGGTAATCGCTCCCGACTCAATCGCATACCGCCTGAGCGATTGCTTCAAACCTTCGTCCTCCGCCACACGGTCAACCTCTGCCATAGCGTCTGCGAAATAGCAGGTCAGGACTGTGTAGAGGTCAATCAGCTTTCCAAGAAAGGTTGTCATAAGCTGTTGGTGCCCGTCCCCTTTGACGGCGGAAGTAACCGTATCCAGATACTTCCTGATGTGCTCCGTCAGCTCGTTTTCACAGAGCGTCGGGACGGAATACTCTTTTTCTTCCGAAAGGCCGGTCAGCCATTCGGGAGTGGTCAGCAGCGCTTCTGCAAGCCCGTTGATGACCATGCTTCTTGTGGGATTTACCCCGTCTGTTTCATACCGCTGAATGGTGGACTTGTTCACGCCCACACGCCTGCCGAGTTCGGGCATGGAGATTTTCAGTTCGTTTCTCCGCTCCTTGATCCGCAGCCCTACCTCTTTTGCGGTAAGCATTTTCCTGTCATTCAAGGTTTTCACCTCCTAACGAGTATTATCATAGCACAAACAGATTGAATTTGCAACCCTATTTTGCATATTTCTTTGTAAGAATTTATTGAATGGGCTTAAAACGAGTTGACAGGCAATAGCAAAATAAGTATAATAACAATGCAGGAGTTGCAAAATGAGTATTTCAAGAAGGAGGTCGAGAGAATGAACACAGTCAAAATGGGATTTACCATAGAAGAAGCGGCGGAATGTACGGGTATCGGCAGGAATACCATGCGGAAGCTGGTGGACTGGGGCAAGCTGCCCGTGCTGAAGGTCGGGCGAAAGACCATTATCCGCAGGGACACGCTGGAACGGTTTATGACCGTCAATCAGGGGAGGAATCTTCTGAAGCCCGATGATGTCCGCAAGGTGGAATGACCATCCATTCTTTTTTCGGAAAGTAATCCTAAGCCCTCGGCGTTTGAGAGCGAAATACACCCCTCGCACAAACCTGCGGTTTGTACTCCGGGTATTTCGCCCCTGCGGGGAGCCTGTATCACAGCTTGCAGGGCTGACGCCGCCGCTGTGATACAGAGAAAATTGCGCCGCAATTTTCTTTGGCTGCTCCTTTGTCAAATGCCGCCGGAACAGCCGCAGCCGGCAAGCCGGTTGCAAAAGAGGTATGCATTTTACCAAACAGAAACGGAGATGATTTATGACACGCCACAGCTTTATCCAGATGTCAAAGCTGTCCAATGTCAGGGGAAGAATATCATATATCACAAGCCACGCCAAACAGGAAAACCTCTATGCCACCTACCGCACCGCAGACCATTCCTTTTGGAGCAACCTCGCAAGGGAAAGCCAGCAGGAGTTTAAAAGAAGCGGCGCAGAGGGGAAGTGTATCGAAGCAAGGGAACTGATTATCGCCCTGCCCGAAGCCTACACGCAATACGAGCCGCAGCAGGTGCTGGAAGATTTCACAGAGGAATTTCGCAGGCGGTATGATGTGGAATGCGTGTCGGCGCTCCACCACAACAAGCGAAAGACCAATTACCACATCCACCTCATCTTCAGCGAACGGCGGCTGCTGGCCGAGCCGGAGGTTAAGATTGCCACCCGCAGCGTATTCTTTGACGAAACGGGCAAACGGGTACGCACCAAAAAAGAAATCACGGGGGAGGACGGGCAGATACGGAAGGGCTGCGCCGTTATCCCGAAAGGCGGTATTTACGAGCAGCACCTTTTCACGGTAAAGGACGGGCGTTTCAAAAGCGAGCCGTTTTTAGAGGAAGTCAAGAGGAATTATACCGCCCTTATCAACCGGCATATCGCTGATCCTGAGCAGCATTTACGGGTGTTTAATCCCGACAGTATCTACTTGCCGACCAAGAAGATTGGCAAGAACAATCCCAAAGCCGCCGAGATAGAAGCGGACAACGCCGCAAGGCAGGAATGGAACAGGACGGCGGACATGGCGCTTGTATCAGGGATAGAGGAGGCAAAAATTTTAGAAATCAAACGGACGGAGATACACGAAAAAACGAGCCAGTCCATTAAGGCACATGGTTGGCTGCCCAGCCTGTTCCGCAGTATCGTAAACAAAGCGAAGGAGTTTTTGCAGAACCTGATACGCCAGACAGAGCTGCCGCCCAAGCCGGTGCTCAATCTGGATATGGCGGAGTTTCGCACCATGCAGAAGCTGATGATACAGGTACAGGACAGGGCAAAGGAAATCCGCAGCTTGCAGGAGGAAGTACCCAAGTTGAAAACGCAGCTTGCCGAAACAAAGGGCATTTTCAAAGGCAGGGAGCGAAAAGAGCTGGAAACAAAAATCCGGCGGACGGAAGAAAAAATCTCCGCCATGCTGGAAGCACTGCCCGAAATCTTAAAAGAGGACGGCTATCCCGATGTACGGGCGTTCATGGCGACTTACCGCAAGGCAGAGGCCGTGGTAGAGAACTACAACCGGGAGCTTGCCGAGTGGGAGCGCAAAGTCAGGGAAAAAGGAAAAACCGCCGAAATAGAACAGGCAGCGCCGCCCCGGCGGGAGAGCGTATTGAAGCGCCTGCGCCAGCTTCAGGCGGAGGGCAAGACGCAAAAGCCAAAGCCAAAACGCAAAACCCACGACATGGAACGATAGCTTTCGCATTGAAAACAAAACCGCAGGCTTCCTGCGGTGCATACATAGAGAATGCGCCCCGTGGCTTCCTTCCACAGGGCGCATGGTTATATATGGATTTATCTGCTGTATTTTCTCTTGCGGCTGTAAACGGCTGTGCCGGTCAGGACAGCGCCCGCAGCAAGCATTACCGCAATCCAAAGGGCGATATTGCTGTCGTCGCCGGTCTGCGGAGAGCTTGTATCGGTATCTTTCGGCGGCTCGGCCGGAGTTTCAGGCTCGGATGGTTCCGGTTGCTCCTCTGGATCTGTTGATTCTTTTTCAACGGTAATGGTTTCTCCGGCCTCAACCGTGGTCCCGTTGATATTCATATTCTTTCCTGTGCTGTTTGTTACTTCCACACCTTCCGGAAGATTAACAACCGCATCCTCAGAAACGGACTGAAAATCTATCTTATCCCCGGTTTGGAGATTTGCTGCGGCCTTTTCCACAGTCTGCTTACCGATCACCACTTTTGTTTGACCGCCAGAGGTTACGGCAGCCTGTGTATCGCTGTCTATGATATCTGCCGCGATGCTGGAGGAGAAGCTTCCGCCGGTTACTCCAACAACATTCCCAGCTTCGGCCCATTCATCCTCCGTCTTATCCGTATTGTTAAACGAATACGCCTTGACCGCCGTTACATCAGCCGCGGCATTAAAATCGCCGCTTTCTATTTTTACTGTTCCCAATTCCTGGTACCCGTCACGATTGATGATGGACACAGCCGCACCATCCGCAACGGGGCCGTCACCCTCTGTTTTTTCCTGAGGCTGCCCTGTTACAGTGATCGCGCTCTCACCTGTTACGGTGAGATTGCCTGCGCAAAGCTGTACACCTGCATGTTTCGCATTGATTGTCGAGTTCTCGATTATTACATTACCGGTTGACGGGAAGTAAAGGCCAAAACCATTTTTTACATTGAGAATGGAATTGTTTCTCAGGGTCACCGTGTTGCCTGTTTCCGTACCGTTTGTAACAATACCATACGAATTGCCGGGCACTGTCAGCTGCACATTGTCAAGCACAAGCCCTCTGTTGTTCATATTACCAGCGTTCGGCGCGCCGACCAGGACAGCTCCGTCCGCACTTTCATCCGTAACAACAACACTGCCGTTTTTTACCGTCAGTGTTACATTGGGGTAATTTACATCTATTGCCGCGTTGCTTCCCGTATAGGTGTATGTGTGACCGTTTAGATTCAGGGTTCCGTTTTTCTGACCGGAAGCTATTTGGTCAGAGCCTGCATAATCGTGCAGTAATGTGATGTTGCCGTCCGCTGAACGCCCTGCCGCATTTGCTAAATTTCCATAAATATAGCTGCTGCCATCTGTTTCTTTTACGGAGAATCCGCCGTTCGGGATTAAGGCGCGGGCACTCTCCGTATCCAGCAGTTTTGCTCCTGTTCCAAGCTTGATCCCAAGCGGTTCTTCCCCGTTTATATTCTTGAAAACAATATCTCCCTCAAATTTCACGACCTGATTGTAATGGTTGTCGCCGCTCTTGGTGGTTACCTGATAGCTGCTGCTGCTCAATACGGACTGCTTGCTCCCGCTGTTTTTTATTGTCACCGTATTGTCATATGCACCTTTATACGTCTGTTCCAATTTAATCGCATACCCATTGGAAGGATTTGTATTATTGGAAGTAACGCTGTATCCGTTCAAGTCGATTGTAATATTACGTTTGTCTATCGATATTCCGTAATTATAATCCTCAGTCGAAACATAGTCCTTCAAAAGCTTTAATGTATAGCCATCCTGCATGGCGTTGCGTGCATCCTTTACAGTCTTATACCCCCCAATTATCGTCCCCTCCGGTGTAATGACCTGAAACGCATCGTCCTCCGATGCGAAGGCCGTAAGGGGCAAACAGGAAAAAGCCAGCATAACAGCCAGCAACACCGCAAGCCCTTTCTTTGTTTTCATGTGTTTTACCTCCTTGATTTCTTAATTTTTACTGTCCGGCGACACACAAAAAAGGCGCATCCCACCCGTATGGAAACGGGCAGAATACGCCTTCTGTTTTTGTGCGGTTTTCAGCTTGGCAGGAAAAAAGGGCAGAGCTACGCTTTGCTTGCTTGCTTGCTTGCTTGCTTGCTAACATTGTCGCAATTGCCGCCATTTTTGTCAAGCCCCTTTCCGAACATAAATATATATATAAAATTTTATCACAAATCTCGCTGAATTTCAACCTCTTTTTGAGAAAAAATGAGGTGTGCTATCAACAATTCAGGTCGAATCATCTATTCCGCCGTGTAGACATTTAGAGGTCAAAAAAGCGTGATTTTAAGCCGTTTCCAGAGCCTAAACTTTGAGGGGCAAGGTTGTTTGTACCTTACCCCTCGTTTTTGCGTCTGAAAGCGTTACAGGCTCATTTTTGCAGCCTTATCATTACCTCGTCTATAAGGTCTGTATATCTGCCCTGCGCCAGCAGCTTATTGCGGTAAGCAAGCAGAGCGTTGAAAACATACCGTCTTTCTTCTGCCGTCAAATAAAGGTGGTATTTCTTCTTCCTCATACGAAGATCACCTCGGCATTGACGGTTTCTATAACCGCCGACCGCAGGGCGTTCATTCTCTGCACCCACTCCATTTGATTGTCGGCTTTCAGCGTTTCGGTAATGCCCTCACGCTCCGTCCGCTGCTTCATAAGCCGGTCAAACAGCTCCTGCGCCTGTTCCTCAACATCGGCAAGGTAGGATTGCAGCTTGCCGTTTGTCAAAAGGCTGGTATAAAGTGCCTTTTTATGCTCACGGATATACCGCAAATGCCGCTGCCCCCATACGCCGATAGACCGTTCCTCTTTTTCGGCTGGTAATTCCAAGCAGGGGATATAATAATCGCCCCGCAGCTCATACCAAAGACCGTTTTGCTCGTTATAGATGTACTGTTCCATTTTGTAATCCTCCAAAATCATATATTCGCACATACATCACAGTTTCCCGATTGCCACATCTTGTTATATCGTGTTATCAGTTTTTCCTGCCCTTGCTTTTGCCCTTATAACTTCTCGGAGCAAGGGTAAAACGGTGTGAAATCGTATAAAGGGATAAGGCGAGCAGAGTGCGAAAAATCCTTTATTTTCAACGGTTTCGGAGGTCTTTATTAAATCCCTATGAGGTGGTATAACCACCTACATAATTTGAGGTTTCAAATTAACATTTGTAGTGTGCTCCACCCCAACATTTGACATAGAGCCGAAAAAAGCTGCCTTTAAGGGCAGCTTAATATTTCCAGTTATTCATATGCTGCGATTATCTTTTTTGCAAGCTCAATCTGCTGAGTGGCTACATGCTCCGGCGCCATAATCTTGATATCTCCACCGAAGTTCATGATCCATGTCAGGAAAAGGGGGCTAACCGCCACCTTTACGGTCACATCAAAACAGTCCTCTCCGGTAACAGGTCTCATAAGCACATCCTGTCCGAAACGGTCAATAATCGGGTCCGCCATCTGATTCCTGCATCTCAGCGTCACGTGCTCATCTTTTCCGCTGTACATACCGAAGGTCTTCTTTGAGTAAAGAGCCATGTCAAAGTTCTTAAAATGGTCAGCACCCTCTCTTCGTTCATCCAGCACCTCCATTTTAAGCATCTTGTCAACCCTGTAATGCTTGATGATTCCCGCTTCTGCATCAAAAGCCACAAGATAGTAGTTTTCGTCGTCCCATGTCAGTGCCCACGGGCTGACTTTATAGATCTTTCCGTCCCGTTTAAACTGTTTTTCGCCTTTCTCGTTCCATTTGAAATACAGGAAAGAAATCTTCCTGTTCTCATTTATGGCACTATATATATCGTCCACAGTGTAGTAGATACTCTCGTTCATTGTCTTGATACGGTTTGCAACATATACGTTACGGGCAAGCTTTTTGGCATCATATATGCTAGCAAGACCTTCGATTTTTCGAATCAGTGCCTCGCTCTTTTTGCGAGTTATAAACTTGGAACCCTGCACCGCATCCACCAGAAGCTTAAGTTCCGGCAGTTCAAAATCTCTGCCGGCAAGGTAGTAGAAAGTCCTGCCGCCTGCAGTTTCTTTTTCGATATCCATTCCAACGGTACCGAGGGCTTCAAAATCATCGTAGATGCTTTTTCGTTCCGCTTTTATTCCGCAAAGATCCAGTTCGTGGATGATTTCGGGCATGGTAAGACCGTGCTCATCGTCGGTCTTTTCATGCATAAGCCTGGCCAGGTATATGAGTTTCAGTTTCTGATTTGATGATTTCGGCATGGTGGTGCTCCTTTCAGATGAACTATTCGGTGTTTACCAACGATTAAGTGTAAAATCATCTCTTCATGTCAAAACAGATACAATCGGTTTTATAACGGTCTTTTTTGGATTCTTCTCTGTGCACATAAAAGATACTCTGAATTCCTTTTTCAATTTTACTTAAAATCACCATAAGAACTATATGTGCGGTTTTCTTTGATTTCATATGTTTTCAGATGACATATATATATTTGAATGGCAAGCGTTTCATATATTATATAATACTACATCGTATTCCCCATAACAAGTTTCTGATTATTAAGAATTGTTTTGTATACCCTACATCACATTTGCATAGTAATACTCCCTTTGCGCCTCAATGCCCTTGAGAAAGTCCAGTTTTTCCAAAACTTTTACAGTGTTAAGGGTGTCGTTGAGTGCGTTGTGCGCCTCGAAAGGTTTAATCTTAAAATAAAAAATCGCATAGCTGAGTGCGAACTGTCTCCCCTCCATTGTTACCTGGTCGTCAAAGATTTCCTGAGCATCGTACATTTCCGGAAGCCACGATGAATCCACATTGTGAATATGCATATTATCCACAAGCATTTGGCAGTCACAAGGTCCCCATGTTACAAAAACCTCGCCATTGCACCACAGTCTGAATTTTTCTATGGCTTCGGTAAATGGAATCCCTTCCTCCAGGTCATCTGTTTTTATGCCTGTAATGTCCGAAACCACTTTGTTCATCTTTTTATAGTATACCGGCTTGATATCCACATCGAAGGTATCAAGAATCTCCAGTTTCTCGTTTACCTTTACTGCTCCCATTTGAATTATCTCGCCGCTTAATCTTATGGGACTTTTAATCATCCTGCTTCTTGATACCGGCTGATTTCATTCAAGGTCTAATATGATGTACTCCATTTTGTCCTCCTGGCTTTTTCCCTTTTGCTCTTTTATTGTATAGCACTTGATGTACTATAAAACGGACTGGTGTAGTTTTAAATGCGAAACAAAAAGCTACCCGGCAAAGCAGCTTCATGCTTTAGACTTCATCATAATTATTTATTTTATGAACCTACTTACAAGACAAAGCTCCCGCTATCCTTTCCGTCAACAGCAAATGCAAACAGCGTCCCTTTGCAGACCGCCGCAAAATATCCGGTGCGTGAGTACTCTTCAGCATACTGTTTCTCTATGATTTCCAAGGTTTCGCGCAGCTGAAGCATGGCGGCGAATTGATGTTTACAGCTGCCGCTGCAGAAACAGGAACAAGTAAGTCCGCTGATTTCACCGTTGGCAAATTGGAATTCTATCTCGTATGCTTCGGTTCCTTCCACTATGGCATATCCCTGATGGCCGTCGATGCATATGTACCTGACTCTGTTTTCCATATAATATTCATGACCTCGCTCTGCCGTGGCGCTGCTCACATTCATTTCATTGAGATTTTCCAGAAGAAAAGCTGTGTCGTCACTCCCACTTACGAATTCGTCCTCCTCTTTCGCCGGACCCTTGAACCAGGTTATTATCTTGTCCGCCGGCAGCGCATTGCGGTCAAATGAAATGAAGTGGCTTCCTGCCATAAAAAACTGTCCTTTTACATCGGTGTCTGCCAGGGCGATTACACGCTTATAATCAGAAATTTTGATTTTGAAATTATAGCTTACCTCAGTAACACGACCCGGTATTCCCTCAAGTTTACCGTCTACATATACCATGTCGCCGCACTTCAGATCAAACCTGTCATTGTAGTAAGCCAGTTTCATATTACGCCTTGCAAAATATACCTGCACCACGGATTTCCTTGGAGCCGGCTGCGTTATCGGCTCTACACACTCTGCCTCTGCAGGTTTATTGTCAAATGGTTCTGTATTAAATCCTATTCTCATTATCTTCTCCTTGTTTTTCCATCACTATTATCCAAAAGAGTCTTTACCGGTACAACCGTGCCTTCTGCCATTCCTACCGACAGCCCGGCAAAGGTCTGCATGATTTTTTCTCTTGCTGCTGTCTTTGCTGCGGTGTCATTTTACAACATTTATTATTTTCACTTATGCTGCCGCAGATAAAAGCTGCAATTCCAATTATAATAATTAATGCTGCCATACGATCACCCTCTCCTTCTCTTTAGGCCACATGCTTATCATCATATTTTGTAATCTGAGTGTATGGCTCGATAAAGGAAATCTGCTCATATTCTTCTTCCGTATTATTCTTTTCATATTCCGTTTTCATATGATTGATGCATGCCTCAAGATCGATGCCATATTTATCTCTCAAATCATTTCTTGCAAATTCTATAGCTCTTTTCACTTGGGATATTGTAGCAAGGTGTTCAGGTAATGCGTATCGTATGTCTCCGGAAACTGTGATACGGCTCTCAAAACATGCATTTTTACTTTTCAGTTCATCAAGTCTTGACTCAAGATCGTCTATTCTCCATAGAAGTTCTCTTTCCGGTGAAGGATAGCTGTAATCGCTGTCTTCTCCCAGAAACACAGCCGCCGGATTTGTATAGTATCCCATAACAGTACCTCCGTTCCTTTTTTTCTTATTGTACGCCACGTGATGTACCATAAACAGGACATCAAGTGGACGATTTCCAATAAAAAACTGCACAAAACATCTGTTTATGACAAAAGATTGTCTTGCAAATGTTTTGTGCAGCTGAGTCTGTTCATTACTGATTACTCATTCGGGCATTCCGTATGCAACAGATAATTATTGGTAAGATTTTCCCTTTGCGGCAGCTTTTTTCGCGTCAAAATCCTTATCAAAATCTCTCGCGATCGCCTTCTCCGGGTTCTGATGCTTTTCTTTTTCTGCCCCTAAAAATTCTCTGTCCTTTGTTCTGAGGCATATCCTTTTTGTACAAGCGAAGATGCCTTCAGGCCTGCCGCAATGAAGCAACACATGATTTCCTTTTTTCTCTTATAAGCGGGCTTGTTGCCTCCTGATTGTGGAATCTACTTGCATTTTAACAGGAGCTTGTTCCACTGTTCATCCACATACCTTTGGGCTTCTTCAATCATCCATTCATTTCCTTCCTTGAACATGTGCTTGAATCTGTTTTGCTTTCTAAGAAATACTTCAATGGGAAGTTTTTTCTTCGGCTCATATGTCAGATGCCACTGTCCTTCTACAATTTCGTACATAGGCCATACACATGTATCAACGGCCAGTTTACAGATTTCAGCTATCTCTGATGTTTCGTATCCCCATCCCCTCGGGCAAGGAGAAAGTATGTTAAGAAAGCAAGGTCCCTCTGTATAAATTGCCTTATGAGCCTTTTCATGCAAATCTTTAAAGTTTCCGATAAATGTTGTTTGTGCAGCATATGGTATGTTATGTGCTGCAATTATTTCAGTAAGATTCTTCTTGTTCTGATCTTTTCCGGATGTTAACCTTCCCACCGGTGAGGTTGTTGCATCTGCAAATCTGGGAGTTGAAGAAGATCTCTGAACACCTGTATTCATATAGGCTTCATTGTCATAGCATACATATACCATGTCGTGACCTCTTTCCATTGCTCCCGAAAGGGACTGAAGTCCGATATCGTAAGTCCCTCCGTCACCGCCAAAAGTTATGAACTTGAAATTATCTTTTATTTTACCTTTTTTCTTAAGAACGTTGTATGCTGCTTCCACGCCTGAACATGTTGCGGCGCTATTTTCAAAGGCACTGTGAATATAGCTGTCATAGTATGCCGTATTAGGATACATGAACGTGGAAACCTCAAGGCAGCTTGTTGCATTTATGATAACCGCTTTATCTTCAGGATTTAACGCTCTCAGCACGCCTCTTACGGCAATACCCGCACCACAACCGGCACAAAGCCTGTGACCGGCAGCCAGTCTCTCCGGTTTTTCCAATTCCTTTTTTAAATCATATGCCATAGTTTTCTCACCTCGTTTAAATCAAAGCTTACTCGTCGTACTTCTTGTGGTCAAATCCATGTTCACCATATCTGCTGTCTCTTACACCAACGTATCTGTAGATATCGCCCGGCTTATTAGTATCATAGATAATAAACAGATCGTTATAAATTTCATAGAAATCCTCAACTGTAATATCTCTGCCGCCGAGTCCGTAGATATAGTTTATGGCATATGGTCTGTTTGGAAGATCGTAAAGTGAATTTCTCGCTTCACTGAAAAGAGGACCGCCACTGTTTGAAAAGCATTCCGCCTTATCCATGATTGCCACTGCCTTAACCTTGCACATTGCTTCTGCAAGAGGCTGTCTTGGGAAAGGCCTGAAAACTCTAAGTTTAATCAGCCCAACCTTCTTGCCTTCCATTCTCAATCTGTCTACAGCTTCTTTGCCGGTTCCTGCACTTGAACCGATAATTACAATAGCTACTTCTGCATCGTCCATCATATATTCTTCAAAGAAGCCATATTTCCTTCCTGTCAATGCTTCGAATCTCTCAGCAACATCCATAATAACAGGCATGGAATCCTTCATTGCCTGTGCCTGATCTCTCTTTACTTCCATATAATATGGAGATGTTCCATAAGGGCCTACTGCCAGAGGGTTTTCATGCTTCAAAAGATAGTTCTCCGGCCTGAATTCTCCGACAAAGTTTTTCACCTCTTCATCTTCAAGCAATTCAATATTTGATACACCATGACTTGTAATGAATCCGTCCTGACATACCATAATAGGCAATCTCATTTCTTCAGAAATCGGCATTGCCTGAATAAAGTTGTCATATACTTCCTGATTTGACTCCGCATAAATCTGAATCCAGCCGGAGTCTCTTGCACCCATGGTATCTGAGTGGTCATTATTTATATTGATAGGACCTGTTAAAGCTCTATTTACTACAGCCATGGTAATTGGCAATCTCGATGATGCTGCTACATATAAAAGTTCCCACATATATGCAAGCCCTGCTGAAGAAGTTGCAGTTACAGCTCTTGCGCCGGCAGCTGATGCACCAATGCACACAGACATTGCACTGTGTTCCGATTCTACAGCAACAAACTCTGTATCAACCTTTCCGTCAGCGATAAATTTTGAAAAATACTGAGGAATTTCTGTAGAAGGCGTAATAGGGAATGCACCCATTACATCCGGATTTATCTGTCTCATAGCCTCTGCTACGGCTTCATTTCCTGACATTCTGTCTCTTCTTGACATTACTTATCCTCCTTTACCATTTCTATAGCTTTGAAAGGACAAACTTTTGCACATATGCCGCAGCCTTTGCAGTGAACCAGGTCGAAATCACGTCTCTTGTGATTTTTTACCGGGATGGAACTGTCAGGGCAATATAAAACGCATAGCATGCATTGCTTGCAGTCATCTTCTTTAAATACAGGAGTCATTACTCTCCAGTCACCTGTTTCAACAAGCAGTGAAGTTGCAGGCTCATAAATTTCTGCGCCTGTAGTTATCTCCTGCCATGTTATTTTTTCATTTATATCTTTGGCCTTAGTGATCATTCTCCTGCCTCAACCTCCTCCATAGCTTTAACTACAGCCTTCATATTTCCTTCAATTACGCTTTCTTTGCCTGCAAATTTGTGCTCAAAGGATTCGCGCATGTTATTCACAAATTCATTTGCGTCTATAACCTTACTTACTTTTACAATTGCACCAAGCATAGGCATGTTAGGGAAATTCTTCCCCAGGCACTCAATGGAAATGCTTTCTGCATCAACTGTACAAATACGCCCCTTATAACCGTTAAGCAACGGCCTTAAGGCTTCAGGACTTCTCTTGCTGTTGATGATCAGAGCTCCATCCTTTTTAATTCCCTTAGCTACGTCAACAGACTTCAACAAGGTTTCATCAACAACAACAACATAGTTCGGTGTGTATATATTTGAATGTACCTTACAAGGCTTGTCTGTAATTCTGTTATATGCGGTAATAGGTGCACCCTGCCTTTCCGGACCATATTCAGGGAAACCCTGAACATACTTGCCTGCCGTAAAAGCTATATCTGCAAGCATCAGGCATGCAGTTTTCGCACCTTGTCCACCTCTTCCGTGCCATCTTATTTCAACTGCTCCATTGATTTTGTTCGACATTGCTCCTCCTGTACTAAAAATATTACTTGCAACACAATACGAGCGATATTATATCAATTTTGTTGTACTTAGTCAAACAATCTTTATTTTTTTTGTTTTCAAAAACAATTATATTATCGGCCTTTTTACCTTTTTTGGTGCGTCAATGATACTGCCGGGCATTTTGATTGGGCAGGGGGGTAGTATTCCGCACATGGAAACCACATTTCTCTGAATTTCTGTTACTTCTCATATTTTCTTATTTAAGCTTTCGTTTTTACTCTCCGGTCTTAATATCTAAAAGCACAAAAGCCCTTGGACTTCCAAGGGCTTTTTTATTATATGTTGTTATTCAGCCGTCCGGGGTCTCAAATTCACCTCGTAAATTTGCCCCTCCGGCAAAATGCGTACCGGCGATTCCCGCATCGTCTGTGGCTTACAGCAACCTGGTTTGCTATTCCCACTCGTTGCAGATATCTTTTACTTAAACAAATACGTTTAGTGAATATGATACCTGCTATTCTGATTATTTTGATTGTCCATATTATCATAGCTATACGATGGATGCTTATCAAAATCTTATCAGCGGTGATAAATGATTGGGAGCAGTTCGAGGTAATTGTTCCGGGTGGTTGTTACCTTGATATAATTATTATACGCAAAACGAGAAAAAATCAAGATGCTGTGGAACTTTTGATGTGAGGATCTTCGCCGGATAGGATAAAAGGCTCCCGCCGAGATGGCAGGAGCCTTACTTTCTTTTCAAGCGTAATGATCAGTTAGACAAATTGGAATTTGTTTATCTTATGCTGGTGGTGCTATCGGATGTGGGTTTCCTGCTGCAACAGTTGCAAAGATGACACATCAGATATTCCTGAAACACATTACCAAATGTTCTTATTGGTTCTTTATCTCTCGCTTTCTATCTGGAACAATCTGTTCCCGATAGCTTTATTATACTCATTTTTTTCGAAAAGTTCAATAGGGTTCACACAAATGTCAAAAGAGGTGATGCCTACAGACATCACCTCTTTGTTTCGTAAGCCTCACTATAGATATCATTAATCAGCGAGGTCACATATTTTTTCGTGCTCAAGACCTGCCTTCAAAACATCCATATGGCAAGCTGCATTCAGATCAGGCTTGTCAATGGCTTCAAGCGTTACCTTCTGGTTTTCGTTTTGCAGGTACTGATAGAAAAGCATGGCGTGGTCACGCTCTTCCTGAGCCTGAATTTTATACTAGTTGGCAAAGCCGTCAAGCCCGACTTCCTCGAAATAGTTTGAAAAATTGAGATAAAGGTATGCGGAATAGAATTCCTTATTTATCTGTTGATTGATAAGCGCATGTACTTTTTCGTTCATTTACAAGAACCTCCATGTTAAATTTCAGTTTTCCACAAGCCGTGGAGATTGCAATAAGCATAGACAGCTGCTGCTTTATCGTCTCCCAGGAAGAAGGTGACATGGGGTTCGTCACCGGGCTTCAAAACCTTACGCTGACCACCGTTTTCGGTCTGGACATAGATCCACTCGATGAAATGCTCCGGAAGCATAGGATGATCTACAGAACCCACATTGACATGGATTGCACCATCTTCAACAGTAACAGCAGGCAGATGCTTTTCGCCGCTGGCTTCTACGGTGTTAGGCTCAAGAGTCTCCATTTTCTGACCACAACACATCATGGGAACACCTGCGTCGTGAATCATACCAACCAGATTGCCGCAATGACGGCAGATATAAAACTTTGCACTCATTTTAATTTCCTCCGTTTTATCAATAGTTTTCCGCACGAACTTCGAAGAATGCCTGAGGATGCTTGCAGACAGGGCAGATCTCAGGAGCCTTGG
>OLSB01002174.1_pt1 | contig 16907 bp, 14 predicted proteins | sample 1672071 | NCBI WGS metagenome assembly OLSB01 (sample SAMEA3136642, study PRJEB25190) | human gut metagenome | biome: human gut; feature: human-associated habitat; material: faeces | place: Austria | collected 2013 | reverse complement strand
TCATGTGCCTCGCCTCCTTCCTGGCTCTGGGCTTGCGTTGCGGATGCCTCGGTGTCGGCCTCGACGGCCCCTTCGCCCTCGGCAGACATCTTGTTTTGCGAGGTAAAGGTCTCGCGGTAGATCTCGCTCGTCTTAAGCAGCTCGTCATGGTTGCCGATCTGAGCGATACGGCCGCCCTCCATGACGATGATGCGGTCTGCGTCCTGCACGGAGCTGATGCGCTGGGCGATGATGAGCTTGGTCGTGTTGGGCAGATAGCTTGCCAGCCCTGCGCGGATCTTGGCATCGGTCTTGGTGTCGACGGCGCTGGTGGAGTCGTCCAGGATCAAGATCTTGGGGCGACGCAGCAGGGCGCGCGCAATGCACAGGCGCTGCTTCTGGCCGCCGGAAACATTGGAGCCGCCCTGCTCGATCCAGGTGTCGTAGCCCTTGGGGAAGCCGTCGACAAACTCATCGGCGCAGGCCAGATGTGCCGCCTCGCGGACTTCCTCGTCGGTGGCGTTCGGGTCGCCCCAGCGCAGATTCTCGGCGATGGTGCCGCTAAACAGCACGTTTTTCTGCAGTACCATGGCGACCTGGTGGCGCAGCGCGTCCAGGTCGTAGTCGCGCACGTCCATGCCACCCACGCGCACGGTGCCCTCGGTGGCGTCGTACAGGCGGGCGATGAGGTTTACGAGCGTGGACTTGGCCGAGCCGGTACCGCCGATGATGCCGATGGTCTCGCCGCTCTTAATGTGCAGGTCGATGTCGTCGAGCGCCTGGCGCTTCGCATGCGCAGAATACTTAAAGCTTACGTGGTCAAAGTCGATGGAGCCGTCGGCCACCTCGAGCACGGGCTCGGCGGGATCGGCGATCGTGGGCTCGGCGGCCAGCACCTCGGTAATGCGGTGCGCCGATTCGTCGGCCATGGTCACCATGACAAAGATCATCGACAGCTGCATCAGGCTCATAAGGATCTGGAAGCCATAGGTAAAGATCGAGGAGAGCTGGCCCACGTCGAACAGCGTGCCCTGGCTCGTGATGATGAGCTTGGAGCCCAGGTAGATGATGACGACAAACGCGCCGTTGACGCAGATGTTCATCATGGGGTTGTTAAAGGCGAGCAGCTTCTCGGCGCGGGTGAAGTCCATCTGGACGTCGCGTGCGGCGGTCGCGAACTTCTCCTTCTCAAAGTCTTCGCGCACATAGCTCTTGACCACGCGCATGCCGGTGACGTTTTCCTCGACGGATTCGTTAAGGGCGTCATACTTGTGGAACACACGCGAGAAGATGGGGCGCACCTTAAAGATGATAAAGAACAGCCCAAAGCCCAGCAGCGGAATGATAACCAGGTAGACCATGGCAACGCTGCCGCCCATGATAAACGCCATGGTAAAGGCGAAGATCAATACCAGCGGCGCGCGCACGGCGATACGGATGATCATCATAAAGGCCTGCTGCACGTTGTTGATATCGGTGGTCAGGCGCGTGACGAGCGAGGAGGTCGAGAACTCATCGATGTTGGCAAAGCTGAACGTCTGGATCTTGTAGAACAGGTCGTGACGCAGGTTCTTGGCGAACCCGCAGCTCGCATGGCTGCAGGTGACGCCAGCAGCGGCGCCAAAGGCAAGCGACGTCAGCGCGATGAGCACCAAAAAGCCTGCGGTGGGAAGCATTTCGGCTACGGTGGCGCCGTCTTTGATGGCGTCGATCAGGTTGGCGGTGATAAATGGAATCAGCATCTCGCAGAGCACCTCGCCAAGCACGAGCAACGGCGTGGCAACGGTGACTTTCATATAGTCGCGGATGCTGCCCATGAGGGTTTTAATCATCCAGTTCCTCCCAGGTTTTGCGGATCTTATCGAGCATTTCGGCGAGCTGCTCGCGCTCGTCGTGGGTGAGCGCGCTAAAGGCCCGTTCTCTAAAGCGGATGCGGGCCGCCTGGTCGATGCGGGCGTTTTCCCGGCCGGTTTCGGTCAGGCGAATGGTGAGTTGCCGTCGATCCTTGGGGTTACGGCTGCGCTCAATGAGGCCGTTGAGCTCGAGCTTGGACAGGATCTCGGAAAGCGACCCCGGCTTGAGGCCGAAGTGCATGCCGAGTTCCTGCTGCGACATCTCGCCGCCGGGCTGCTTGGCCAGTATGCAGATGATGGGCGCCTTGCCGGACACGCCTCCGCCATGAAAATGCATGTAATGGCCGCAAAAGCCCAGGTTATTGAGGATGCGCTTGGCAAGCTTGTCTTCCGAGCTAACCGCTTCGGATACATCCGCCGGCTGTGACGGGTCGCCGCCGGGCTCGTGCGAACAAAGGCTAAGAGGTTCATCGCACATGAATTAGTGCTGCTCCTTTCTTTAGTTAGGTAGTGGAATTGTTTTGTGCCTAACCAATTTAGGAGCGTGAGAAATCAAAGTCAAGGTACCAAACTAGTGGTTACGCGGTTTTACCAAACCGCGTAACGGCTCGACGCTGCAAACCCGCCAGAGCGGCAATCTGCCTTTCAACTTCGGCGGCATGACCAGAAGGTCAATGCCACCTCGTTTCAAGGCACCTTGCTCACTCTGGCGGGTTTTCGCTGTCCGTCCTCAACCTGTGATTCCGCCACGGTCCGTTTCGGTGCATGTAATCCCTCTGGGACGGAGGAAAAGGGATCATTTTCCGAAACCTTTCCGCAACAATGCGCTCTTCGCGACCCTAGTGACCGCTCGCAACGTCCCCTGCGCTACACTTAGTCGCACTGTGGCGCTGCTGCGCCGCGCCCGAACCAAGGGAGACCCTCATGAAGAATACCCAGCTGCTGCTGATTAACGATATGTGCGGCTACGGCAAGGTCGCGCTTTCCGCCATGCTGCCGGTGTTGTCGCACATGGGTTACCGTATCCACAATCTGCCGACGGCACTTGTGTCCGATACGCTCAACTATCCCAAGTTCTACATCCACGACACCACGGAGTACGTGCGTCAGAGTCTTGCCATCTGGGAAGAACTCGGCTTTGAGTTCGACGCCATCTCGACCGGCTTTATCGTGACCGAGGAAGAGACACGCATCATCTCGGACTTTTGCCACCGCCGTGCGCAAAAGGGTACCAAGGTGTTCGTCGACCCCATCATGGGCGACAACGGCAAGCTCTATGCGGGCGTGCCCGAGTCCACGATTGGCCTTATGCGGCACCTGCTGGAGTGCGCAGACTACGCGGTGCCCAACTATACCGAGGCGTGCCTGCTTGCCGATAGGCCTATTGCCGAGCAAATTACGCCCGAAGAGGCCCGCGCCCTTGTGGACGCCGTGCGCGAGCTGGGTGCCAAGTCGGTGGTCATTACGAGCACCGTGGTCAATGGCACGAACGCGGTTATCGGTTACGACCATGTAGCGGGGGAGTACTTTACGATTCCCTTTGAGCTCATTCCGGTCTATTTCCCGGGCACGGGCGATACGTTCTCGGCAGTGCTCGTCGGCCGCGTTATGGCAGGTTGGAGTCTGCAGCGCGCGACGTCCGATGCCATGCGTGTGGTGGCCGAGCTTATCGAGCGTAATGCCGACCAAGAGGACAAGTCGGCCGGTCTTCCCATCGAGGCCTGCTTGGATGTGATTGACCATGAGTAATGCTGGCGAGGGCGGCATCAGGCCTGCGGGCGAGAACAAGCCACTCGGCGCGCCGCGTGGCAAGCGTCCGCGTATCCGCGTGAGCTGCGTGGACCAGTTGGGGACGTGCCGCTGCCACCATGGTCACAAGCCGGGCGACGTCTTCGACTTCGACCGCGATCGCGGCAAGATGTGCGCCATGGCCTGTCACGTTGGCTTTCCCTATATCGACATTCTGCGCTATGGCGGAACTGTGCCCGGCAACGAGCCCGGCACGGCAAAGTTCTGCTGCCCCGAGGTCGATACGCTGAACGTCTGGCTTGCCGAGATCGTCGACGAGTAGTTGAGCGCAATGTGGCAAAGGGACAGTCCATTTGCCACATTCGCCGGTGGTGCCCCTTCTTTTTTGCTTATAATCTCAAAACTCTGCATTTCATCCGATTTTAGGTTCTAAAAATTCTGCGTTTCATCGATAATCAATCGTATAAAACTTTGCATTTCATTTGATGACGCTGAGGGGAGAGCCTATGCTGCGCAGGAAAATAGCGGCAGAGCTGGAGCGTTGGCTGAAGTCTTCCGAGCAAAAGGCCTTGTTCATTACGGGTTCTCGCCAGATTGGCAAAAGCTATTCGATTCGCGCATTTGGCAAAGCCAACCATGCAACCTACATCGAGCTTAACCTCATGGAAAACCGCCAGGCAAAAGATGCTCTTCTCGAGGCGCGGGATGCCGATGATTTCATCAGCAGGGTGACGCTTCTTTCGGGAAAGTCGATTGCGCCAGGCAAAACGCTCGTGTTTATCGATGAGGTCCAAGAGGCCCCCGACATCATGACGATGGCAAAGTTCCTTGTTGAGGACGGGAGGTGCCGTTGGGCGTTTTCGGGGTCAATGCTCGGGACTCAGTTCAAGGGCCTCAGGTCCTATCCCGTGGGGTATGTCCACGAGCTTAGGATGTTCCCGCTCGATTTTGAGGAGTTTTGCTGGGCAATCGGGGTGAGCGAGGGGGCTCGCCAAACGATACGTGACGCGTGTATCAGCGAGAGGCCCATTCCTGATTACATTCATGACGCGATGATGGCAAACTTCAGGACCTATACCGTTGTCGGCGGAATGCCGGAGGTCGTGCAGCGTTTCCTTGACACGCAGGGCGACCTTGCCTCTGTTCGTCAGCTACAGTCAGAGCTCAATGAACAGTACCGGCGGGATATCTCCAGGTATGCAAGCGGGCGAGCCCTGCAGATGCAGAGCATCTACGATCAGCTCCCTATTATGCTCGAGGGCGAAAACAAGCGCTTCGTGCTCAATTCCATTGATCCCAAGGCTCACTACGAGAAGTATCAGCGAGATTTTGTATGGCTTGTCGATGCCGGCGTTGCTCTCAAAGCCGATATCGTAACCGAGCCAAAATCGCCCCTGCTCAAGACGGCACGGCCATCGCAGTTCAAGCTCTATCAATCGGATACGGGCATGTTGATGGCGCGCTACCCCGTTGGAGTCGCCCAAGCGGCGTATCTTGATAGCAAGGAGCCCAATCTGGGCGGCATTTACGAAAACGTGGTGGCCCAGCAGCTGGCTGCCCAAAATCGCCAGCTTTACTACTATCAGACAAAAAAGCGCGGTGAAGTGGACTTTGTGGTCGATGGACCGGATGGGACGGCTGTTCCGATCGAGGTTAAATCGGGCTCCTATTACCACGCGCACGCAGCGCTCGGTCATGTGCTTGATACGGCTGAATATGGCGTAAGGCTCGGGATTGTTTTCTCGAGAGGCAACGTTGAGCGCAACGGAGCAGTTCTCTATTTGCCGCTATATGCGACCTGGGCCCTTTCGGATGTTTTGGGCGACTCCTGCGCCGAGGGGATAAAGCTGGAGGTCAAGCCGGTCTAGGGCTAGTCCCTTTGTCACATTCATGAGCGTGGGTTTTCTCCCGTTTAGAGCGCACTTGAACGCTCAAAGTGGGAGAAAACCCACGCTCATTTTTCATGTGGAAGATTATCCGCGCTTGTTTCGCGCCGAAGGCGTGGCCCGCGACCTCGCTTGCCTACAGCTGCTCGAGCATGGCCGTGCAGCCGACGAGCACGTCGCGGTACGTGGCATCGAAATTGCCGGTGTACCAGGGATCGGCCACGTCGCCGGGGCGCTCGGTCCAATCGAGCAAGCGCGTAATCTTGCCGTCGGGGTCGTCGCCAAAGATGCGACGCAGGCCACGCGCGTTCTCGTCGTCCATATAGACAATGTGGTCCCAGTCGCCATACTCCGCGCGACGCACCTGGCGTGCGCGGTGGGCAACGACGGGAATCCCGACTTCGCGCAGCTTGGCAACGGTGCCGTGGTGTGGCGGGTTGCCAAGCTCCTCGGTCGAGGTCGCGGCGGAATCGATGACAAACTCCGCCTCGCGCCCAGCGCGGCGCACGAGCTCGGTAAACACCGACTCAGCCATCGTCGAGCGGCAGATGTTGCCGTGGCAGATAAACAGTACGCGTTGCATAGGGCGATACCTTTCATATAGAAGGCTGCTAAAGAGTCGAAGCCGGGCGCATGCCAAGTTTTATTTCTTGGCCAGTTTGAAGTAGCGCTCAAATATCAATCTCTACCTGCGATAATAACAAGATAAGACCTCTATCCCCAACACTTCTACTGCATTCAACGAGCTGAATGGTTCTAAAAATTAGTTTCCAATATAGGGAAGGAAATCCACTTTATTAAAACCAGAAATCAGGCAAAAGTAAAAGCAAAAGTAGTAAAAACGTAGTACGGCTCAACTTTTTACTACCAATGTCTACCTGCGGTTTTGTTCAATAGCAAGCATCTCGTCTTGAATATCTTCAAGCCCAAGATGGGTGTAAACGTTGTAGGTGGTGTTGATATCTGAGTGCCCCATAATGTATCTGAGCTTTGCTGGACTCATGCCAGCGCGTGCCATTCGGCTACAGAAAGTGTGTCTGAGCTGGTGCGGGGTTATATGAGGCAGCTCTTCCTTATAGATGCGGTTGTGCTTAATGACGGCGCGTTTGAGCCTATGCTCCCAATGCAGGGCAACGCATGGCATCTCATTCTTGTCTAGGCAGATGAAGCCCCTTACCCCATCAATAACAGGCTCTTCTTTTGGCTGCGCCCTCTGTCCGATGAGACTGTGGAAGGCTTTTTCGACAGAAGCGGTCATAGGGATATATCTCATACCAGATTTCGTCTTGGGTTCTTCAACGTAATACTGCATATCTCTCGCACGATGGAGTTGCTTTTGAACGCATATGCAGTGATTTTCGAAGTCAATGTCATCAAGGGTTAGGCCGCAGTATTCAGAAATTCTGAGTCCAGTGTTCAGCAAGATGAAGTAAGTCTCAAAGTAGCGCGAGAAGTGATGATCCGAGCGCATAAATTCAAGGAATAGCCGTTCCTGCCTAACGCTTAACGATTCTCTGGATACCGTATCGTTGACCAGCACATTGATAAGTTCGAAGTTAAAGGGATTCCTTCTGATGAGGCCACATTCCTCAGCAAGTTGAAAGGCTGGCCTGAGTACGCCTCGGATGCTACAGACGCTGCTATATCCCTTTCCAACATCCTGCTGAAGGTGGATGAGCCATTTCTTTGCATCCAACACCGTAATGTTTGATATTTGGGCTTTGCTGAAGCTGTCTGTTTTCAGGTAATTGGTGACGGTTTTATAGGCGCTAACGGTTGTCTTTCGTACCGCAACCTTGGTCGCAAGGTAGTTCTCAACCAGAGCCATGACGGTCATGTTCTCAGGTGCAATGTGGTCGAAGAGGTCTTTTTGAACCTGCTGCTCTTTTTGTCTTAAGCAGAGGTCTCTCTTTTTGCCGTGTGGCGTTTGGTCGTGAATTGTCAAAGTCCACGAATAGACAAAGCAGGTTTTTCCCATCCAATTGGTGTATTTGAACGAGTAACGACCGTCTGGGCGCTGGCCTTCTCCGCGATGGAGAACTCGACCCTTGTTATCTTTCCTATTCGACATAGCTTGAATCTCCTTTCAGAGCCTCAAGCACGACAACATGATTGTAGCTATGGGGTTGTCTATGCCATGGTAAAAGGGTTCGTTTATTGGGTTAAATCAAAGGAAATGAGGCCTATTTGCCCCGTTGAGGCTGGGATTGGAGTAAGTGTCCATCGGCGTAATCCCAAGCCCAAATTTCGCCCTCAGCGTGCATCTTTGCTATAGGCTGAGCGGACATCAATTGAAATCGCAGTTTGAAAGAAAGGGCACCGTGGCGAAGTGCGCTACGGTGCCAGACATTGCATTGTGTGGATTGAGGAGCCTATGCGACTGTTGCCCTAAGCATGACTTTCTCGCCATCGCCTGCCAAAATATAGTTAATCCCGTTCTTGCTTGTAGACCCACTATTGCCTTCGACGCTGTTTGCAAGATTTGTAACGACTTCCTGAGCATCGGTTTTTGAGAGTGAGGAATCGCAGGCCATTATGAATCCACGTGCAACAATCGCTGAGTCGCATTTCGTGGTGTCAATCATGAGGAGGGGGGACGGGTTGCAGGAGCTGTCATACCTGCTGCTCTTTGCCAGATTGCTCTGCCCGTCCATTGTTGTAAAAGAGAGCATTGCGTACATATCGGGGTTCTTTATGTCATCAACGAACACATAGGAAATAAGCTCATCGGTGCTCTTGTCGATAACGTCTGCGTCTAGATTGCTTTTGAGCTTTTTGTTGAAGGTGCTAGGGGAAAAGGAAAATGCGTAAGGGGCGGTCTCCTCTGTCGCGGTCTGGCTGTTGTCTTCAGATGACTGGCTAGTTGCGGTTGAAGGGCTATCGCCTTCCGCTTCATCGGTGTTATTCGGGGCTGGAATTATCTTTCCGCAGCGCGTACAGACCTTTGAACCATCGCTTCTGTCCTCGAAGCAATGATTGTCTGGGTTTTTTTCTCCGACGGTTTTCCTGCAAATGCTACAAGTTTTCGGTTCGGCGCACGTTGCAGAGACCCAACTGTGTGCATCGGGGTCAATCTTTCCATTGGGATCGACTTTTCCGCATTTTAAGCAGTGATTAACTTGGCGACAGTCGTTTCCGCTCCACTTGTGTATGCAGATGATGTTCGATACAAGCATAGCCCCAACGGCAATTTCTGCGACTGCGACTATGCCGAGTACTGTTGCTGTCAATTTCATTTTGCCTGAAACGACTTGCTTCTTTTTCCTTTGCCCCTCTTGTGCTGACTTTTTCGTTTGCGTATCGGGGAGCTTATTATTGTCCTGCGCTTCGTTTGAGGAGCCATCTTTTTGCTTCTCGGTCACAGATTCTGGCTGAACGCTTTGAGTGTCTTCTGTACCGCTGGTTGTTTCGTTGCTGGAGATGCTGTTCAGCGGAAAGCCACAATTTGGGCAGGTTGGAGCTTTGTCCGAAACCTGCTTTCCGCATTCTGGGCAGTTGATAAGGGGCATGACCTCTCCTTCCAAAGGAATCCCGACAAAAGTGGAAGGGGAGAAACACATCAACTAAATTAAGCGATGTGGAGGACACCTACCACAGTTACCACACCGCAAGGCTTCACATGCATATGCGAACAGACCTTGAAAGGCGGGTGCCCTCCAATTCGCCTGTTTGCATACGCAAAGCGGCAGCTATGCCATTGTGAAGCTCCATCCAAATATATGGATGTTGCGGTGTGGTAGATGAGATTGTATCAAGGACACGGGCGAACATTTTGAGTAAAAGGGCGAACGGTGCCACTTCCTGCTGGCATTTCTCAGGGCGCGAAGATTCAAGGCGTTTTAGGCAGCTAGCGGTCTTCTCGATAGCATTGGTGATTATGCCTTGGTAATACGCTATTTACAGTGAAGGTAGACGGTCGGAGGAATTTATTCTTCCTGTCATGTTGATATCAACTACATAGATGGGGTCTGCCAAGTAGAAGTTGAGACAAAAGTGTAAAACGCCCCGTATGCGCCAAAACAGACTGGGGCAGGGACTTACGAGGTAACGCGCCTTCTGCAAGCTGGGAGTGCGCAAGAGAGTTAAGCCGCGTCACGGTGTATCCCAAAATTCATAATATTTGAGACATGAGAAATACCACTCCCCAAGGGAGTCTTTTGAATCAAATAGTGTCCTAAAAGATATTCCAAAAGTATATGTCCCAATATAAAATACTAATAGGACTTTTGAGACATATAGGAATTGGAGGCACGCGATGAAGTTTCTCTACGCTCGCTGCTCAACAAAGGAACAGAACGAGGCAAGGCAGCTTGAATATGCGCACGAGCTTGGCTTAAAGGATAGCCAGATATTTATCGATAAGGCTTCGGGCAAGAACGCTAATCGTCCCGCGCTGAAAGATATGCTCTCTCGTCTGCGCGAGGGCGATGAAGTCTATATCACTGAACTGTCTCGACTTGGTAGGAGTACTAAAGACCTAATTGACCTTATGGAGACCTTCGAACAGATGCATGTTGAGGTTCATAGCAAGAAAGAGGCTATCGATACAACCACTCCAGCAGGCAAATTGATATTTCATATGCTGTCAGCCATTGCTGAGTTCCAGAGGCAAATCATCCTTGAGAACGCCGCTGAGGGAAGGGAAGCGGCCATGAAGCAGGGTGTAAAGTTCGGTAGACCTAATGTTGACGAGGACGCTCTCAACATGGCTCTCTATCTATTTGAAAACGACAGAACAAAGTCAGTCAAAGGGATATGCGAAAAGACTGGCATTAGCAGAAGCACCCTATATAGGGAGGCTGAAAAAAGGGGAATAAAAAGGCAGTAATTACACTTTAGAAAGAAGGTGCTGTTTGATGGACATTGCAAAGACATGTTTAGAAATACTTAATCGGCTGGGGCCAATAGACGAAAAAGTGAAGCACGTAAACCTAGAGCTTGAATATGAACTCGGTAAAGACGCGTCTCGGCAGTATATGACCGCTGTTATGAATCGAAAAGTACGAGAAGATGGCTTTCAATTTGACGTGGAGTCCAATCCAGTCCTTGCTGAAATATGGAAGGAGACAGAGAGACAGCTGATAGAGTCAGACCAAAGGAGAGCAGCCAATCGAGCGGGCGGTCAGGTAAAACTGCAAGAGGGGCTAAAGTCAAATGACGAGAATCAAGATGCCAAATCGGATGTGCTTGACTTGTTTTACCAGCCTCCAACACCGATAAGCCTTGAAGAGCGTGAAACGCATCCAGAGAAGAAGTATTACATTTCCGATGTAATCGATATGACCGAACTGAAACGCGGCAAACTGAACATTCTTTATTCGCCGCCAGGTACGGGCAAAACGACTTTCATCGAAAGGGAGCTTAAACGCTATGCAGACGATTTCGACGATGATCTACTCTATTTAGCTCCACAAACATCATTGGTTGACCAGCTTAAGTTCAGAGGGAACCCAAAGAAGGTCTCACTTTCTAATGGCGGTTACTATATTGAATGGAAACAAGAGGGTATTACTGCGATGACCTATTCTGCTTTCGGATATCGGATAGAAGAGGCCAGACGGGGAGGCCATTATTGTTCAGATGATTGGTGGGGGCGAGATTCAGTTATCTGTCTAGACGAGCTGTCTCAAGCAGTTCACCAATCCTTTTATGGTTCAAAGGACGTGAACTATGGTTCAAAGAACGTGAACTATACAGCGTTGGCATTAAAGGAACTTGTGAAGAGGACGAAAGACGATACAAATATTGTCGTTACGCTAAGCGCAACCCCGAAGGCCTCGATTGACTATTTTCGTTTCTGGAACAAGACTCATATAAACCTGCTTAAATCGGTGCGAGGGCTTGAGGGCTACCACAATAAAAAAGAAATCGGATTTATCGACCTTGACAGCGTGTTGTGCAGTGTTGATAAAAATGCTAAGGGGTTAGTTTATACAAAACAAATTAAACAAGTAAAAAGGGCAGTAGACTTGCTATGTTCGAGGGGTATTAGAGCGATGGGTATATGGTCGTTGAACAGGCAAGATGACCCAATGAACGAAGAGCAGCTTAAAGTGAGAAATTATCTGGTTAAGAAAGAATGCTATCCAGATGATCTGCAGGTGCTCGTGATGAATGGTGCGTATGAGACGGGTATTAATATAAGACCAGAAAAAACAAAACTGGACTATGTGATAGTTAATGATTCGAATGATGAAACCATAGTTCAGGCTAGGGGAAGATACAGAAGCGATATAGAGACGCTTTATAAAAGGGTTTCAAAGAATGATGACAAAAAACCAGAACGGATAATTAACCATGAAGTTATCGAACCATACCTTGGGATACGACTCGATAAGAAAATGAAAGACGAGCTTCGCGGAAAACTGGGTTTTAAGGACGAGCAAGGACGTCTAATAGGGTGGAAAGCAACAGCGGAAGAGCTGAAAAAAGAGTACATCGTCCAAGATAAAAAGAGCGGCAGTCATCGATTCAGTTTGATAAGCAGAAAATAGCGATAGATAATTTGGGACAAATTTGTGAGTCTTATATATATAAGAAGTGCAAATTTGTCCCATTTGCAGTTTCATGAATAGACGGTCAATTTGTTTTGCTCGACGACCCGCGCGGCTTCGCCTTGCTCTACCGCACTTCATAATGAACCCTTCGGTTTCATTACTGTGTTTAGGGAGCAGATTAATTTCTGTGGGCAGAGGGTTTCCTCTGCAGAGCAGATTGGGAACAGGATGAGAATAAGTACTCAAATCAAAAAGGGCCGATAAGTCTTTTGGATGGTTGTGACATTTTAAGAGTAACGATGATACCTTGTTCAGTTCCCAGATGTATAGAGAACGTAATAGTCTTCGCCATCGTAGTTTTGGAGAGCGAGGACGATTGCGTTGTCCTTTGCCCTTGCAAAGAAATAAGCGGGACGTTCGTTTAATTCTTTGTTGAGATCGTTATTTGCTGCTTGGTTGAAGGCGGCGGTAAACTTTACCTCAGTATTGACAAGCGCTGTCTTTATCTTGCCGTTCTCGTCCTGAACTTTGATTTCTTTAGTCGGGATTTGATTCAGCTCGTATGTGTATTTGCGGGAAGAGTTATTGATGTACAGATAGATGTACGTGGGAAGGTCGGTTGCTTCCTTGCGGCTAGCAACAAGGCTGGGGTGTGCTGAAGTTTGCATTTTAATCGGAGAGAAGAGCCATTCCTGAGGAAGGTCGGACTCTTCCAGTCTGAAGGGGTTATCTCCGCCGTACGTTTCCATGCTGTAGGATTTCTTCTTTTCATCCTTAATATAGGTATCAAGTTCCTTGTCGGCTTTTTTCAATGCCTTGTAGACTTTGTAGTAACCATCGGTATCAGAAGCATCCAGTGCGGCCTGCGCATCTGATTTTGCAGCTTCGATTTCTTTGGTATCGAACTGCTGGGCATAATATGAACTCAGAATTTCTTGAGAATGGCTGATTTCCTTGGTGATTTCGCTATAGAGAAGTTGGTCGTAACGTTTGTTTGCGCTCTTCAGTTCATCGTAGTTCTCAACTTCTTTTTTAAGCTCTTTATCAAGGGAGTCATACTGCTTGTTCGCCGAGTCAATGGCATCCTTTGATTCGATTGATACGGTTCCGATAGAGTCAATGGACTTCATCGTTGCAGACACCGAAGGGTCGGTGCATCCAGTGACGCTTAAAGCTAGGGTAAGCCCCACAACCACGGCAAGGGGAGCAGATTGTTTCATGGTGTGCGTTCCTTCCTCCGACACTTGGTAAACGCTGTGTTTGAATGGCTGATGCGCCTGATAATCAGCGCTACCTAGCCGAGCGATAGATATTGCCGTGTCATTCGAGACTGCTCCAAGTTTTTCCATTATCGGTTGAATAGGAATCGAGCTTTCCGTCTCCATCACTATCCACGGCTTTGTTGCCCTTGCTGTCAGCAATTGCTCCAGTTCCATCGGCATTTTTATGAATGGCGTACTCCCCATCGGTGTCGATGTAGTCTGTGCCACCGTCTTCCGAGTCTGACTTTAGATACGTTTTGCCATCATCTGTATCAACCCAATCATCCTCATCTAGTAATGCGCTAGAGGATGAGCTCGATGAGGAGCTGGAGTAAGAAGAATAATCATCATCGTCCTCAGCGTCTTCATCATTTTCATCATAGGCGGCAGAAGAAGAGGAGCTTGACGAATCATTGAAAGAATTCAATATGCAAGCACAGCTGGTGATGTATAGGGCACAAAGAAGGCAGACGGCAAGCATAGGCAGCAATACCTTTTTAAAGCGCGTCGCAAACTTCGCGCTTTCACTTTCGGTGCCAGTGTTTTCGTCCGTCATGGGTGTCATCCCTTACGCATCGTAGTCTTCGCGGAATCCGCAGTTCTGGCAGTAATACGTCTTTTTCTTCTTGCCAAGTGCTCCGCCCACGAGGCCAATGGGGCCTAAAAGCAGACCTCCAGCGGCGGCTTTTCCCACACTGAAGCCTTTATTAGATTCTCCTGTGCATTTCCAACCTGTGCGTTCTCCGCAAGATGGGCATTGTGCTGGTGCTTTGTTTGCCATAAAAATCATCCTTTCTCTGGCGATCGGTGCATCAACGTCTTTATGACTTCAAGTATTTCTTTTCAAGACGTCTGTGAATTAAATGCTATCGGTGTGAACTGACACCGATTTCGCAGCTTGGGGTTAACGGACGAGGGTCACGTTTTATTCATCGTGATAACGGAATTGTTGTGCAGCAAATTGAACTTTTTGAGAGATGAAAGCTATGTATTTGTGCACGATGCGTTCTCCTTCCATTGGCGTGACGGAAACTGCGGAAGGAAGCTCATCCGAAGTGCGGAATGTGCAGCACGAAAAGGAGGAGTATCCACCCACAGTTGCTACACAGCTCCAAGCGCTTCGCGGTGGCACGAGTCAGCAAGGAGAAAGGGCAAATACCCCTCCTTGTCACTGACTTGAGTGTCTTCAGTTGTGAAGCGCGAGCATTAAAAATGCTAGAGCTGTGTAGCAGGTACAACTCTAGCATGCTGATAAGCTATTTAATCTACTGACCTGTTGAACGGTCGAAAAAGTAGGCTGTTGTGAAAAGCGGAACCATCTGGCCTGTCGTGCCTGAGCCTCTAATGAGTAGTAAAAAGGTAGTAGACCAGATGATTTGAATGGTTAATACGCCTGATAATCAGCGGTTACATCGTCGAGCGGCAGATGTTGCCGTGGCAGATAAACAGTACGCGTTGCATATGCGGCTTCCTTTCTAGGCGGTCGCGCAGGGCTTACAGACTGCTCTTAAGGCAGTTTGCTCCAATAAAGCCCGCTGCGTACAAGGGGAGGTGGCGTAGCTCGCGCCCGTCATCGGTTTCGCTGCGGGAAAAATTGTTCTCGGACAAAATGTAGGCATATGGCGATCGGGCTTTGTCCATAAACGACCCGAGGGTTCTCGCGCGCACGTTACGTGCGGACTTTACCTCGACGGGCACAATTTCCATACGGTCGGTCTGAAGTAGAAAATCGAGCTCGCCGGTCGTCTTCCAAGACGACGGCGGCACCCAATAATACGTCTGCAGACCATTGCCCGAAAATGCCTGCATGACTGAGTTTTCCGCCAAGGCGCCTCGGAAGTCGGAAGACAGCGCTATGGCGGAATCCTCTTTGAGGTCGAGCCAGAGCCTCGGGTTGATGCCGAGTTTGTAGAACATGAGGCCGGTATCGAGAAGATAGACCTTAAAGAAACTTCCATCTTCGTCGTCGAAGGGAACGAGGGGAGGCTCGATGCCTTCGGTCAGGTTGTTGACCGATATGATGCCGGCGCCTTCGAGCCAGTCGAGCGGCTCGATAAGCTTGGCGCGACGGCCTCCGCGTTCGACCTCGGAGTACTTGAATTTTTTTGTGGACGATCTCAGCAGCTGGGATGGAATGGAGCGCCAGACCTTGCGCGCCGCCACGCCGCTGATCCCGTTTTCTGGGTCGGTCATGTCGGCGGTATAGGTCTCGTCGATTTCGCGCTGCTCGACGCGCGCATCCTCGATGGATAACGTCTTGCGATATGCGTTGACGGCGGCGGGCATGCCGCCCACGATCTGGTATCGATGAAACAGGCTGAGCGCGGCTTGGTGCGCGGCGTAGGTCTCGAGCGTGCCGGCGTGGGTACGAATGGCATCGGCCATCTGCTCTTCATCGAGCGCCCAGAGAAACTCCTCGAACGACATGGGATGCATGGTCTCTTGACGAACGCCGCTGGGAAAAGGCAACTTGCGCTTGCGCGTGGCGACACCGAGTTGGCTGCCGGTCGCGCATATGCGCCAGCCCGAACCCGAGAAAAAGCGAAGCGAGTTGAGCGCCCGTTCGCAGAGCTGCACCTCGTCAAACAGGATGAAGGCGGTTTCCTTGCGAATGGGGGTGCGTTTATAGTCTGAAATCCGCGCCACGATGGTGTCAACGTCGTCGGTGGGACAGTCGAACAGCGGAGCGATCAGTTCAAGATCGGTCTGAAAGTCGAGTTTGACAAACGCATTGCCGGCGATTCGCCTGCCGATTTCCTCGGCAGTGTACGTTTTGCCTACGCGTCGCGCACCACGGATGAGGAGGGGGCGTGAGGCATCCTTTGTCGCCCATGATTCGATAACGGATTCGATTGATCTGCGCATGGGGCCGCCTTTCCAATTTCGTGTACTTCAGATACATAGTTTAGTACGATTTCGTGTACTTAAAATACACGAAATCGTAGAAAAGCGTGTATCTGAAGTACACGAAATTGCACTGCTGGAGCTTGCAGGCGGATAAACACTACTCGTATGGGACGGTTTTCACCGGTCGCTCGCCGCCCTGGGCCGTGTTCGCCCCTATGCCCGCATCGAGGGCTGCGCTGATTGATGGCGACGCTCCCAGCGAGCCAACTTAATCGTCACCAGCGTGAGGGCCCAGGCCACAAGCGAGAACGCGGCGCCCACTGCGCCCACGTACGCAATGCCAATGCTGCTTACCACGGCGCCGCCCACTGCGGTGCCAAACGAGATGCCGACGTTAAACGCCATGGGCTTAACCGAGCTTGCGAGTACCATCGACTTGGGATGGCGGCTGCGTGCCACGTCCATAAAGTGAGTGATGCACGACACCGAGAACAGGTACATGAGCAGCGCCAAGCTCATGTGACAAAGAGGCAGTCCCTTTGTCGCAGGCTGCGCTTGCCTGTATAGTCGCAATACAGGCGAAGATGGTCTCAGGTACATCGCGGGCGACAGGGGATCCCATGGGTATGCACACGACAAAGATTGCAGTGGGCGAGGGCAAGTTTGCGCTCGTGGCCCAGCTGACGGTGACGCCGCGAGGTATGGCGGCGTACGCCTGCTCGCCGGAGTTCGTGTTGATGTTCACTAAGAAGTGGTCCGAGTGATCACCGGGAAATGAGCACCGTGAGCACGAAAAATTGAGCAGTTTAAGCAAGAGGGCCGCGCCCCGGGGAC
>OLSB01002171.1_pt1 | contig 16934 bp, 13 predicted proteins | sample 1672071 | NCBI WGS metagenome assembly OLSB01 (sample SAMEA3136642, study PRJEB25190) | human gut metagenome | biome: human gut; feature: human-associated habitat; material: faeces | place: Austria | collected 2013 | reverse complement strand
CCTGAACGGAAATGAGCTTATCAAGGTACTGCGATCTGTTTTTTAACTCCATGATTCTGTCACCACCTTTGTCAGCCATTATATCACCCCCTTTGCGTCAAGTAAAGTTTTTAACATCAATGTGAATAACTTTTTTCTTGTCGGAATTATTCACATCAATGCTACTTCTGTCGAGCCTGCACACACCAGCGGTAATCCGGCTGATTCATCACGCAGGTGACAAGGGTGATGATGTTCTCCGTGCTGTCGTTTAGGACGCTGGTATCGTCCACGCCGATCTTACTGACGGAGTACACCTCGTAGCTGCGGGTGCCGAGCTGGGTGGTCAGCTTGATGGTGTCCCCAATGTCAAGGGTGTGAATTTTGCCAAAGTGATTATTCACGCCGCGATTGTGGCCCGCAATCGCCACATTGCCTTCCCAAATGGAGGTGCTGGCAAAATGTCCTGCGCCCTTGCGGAGCGCGTCCGCGTCCGTCCCCTGATACACCTTGACAGACAGACCGAGGGTGGGGATTTTCAGTGTACCGAGGTAGCCGCCGCTGTAATAGAGGTCTTTCGTGACCGCGGTGTACTTCACCGGCGTGTAAGAACCGATATTTCCGCTGCTACTGCCCGAAGTCGTAGGCGGCAGGACGGTCACACCGCCTGTGCCGCTGATTGTTCCCGCGACTGAACCGCTCACAAGGTTTGGTGTCAGCAGTTCCCCGGCATTCAGCGTATAAGAAGTAGGCGAACCAAAAGCAGGCGGGATGTAGGCGGCGTTTTTGCTGCGGTCGGTGTTTGCAGGCTTATCCATCGTGACATAAATGGTATCGTCCGAGGTGGGGCGTCCGAACAGCCCTGCGTCCGGACCGTCAAAGTGATACTCCAATGCCGATGCAGGCATGGAAAAAGCCGCCAGCATACAGCAGGCGGCCAGCAGAGTGGTCAGATATTTTTTCATGCGGCGTACCCTCTTTTCTTATTGATGTAGTGCTTGTAGCCTTTGTAACCGGCGTAGCCACAGCCGCCCAGCGCCGCAGCGCCCACGGGGATCAGCAGCCACAGCCAGTTAAAGCTACTGCTGTCCGTTGCTGCTTCATTACCGACGCTGGAAAAGACTGCGGTGTAGACCACTGTATCACAGCTTGTGCGGGTGACGTCACCCTTATAGTCCGCCGTGACGGTGTAGCCGGTGGCGTATTTGCTGGTGGCGGTGCCGGTGTAGCTTGCCACAGCGGTATAGCGAATGGGAATGTCATAGCCGTCCGTGGGATCAACAGCCGCCTCCTGCCAGCTTACATCGGCAAGGGTCAGGGTGCGGCCATTTTCATTTACAGACTTGGGAACAAGGGACACATCCGCGTCTGAGAGGTTGGGATAGGTGCGCTCCGCCGTCACCGTGCGGCTGCTGGTCCCATAGCCTACCGCCTCCACCTGAATGGTGGTGTGGTCAAGGGACAGGACACCCTCGTAGCCGTCCTCGGTCTTGACCTCCAGCTTCGGCTCCAGCATTTTTAGAATTTTCGCCATGTCCTTGGTCTTGCTCTCCAGCGTGACCACCTCGATATGCTCCCGCGTGTCCGTTTCTGTCTGGTCATTTTTCAGCAAATCAAGGAGCGTATAGGTGTGGCCCTCACGCTCAAAGTCAGCGGTGGGGATCGTGGCGGGATCGTCCTTCGCGGTCAGGTAGTAGACCTTTTCCAAACGATAGACGCCGTTTTCCTCGCTGGCTCTGACCTCGGCGGGATAGGCGGAAATGCCGGGTAGCGTATCTGCGGCAGAGATCATTGTGGATACCGTATCGGCTTCTGTCATGGGCTCTGCGGCCAGCGCCGCGACACTCATGCTGCACAGCATCAGTGCCGTGCAGAGAGCAAATGCAAGTTTCTTTTTCACATTTCGCCTCTCTTTCTTAACGAACGGGCCTATTCTGCTCCGGCTGCTTGCGCTCCTGCGGAGAGATCTCACGCTGAATGTCATTTTGCAGCTTGCGGAAATACTTTTGCAGGCTGTCCACCACGCCGCGGCGATCTTGCACCTCCATACCGTCAAACACCTGCCCCACGCGGCTCACATCAGGCTGCGGGGTCTCCACGCCGAAATTGCGGCAGAGCATATAGCTGACGCTCTCGGCGTCCATGGCGCAGTCCTCACGGGTATAGTAGGGATAGCGCCCGTGGTCATGGATACCGGCGTGGACGATCTCGCGGGAGAGCGCCGCAAAGATTTTGCTGTCGATCAGGCGGCTGGATACCGTAATGCTCTGCGTCTTAGGATCATAAACGGCGTCCTGGTACATGGTGCTGCTGGTGACCACGGGAACGGGGGAGCTGTCCAGCAATCGGCGCAGAGCGGCGTCCATTTCCGGTGTATTGTCTTTCAGGCTCAGCACCGGAACACCGGCCTTGCCGTGGGTCTGCGTCACATCAAAAACACGCCCGATCTTATAGCCGTGATACTCCCTTCCGTCCTTCACGTAGGTATCCGACACGCGGATCTTCATGCCGTTCTCGTCACGGTTGACGCTGCGCCCCAGCCGGTTCCACACCTCCAGACTGTTGATGTAGGTGATCTCCGGGTTCTGCGCCATTGCCAGCATCACATTGGATGCGCTGTATCGCGGGTTGATGGCCTGCGTATCCAGATAGTGGAGGTATGCGCCGGGTTCACTGGTGACGTGCATGACCGCATCGTCGGAAAGCTGCCCCAATTCCTCGCGCTCCGCTGTTTTCTTTGCCTTCCAGTCCTCGTCCCTCTGCTGCTTCTGCTGGATCAAATCGTCTAACTTTGCCATGTTCGTTTCTCCTTCTCAAAATCAATTTATTCCCGCGTAGGCATAGCCTTTTGAATGGCTTCCCGCACGGTGTCCTTGGTGGGGGCCGTGCCATCCCGTTCTGCCGCGGCTTGCAGCGCCATCAGGCGGCTGCGGACAGAGGGGCGGGCATCAGCTTTCTCCGCAGCCGGTTCCGTAGACGCTCTCGCACCAGTCCCGCGCTTGATCGAGCTGTTCTCGGACGGAGCGCGGGCGTTCTCTTTTTTTGCGGCAGTATCCTCCTTCACCGGGGCGGGATAGCCCATGCGTTCAAAAATGCGGTTGATCTGCTTGGCATCTTTGGCTTTTGCCATAATTTCTACCGTCCCGGTCTTTTCTACCTTGTTGACGATGGGATAAAAGAGGACGCCATAGCGTTTGGCCTCCATCTGAAAGCCCTTCAAGTCCTCCTGCTTGACGGAAAAGATCGTCAGCTCCTCGCCGTCGTGGATCAGGCGCTTGAGGTTGGTCTTACCGGCGAGCTTCTGGTTGTCGTTGGCAAGGGCAATCAACAGGGCGGCAAGGTTTTTCGCCCCCAGCCCTGCCAGTTTGAGGGCACTCTCGGTGATCTGGATACCCTCACGCACCATCAGGTCAGCGGTTTCACCGTTGGTACTCATGCTCGTGTTCCTCCTTGTTTTTTAGATTTTCCTGCCGTTCAGTCTGCGCCTGCTGGCACTGCTGGGATACCCTCGGAATGTCCGATTGTATCCTGCGGCACAGACGCAGCTCCCCGCGCTTTTCACGCAGGGCGGCAGTCTGCTGTTGGATCTCCGCGCTGTACTTGGCTTGTGCTTCTTCATCGCTGGTGTTCCTCCTTTCCTGATAAAGTGGTTTTCTCTGTTCCTCCAGCAAGCGGATGTCCCACTCCAGCACACGGATGCGCTGCTCCAGCTCCGTTTCGGTAGTGATTCCGCTTGATAAAAGGTATTTGAATTGCTGCTCATACCGCTCCAAATGAATGACCTCCCGCTTGACGGAGAAGGGCAACTTGGGCGGCAGCTTTTTCCGCCTGTTTCCCCGCAGCAGGTAGAGGTAGCGGAGATAGAGTGCGTGAAAGCCGGTGATCTTCTTTTTTCGGACGGTGGACAGCTTACCCTTCATGCGATAACGCTTGACGGCATGGGCGATGATTGGCGGGGCCATGCCACCGTGCCGTTGCTTGGAAAGTCGCGCCATAATGTCCGCTTCGGTGTAGCCCTCGCCCAAACTGTCCAGGCGGATCGCCCGCTTTGCGCCGGGGGGCTTGACCGTGGTGTATTTCCGGTTGGGGCTGCGCCGCACCTCATAGCCGTTTCGTCGCAGGAGCATGAGAAAGGAATCATAGGTATAGGCTTGGTGGATGATGGCGTCGATGTCGGCGCGGATCACGCCGCGCACGGTGGGCTTGCCGCTCTGCTCCGCCTTCCACTCGGCGTAATGCTTGCCCTTGCCCTGCGGGGTGATGACGGATAAATCATTCTCCCGACACAGCGCGTCCGAAGTGCCGCGCACATCGTTGTAATAACTCTCCGGGCTGGAATGATATTTCTGCCCGTCTATACAGGACACAGAATTGACCACGATGTGATTATGCGGGTGGGCCTTATCTAAATGGGTCCCGATGACGACCTCATAATCATTGCCGAACAGACGCCGTGCAAACTCGCACCCGATCTCGTGTGCCTGCTCCGGTGTGACTTCGCCGGGGGCAAAGGACTGGATAAAGTGGTAGCCGAGAACGCCGCCCGTCTTTTTGTATTTCTTTTTCGTTTTCTGCATGGCAGCAAAGGCGGTTTCGGCAGACCGGCAGTTCAGCGTGGTCACAAAGCGCACGGTATCGGTTTTCTCCGGGTCAGCGGTGTAGACGATCCGCTCGTCCAGCTCGGTCTTTTCCCCATTGACGGCGTACTTCACGCGGTCGTCCAGCCTTGCGCGGATGGCGAATACCTTGGTGTATGCCATGTCACAGCCGCTCCGCGATGTTCCAGATCGTTTCCTGCGCCGCCGTGATCGCGGCGATGTCCTCACCGCTGGCAAAGCCGCGGGCATTGACCGCGCGGGCGATCTGATTGATGTTATTGCCGATGGCGGCGAGCTGGCGTCGTATCTCGGCATACTCATCAGGCGGACGTGGATACAGGGTAAGGCCCATGATGAGGCTACGGATAAATGATTCTGTACTCAAGCCTGTATAAGACACCTGCTTTTTCAAATGGCGGTGTTCTTCTTCGGTTAAGTGGATTTCCACTCGTTTATATCGTTTTCGCAACAGTTCACCTTCTTTTGTTGTGGGGATATTAAGGGGCTGCGCCCCTTAACAAGCGCATTTGACCGGTCAAATGCTATGCTTGCGACTGCAACGCAGCCGCAGGCTGCGTGCAGCCCTGACCCAGCCGAAAAACAGATCAGCGCGCCTCACCGCCACGGGTCTTTACCCTGCCGCTGATTCCTTTCACCATCTGGAGCTGGTCGTTGTAGTCCTTTCCGCGGCGGGGTGGGTTGTCGATGACCTCATACTCGGAAAGTTTCTTTTGAATGGCTGCGGATGCCGTCCGTCCCGGCCCGTCATTATCCAGACACAGCACGATCCGCGCCACGCCGGGATTGTCCTTCAGGTATTGCTCCAGTGCCGCGGGGAATCGGATGGAGCCATCCTTTCTTGGCTGGTAGACGCCAGAGAGGGACAGCGTATTGGCGGTGCGCCAATCCTGCCCCCGCAGTTTCAGTAGCGTTAGGTACGAAAGGGCGTCGATGGCGGATTCAAACACGCAGAGGGTTTTGCCACCGACGCAAAGGGGAACGGCAAAGGAAAAACGTTTATCGCTGCCGGGGACTTCACCGGCGAAGGTGGTTTCCGAAAGGGTCCCGCGCAGTGCGCCGTAGGCAGGGTTCCCATGTTCGTAGCCCACAAATACGCAGTTATGGCGCTCGGCGTCCTCGTAAAGCTGCCCATGCTTGATGCAGTGATTGATGATCTCCGCGTCAATACCGCGGCTCCGCAGATATGCAAAAACACGCCGGGTGTCGGCGTGTTTGGGTGGCAGGGTAAATTCAGTTTTCAGAAGCGGTGCAGTACGCATTGGCGTGGGCGGCACACGGGGCAATTCTCCAAGGATGCGCTGAACGGCATCCAGAAAGGAAAGTCCCTCCACGCGGGTCAAATAGTCCAGCGCAGTTGTGCCGCCGATGTTCCGCGACCACCAGCACCATTTCCCGTTGGAGATTTTCAGGGAATCGTGGGTGCGGGTAGTGTAGGTGTTCCCGCCGATATGGACCAGCTTCTCCGGCTCAAACCGCCGCAGGTAGGTCAATAGGTCCATCTCGCGGGCGGCGGCGATCTGGTCTTTTGATAGGTAGGGCGTGATGCTCACCTCCTTGGGGCATGAGAAAAGCGCAAGCATTTTGCTTGCGCTTTCCATAAAATTATTCAGTTACTTCGGAGCAGAGCCGGTGCGAATGACGGGAAACTGCTTGACTTTTTTGCCGACGATTCGGCGCTCCAGCGCAAAAACCATATCGGGTGTCCGTTCAAAATAGCCGATGTCCTTTTTCCAGCTCATCCCACATCTGCAATGTTGCAGGCCCGGAAACTGCTGCTTCATTTTCCTGCCGCAGTTTGGGCAGGCTTTATTGCTGGCTCCCATCCGCATCCTCCTTAGACGCCTCTTTAGGAAGGACATCCTTAAGGTAGATCTTTACCTCACGATAGACTGCATCGAATGGCGGCTTGTTGACGCCGCCTGCAAAACGAAACTTATCGTAAGAATGCCGCAAATCTTCTTTCCTTTGCAGGAATCCTTGAAAATCTCCCATGATCCTTTCGCTACATTTTAAGGTGCTGTATATCTTCTGAACATCAAATTCAAATACTTTTGAAATATAATAGAGATCCACCACATCCTTGATTCTTCGGAACACCTTATCTGTTGATACAACCGCGACCTTATCGGATATCATCTGCAACGGTGAAACGCCGCGAAAACAGATCCCGTCAACCTCATAGATTTGCGTCGGTGTAATCGGTCTGTTTACATCCACATCCATTGTGAACAGGATTTCATCGGTGTTGCGGTCTACTAATTCAAAGCCAGCGGATCGCTTTTCGCCATACATTCGATAAAGGCGAACTTCATAGTCCATGCCGCCTCTATTGATTGCTCGCTGTAAGGATTCCACCATTTGCTCTGCGGTGGGAGGTGTGTCTGTGTTCCAATTTGCATCAATATCTACTGTATGACGGGTCTCATCTAAAAACCCGGCCTCAAACAAACAGGCTTTCAACACCATGGAGCCCTTAAAGCTGATAGGAATGCCGCTATCGTACACAGCTTTCATGACTGAGTACATAATTCTTTCTTCCGCTGTTACATTCAAAGCAAGCACCTCAGTTTTCGTAATATTCGATTGCATCGCTGGCCAAACGCTCAAACCGATCCTGATATTCCGGCGCGACAAAGAGTCCGTCAAAGCTGTCTCCATTGGAATAGAAGTATCTGCTGACTGCTTCTGTAATGCCCTGCATATCTAAAATATTTTCATTTGCAAGGGCATCATATACCGTTCTGTTAAAATCCGTATATAACAATCCGTTCCGATTCTTGATATTTTGTGCGCCGATACGGTTTCCAAGCACGACCACGCCGTTAAACTTCATAACGGAGTCATCCCCATAGACCCACACGATATATTCATCGCTGCGGCCTCCGAAGTTTCCTTGACACATAAGCGCATTGTCTAACGCAAAGACAACGGGTTCTCCAATGCAGTCACGGACAGCTTGCAGCCAGGAGAGCGCGCCCACATAGCTGCTCCGAGACGGAAGATCCTTCTTTTGAGGGTCATACTTCGGCAGGGACAAGGTCTTACGGTTGGTCAGGTCCTCCTTGATACGCTGCTCCAACAGATCAGAGACATATTCGGGAGGCTTACGCATCCCTGTCTCCCAATTTTGCACAGTGCGAAAGGGGATATGATACCTCGCGGAAAATTCGCTTTGGGTATCTCCAAGCTGTGCTCTCATTTCACGAATGTTCATGTTCATCCTCCTTCCACCTGCATTATACACCCATTGAGTGTACCAGTCAACAGCGTTCCCAGATGTCCTACGGAATATTCATAAGCGCGATTACCGCTCCGGCGTGTTCTTTTTCACTGTCTTTTGCTCCACACTGCGCTCCGGCTTAGCCAGTTCTTCCATTGCCGCATTGATCACGCAGGAGTGATTGTCCACAGCGTAAATGTCCGTATGCCCGCCCATCTGCTTCTGGAGCGCCGCAAAGCGGCCTGCGGCCTGACACGCCGGTGGGTAGAATCGCTCATCTCCCGTGCGCTGCCGCATGGTGCAGGCCAGCACGAACATACAGCGATCCTTGCCGTAGGTGTTTGTCCACTCCTTCAAAAAAGCAGACAGCTTTCCATCGTTGTAGGCGTTGGTCGCGTCCTTCTCAAAGGTTCCCGCACAGGTCAGCGTCCGATCCCGGCTGGCCATCCACTCAAAGGCCTCTCCGCGAGCCATGGCTTCCGAACGGGTGTTAGGGTATATGGGCTGCGCGGGATCTCGATATTTTTCTTCGACTCTTTTCCGCAGAATATCATCCGCGCAGGCTTCTACGCTGTCTCTGAACCGATCCATTTCATCGCTGTCCCGGTTGATCCAATCGTCAAACAGTGCCTCCAGTGGATGGTCAAATTCCATCAGTACCTCAAGCTGCCGCTCGGAGAGGCTTGTTTCATCCTCAAAAAGCATCAGCAGGTTGTCACGGCAGGCGATCTCATAAGCGTGGGAAATGATCTCGTCCGCAGGCTTTACTCTCAGATCCGCCAGAAACGCCTCGTTTTCCGCGGACATACGCTCATAGAACGTATTTTCCAACTGGTCCTTTGTCATGGTAAACCTCCCTTCATCTCGCCAGCCCCGCCCGCATCCGGTGGGCGTAATTGGCGACGCTGTATCGTTTCATATAGGCGTTTTCGCTGGGGGCCGGACTGTCAAAGTCCAGCCCCTCCATGCGGGGATCGTCAATGCCGTTCAGCACCGCCTCCACCGGGATCACGCGAAGCCTGCCAGAGCATTTCAGCTCGCCGCCAAATACGCCAGCGGCACAGTGAAAGCCGCGGTCACCGCATACCCAAAGCAGCTTCTTTCCTGCGGGAATATCGCCAAATGGCTGCTTCAAAACAATAACGGAATGTGGTTCCGCACCGGCCACCTCATAGTAGCCGGACTGCTCCGCCTTTTCGTATGCCTGGATCAATTTCTTGAATTTGTGCTGCGGCTCGATGTAGAACCAACTTTCCTGATAACCCATAATTTCCTCCATTTTCTATTGGTTTTACCGCTCCAACTGCGGTCTGCGGCGCTCCGGCGGCCTTTGATCCTCGTCCGGCTCGGCGTCTACGATCTCCGGCTCCTTGTGGTCTAAATTCAGCAGGGTGTTCAATTCCTCCAGCCGTGCCGTTTTGGTGTTCAGCTCTGCCTCGCGGGGAAACGGCTTTTGTACCTCTGCCTTTGCGGTTTCCAACTGCGTTTGCAGGTTGGAAAGCTGCTCCCGGCAAGCCTGCTCCTTGATGGGCAGTCCCTCCAGCGCATTGTCCATGCGCTGCAAATTGCCAAACACATCGGTTCCCAGCGTAACGGTATGGCGGAGCTGCCCGATCATGGTCAGGCGGTACTCCCGCGTGAAGGTATCAAAGGCCAGCTCCAGCGTCAGACCGCGATAGCTGCCGACCTGTGTCGCCTCCGGGGAGAGCATGGTCTGGCACATGGTCAGCAGCGCCGCACCCGCCTCCTTCTTGTCGGCATGGGTGACACCCGCCAGCGTAAGCGGAGAGAAACCGTCCGCGTTTGGGTGGGTGTTTCCCTTGACCGTGGCAATATCCGCGCCATACCCGGTGATTCGCGCCTGCGTTTCCGCGATTTGCTTGGGAAAACCCTTGCTGATGGCGTCCTCCAGCGCGTATTTCTGAGAAAGGTGGTTGGCTTTCAGCAGTTTCAGCTTGGACACCTCAATGTCGAGATCCATCTTTTCCTTGATCATGGGGTTGCCGCTGGCCAGTGCCTTGATCTCGGCATAAGAAAGCGCCTGCTCGTCCACATCTTCGGCGGAGCGGACAGGCGATTTGCTGGTCATAATTTGCGATATAAATTTCTGCTTGGATTCTACCAACTGATACAAGTAGGCATCGAAGGTGCCCTCGGTGACATAGCTGTAAATGTCTACCTCCGGATTTTCGTTGCCCTGCCGGATAATGCGCCCCTCCCGCTGCTGAAGGTCGGACGGACGCCACGGGCATTCGAGGTGGTGCAGGGCGATGAGCTTTTGCTGGCAGTTGGTGCCAGCACCCATGCGCTGGGTGCTGCCCAGCAGGATACGCACCTGACCGCTCCGTACTTTGCCGAACAGGTCTTTCTTCTGCGCCTCGCTCTTGGCGTTGTGGATGAAGGCGATCTCGTTTTCGGGAATACCCAATTCCAGCAATTTCGCGCGAATATCATCATAAACGCTGAAAGCACCGTCATCCTTCGGTGTGCTGAGGTCGCAAAAGATCATTTGGGTGGAACGCTTGTCTGCGGTGCGCCGCCAGATCTCAAACACATTTTCCGCACACTTGGCGGCTTTGCTGTTGGGGTCGCTGGGGAGCATGGGGTTGACCAGCCGCTGATCCAGTGCCAGCTTGCGGCCATCGTTGGTGATGAGCAGCATATTGTCCACGCTGCTGTCCACCTTGCGGTTGCGGACCTTTTCTGCTCGTTCCGCCAGTGACGCCACCATGTCCTTCTGATATTCAGAGGGTTTCAACGCAATGTTGTGGTAGTGAGCCTCCGGCACCGGCAGCTTCAGCATATCCGCCGTCTGGATGTCCGCCACATTTTTGAATACGCTCATCAACTCCGGCAGGTTATAAAACTTGGCAAACCGCGTCTTGGCCCGGTAACCGGTGCCCTCGGGAGACAGCTCGATGGCGGTGACAGTCTCGCCGTAGTTCGCCGCCCATGCGTCAAAGTGCTGCAAGCCCTGCTCCTCCAACGCAGACATCTGCAAATACCGCTGGATGGTGTAAAGCTCCACCATGCTGTTGGAAATGGGGGTGCCGGTGGCAAAGATAATACCGCGTCCCCCAGTGATTTCATCCAAATAGCGGCACTTCATAAAGAGGTCTGAGCTTTTCTGCGCCTCGGTCTGGGCAATACCGCCCACATTCCGCATTTTCGTGTATAAAAAGAGGTTCTTAAAATAGTGTGACTCGTCAATGAAGATGCGGTCAACGCCCAATTCCTCAAAGGTGACCACATCGTCCTTGCGGCTCTGGTCATTCAGCTTGTCGATCTTGGCTTGCAGGCCCTTCTTGGTTTTCTCCATCTGTTTGATCGTGAACTTCTCCGCTTTTTCTCGTTTGGCTTCGGAAATGCCCATCATAATTTCGTCGATCTGCTGTTCCAGAATGGCCCGCTGGCGCTCTACGCTCATGGGGATCTTCTCAAATTGTGAATGGCCGATAATAACGGCATCATAGTCGCCGGTGGCGATCCTACCACAGAATTTCTTGCGGTTTTTGGTTTCAAAGTCCTTACGGGTAGCGACAAGGATGTTCGCTGCCGGATAGAGCTGCAAAAACTCAGTGGCCCACTGCTCTGTCAGGTGGTTGGGCACCACAAAAAGAGATTTTTGACACAGGCCCAGCCGCTTGCTCTCCATGGCGGCGGCTACCATTTCAAAGGTTTTTCCCGCGCCCACCACATGGGCAAGCAGGGTATTTCCACCGTACAAAATGTGCGCGATGGCGTTGACCTGGTGCTTGCGGAGTGTGATCTCCGGGTTCATGCCTGAAAAGCTGATGTGACTGCCATCATACTCACGGGGACGGTTGCTGTTGAACAGAATATTATAGGTCTTACAGATGGCTTCGCGCCGGTCAGGATCTTTCCAGATCCACTCAGCAAAAGCGTCTTTAATGAGTTCCTGCTTACTCTGCGCGATAGCAGTCTCTTTCTTATTCAGAACGGCAATTCTGCGCCCTTCTTCATCGTATTGGTAATCAAAAATGCGGACATCCTTCAGGTTAAGTGTCGTTTCGATGATCTCATAGGCGTTGACGCGCTTGGTGCCGTAGGTGCTGATGGCCTTGACATTGCCGCGATCCTTGCTTTTGCCTTCGATGCGCCATTCACCGGTGATGCCGGAATAGTGGACCTTCATGCTCCATTGCGCGCTGCGGGGCGTCCCCAGCGTTTCAAAAATAAATCGGCGGACATATTCGGTGTCCAGCCATGTAGCGCCCAGCCGGACGGAGATCTCGCTGGCGGTGAGGTCGGTGGGCTGCACCTGCGCGAGCGCATCGGCGTTGATCTGATACTGCGGGTCCTGCTCCGCCTTGCCTTGGGCAACCGCCAATTTCTGACGCACATTGCCGGAGAGGTATTCATCTGCGGGCAGGTATTTCTCATGTCCATCGTTCTCGCCGGTGTAAGCGGGGTTCAAAAAAATCACGCCCTTGAGATCAGAAAACAGCGTTTCTTCGTCCTTGCCGGTGAGCCTGCTCATATAGTCCATATCCACATGAGCCTTTTCCCCGATGGACAGCGCCAGCGCCTCCACCGCTGTGTCTACCTTTTCAGCAGGTTTGTGGCTGCGGATGGTGCGCTTGGTGAACAGGTCAGCCTTCCTTTTCAGGTTCCGGTCCTCGTCCAGAATTTCCAGCGAACAGAGCAGGAAGTAAGAGCTGTCCTGATCGAAGGCGATGGCGTTGCCGCGGGAGTTGATGAGTCCATATTTCCGGGTGAAGGCGTCATAGAGAGCATTCAGCTTTGCTTGCTGCGCCTTGATTTCTTCATCGGGATAGTCCTCGGTCTGATATTCCAGCAGCGTCCGCACACAGTCCCGCAGCTCGATCATGCCGCGGATTCTGCTCTCTGCCGTCTTGGATACCTCCACCGGGTTCATACGGCTGTTTTCCCGGTAGTAGATCTGGTCGTCCACCAGCGTATAGGAAAAATTGCGGACAGCGGGGTCGGCCTCGATGGAATGATCCTCTCCCTCCAGTTCTTCCTCCCGGTCATAAGTGGTGATCTCACCGTGGACATTCTGAACGGCTTCCGCCAGAAGTGCTTCCAATGGTTTCTCCGGGTACGGCTCACAGGTGGGCGTGGGGCCGAACGGCCCGGACACCATCTTCATCTCGCCCAGCACCATGTCGGGATGGTCGATGAAGTAGCTGTTCATCTGGATGCCGTCCTCGTTGGTGGCAAGGTGTACCCATTCGGGTTCTATATTCACCATTCGTTCCCGCTTTTGCAAAAACAGGATGTCTGAAACGACCTCCGTGCCCGCCGCGGCCTTGAATGCATTGTTGGGCAGGCGGATGGCCCCCAGCAGCTCCGAGCGCTGCGCGATGTATTTTCGCGCGCTGGCGGTGCGCTTGTCCATGGTGTAGCTGGAGGTCACAACGGCGATAACGCCGCCTGGTCTGACCTGATCCAACGCCTTGGCGATGAAATACTCGTGGATGGGGAAATTCAGCCGGTCATAGCGTTTGTCCGGCACATGGAACTGGCCGAAGGGAACATTGCCGATGGCAACATCAAAAAAGTTATCCGGGAAGGCGGTTTTCTCATAGCCCTGCACCGCGATACTGCTTTTCTGATAAAGCTGGCGGGCGATGCGGCCAGAGAGATCGTCCAGCTCCACGCCGTAGAGCTTGCTGCCGCTCATGCTTTCCGGCAGCATACCGAGAAAATTGCCAATGCCGCAGGACGGTTCCAAAATGTTGCCCTGCGTGAAGCCCAGCTGCCCCAGGGCGGCATAGATGCCGCGGATGACCACAGGCGGCGTGTAGAACGCCGTCAGCGTGGATTCACGGGCGGCGGCGTATTCGGCATCGGTAAGCAGTTCTTTCAGTTCAGCGTAACGAGGATTTTTCTCGTCAAAGAAGTCCGCCAGTCCGCCCCAACCCACATACTGTGCCAGCACCGCCTGTTCCTCCGCTGTGGCGGCTCGGCTCTCCGCCTCCACGGTTTTCAGGGTACGGATCGCGTCCAGATTGCGCTGAAAACGCTCCAACGGTGCGCCCTCTCCGATATGGTCATCGGTGATGCGATAGTTCCGGCCATCCGCGTCCAGCGGATAGGCAAGCGCGTTTTGCTTTTTCTTTTTCGGCGGGGTGAGTACCGCAGGCGGCTCGTCCGCCTGCTCCACAATTTTCCGAACAAAGGAGATTGGTTCCGTGCGGAAGATGGGAAAGCCGACCTTTTGGACAAAGGTGATGTCTTGAAAGTTGACAACGCCGTGCGCCGTATCGACGCGGTCCACAAGGAAGGTCCTGCCGTCGATCTCAAATACCGTTTCACCGGGAACAAGATTTTGTGCCGCAAATTCTGCGTCGGTGATTGCTGGCTGCGTGGCAGGCTCGTCCGGCTGCTCTGCAGCGGTGTCTTTGGCGCGCTCCACATAGAGCCATTCCGCCGCTTCCTTTTCGCTGACTGCCTTTCTGACCTGCTCCAGATAATCCTCAGCCTGCCACTCGCTGGGGAAGGTCTCACGGACGCCCTCGCTGTCAACATAAATTTCGTCCCGAATATCGTCCCAGACGGCGTAGCCGTCGTCCGTTTCGATCACGCTGAACCGCTCATGGGCGGGCGGCTGCTCTGCGGCAAGCCGTGCTGCATCCTCTGCGACCTGCTCCACAAAGCTGCGTTCCTGCTGAGGAGCATCATGCCGGTGATTGAACAGGCTGAAAGTGCCGTCCACATACTCCGAAAGCCGATCCTTTGCGCGCTGAACGGAGCTGTAATGGCGGTCATCCTCCGGCAAGTCATCCAGCCGGGAAGTCAGTGCCGCCAGCATATCCGCAGTCTTGCCCTTATCTTGCAGCTGCTCCTCGATCATGGGAAGCGCATCGTAATAATCCGCACCCTTGGGATAGGGACGCGGAACATCGTCCGGCGCATTGTAAAAACCGTTATAGACGGTTCGAGCCAACTGCCCACGCTCATATTCCGGGATTTTGGCGATAGCGTCCTCGCCGGGGAATCGTTTCTGCGCGATCAGGCACTCATACTCCTTGACCACATTGGGGATGGTCAGATGGACGGTATCATATTTCTTAAAATTATAGTCGCGCTCATATTCCAGACCCTTGTGTGTTTTCGTACTCTGGTATCCGGCGCGACCGCTGCCGCTGTACTCTCCAAAGCAGGATTTGATAAATTTCTGATGCTCCTCCGATGTATGGGGATAGCAGAAGTGGGAATATACGGCCAGTCGGCTATCCAGATGGTCGCAGAGGAAAAAGCCGTCAATCTCGTCCTGCGTGATAAACATTTTGCATTGCCGAAGAAAGTTCGGCTGTGCGGTAAAGTGCCGCTCCGAGTATGGCAGACCGTTGAGAATGATGCCGATACGGTGGGTGTTGTACTCTGAAAGGCGGTATCGCAGAATGGATGGATCATCATGATAAGCATACAGAAAAGCGTGGTATTCCTGCGCCAACATTTGTAGGCCACCGTCCGTCTTTGCGAACGCCACCATATCCTCGTTCAGTTCCGGGTAGCCCTTGTGCTGGTCATGGATGGCCAGCGTCTGCGGGAATAGGCCCTGCGCGCGGCCATCTTCGTTCAGGTCACGGGCGGTCATCAAAAGTGCGTCCATCGCTTCGTGCAGCACCTTGTCCGGGGCCTGCGCCAGCTCGGACGCGGAGAGATAGATCCCGGCCCGTAGCAGCCCCAAAATGCGGCCCGCCGCCAGTCCCCATGTGACCACGGTCTTGCTGTACCCGGTGCGGACGCTGTCCCCTTGGGCGAGGTGGATGCCGTCCTCCAGAAACCACACGGCGTATTTGCGGCCTTCGTATTCAATGCCGCGCCCGTTCGCCCTACCGAACTCCCGGCGCAGAAATGATATATTTTCCGGTTCAGGCCGCTCCCGCATATAGAACACTGCGATGCGCTCCGCACTGTTGGGTTCGTTGCCGCCCGTGCAGAGGGCCAGATCAATGACCTCCTGCGGCACCGTGCGGGCCGGGGCCAGAATGCCGGAGGGCGCATCTGCCGGAGCCTCGTACACCGGAGCGTCGCCGCCCATGTCGAACAGGGCAAGCTGCTCTGCGACGATTGGGGCATTTTGCAGGCCCAGCTTGATCTTGTACTCGCCGCGCTCGATCAGGCCCTCGGTCATCTCGGTGATGACCGACCATGAAAAAACGGACTCCGAGGTGCGGGAGAGGTAGCTGCCCTCCCACATCAAAAGTCCGTCTTTCTCGGCATGGTAGCCTGTACGAACACCGTCGGTCAGGACTTCCACCCATATATCGTTGTAGCTGTTTTTGAGAAATTCCGTCCGTTCTGCAAGATTCTCGTGCGCCTGAAAGTATTCAAAAATCTCCTGCCGCTTGTGCTTGCGCCCGCCGTCGTCCAGCAGATTCGCTTCAATGAGGTGCATATCCAGAAAAGCAGGAAGCTCTGCGGTATTTTGCTGTGCGGTGTCATGCTCCAGTGCAAAGGCTGCGGCCTGTTCCCGCGCTTTTTCGTCCGGGTAATCACCGTAGACACGGAGGCATTGGCGTGTTTCGGCATCATAGACGGCAGCGCCGTCGTATGCAAAACCATCTTCCTCCATCGTACCGGCAACATAGCCCTGTGCTGCGGCCTCCGCTTCTTCCAGCGTTTGATAGTCCAGCTTATCGTCAAAGCCGTTTTCAATATGGTGATAGGCCGCAACCTGATAGGGCGCGGCCATCTGCGCGGCGTAGCGGTCAATGGCTTCTGTGGTCAGCCATTCCGGTTTTTCCGGGAGGGTGTCATACAGCTCCCGCATTTTTTTGATCTGCGCGTAGACATTACCTGCCCACAGGTGCTTTTCACTTCGCCCGCCAGCGCCGAGGAAGTAGTCACAGTCAGCGCGCAGGCGATCCAGCAGCACATAATCTCCGCTGTGATCGACAAAGGCAGGAAGCTCATCACTTCCTGCCTCTGTGGGTTCTTGGGTTGTTAGGCGTAGATCAGGTCGCTGAGCACCAGTTCCTCCGCGCTGTGCCGGAGACTGTTCATCAGGCCCGTCCAGCGCATGGGATCGGTCGCCTTCAGTGCCTCCGTCACGCCCTCGGCCTGTGCCATCCGCGCCACGGTCTGCTCCACCATCTTCCGCGCGGTCTGCTCGATCTCTG
>OLSB01002169.1_pt1 | contig 16957 bp, 17 predicted proteins | sample 1672071 | NCBI WGS metagenome assembly OLSB01 (sample SAMEA3136642, study PRJEB25190) | human gut metagenome | biome: human gut; feature: human-associated habitat; material: faeces | place: Austria | collected 2013 | reverse complement strand
AGGCTAAAGCACGAAAAGAAAAGTGCAACCGACACGTGGAGCTACTAATTTGAAAGTTGTGGTCTTAACATTAACAGATTTTTCACTGTTTTTTTGTAGTAATGTTTTGGGTACAGGACACACAAAGGACGCCACTATATACTATTTTTTTCGCAATAACAGTGGCTGTGATTGTCCAATGAATAATGAATAATTTTTAAACTAGAACATATATTGTATTATTAAAATTTTAGATGGAGTTTTTATGGGAAGTAAGGGATTAGATTTTAAGCACAAAGAAGTTATTAATATTACCGATGCTAAACGTTTAGGATTTGTTCAAGATGTAACAGCAGATTTAAATTCAGGTACTATTACCTCTATAATTGTTCCTGGTAGTTCAAAGCTTTTTAGTGTCTTTGCTTCTTCTAATGATATTGTGATTCCTTGGGAAAAGATTAAGTGTATTGGAGACGATGTAATATTAGTAGAAATTTAATTTTTCTATTGATACATCTTTTTTATTCTATTAATTGCACTTTTTTCTAGTCTCGATACTTGCGCTTGTGATATCCCAATTTCTTCTGCTACTTCCATTTGTGTTCTTCCTTCGAAAAATCTTCTTGCAATTATATTTTTCTCTCTTGGATTTAGCTTTTTCATTGCCTCTGCGATAGTTATGTTTTCAGCCCATAATTCATCTAGATTTTTAGTATCTTTTACTTGGTCCATTACATATATACTTTCTGTTCCGTCATTATATACTGGTTCTTGCAATGATATTGGATCTTGGATTGCATCTAAGCTAATTACTATTTCTTCTTTTGGAATATCAATTACATTTGCAATTTCTTCTACTGTTGGCTCTCTATTTTTTTCTTTTGTTAATCTTTCTTTTGCTTGAAGAGCTTTGTATGCAATATCTCTCATAGATCTACTTACTCTTATTGGGTTGTTATCTCTTAAATATCTTCGTATTTCTCCTATTATCATTGGCACGGCATATGTGCTAAATTGAACATTTAGTGATATGTCAAAATTATCTATTGCCTTCATTAGTCCGCACACATCCTACTTGAAATAAGTCATCTGCATTTTCTCCACGTCCTCCGAAACTTTTGTATTACACTTAAAACTAATCTTAAGTTTCCGTGATATAAATTTTTCTCGTGCTTCTTTATCTCCTTCTTTTATTTTTATTAATAATTCGTTTTTTTCTTTATTTGATAGTACAGGCAATTTCCCAGTATTTACTGATGCGATTTCTACCTTTTTTATCAAATTAAAAAACCTCCTTCTAGAAATAATTATTAGTCTAATTATTTCCAAAAGGATTGTTGTTTATACTTATTCCTCATCTTTTAGTACTTTTTTCATTTTTTAATTTTAAATACATATATCATCTTTTATTTTTTCAAATTTTGCTTCTCCTATTCCATCTATATTTTTTATTTCTTCTATATTTTTGAATTTGCCATTTGCTTTTCTGTATTGTATTATTTTTAATGCTGTTGATGGGCCTATTCCCGTAAGGAGTTCTAATTCTGTTTGAGTTGCTGTATTTATATTTACTTTGCTATTTGCATTACTTATGTCTATTTCTTCATCTATTATGTCTGATATATCCTCTCCAATATATGGTATATATATTTTTTCTCCATCTTCTATTTTCTTTGCTAAATTTATTTTTCTTATGTTCGCTTCTTCTGCTAATCCTCCTGCCATCTCTATTGCATCTGTAATCCTTGAACCTTCATTTAGTTCTATTACTCCTGGCAAAATTACTGCCCCTGCAATATGTATTTTAATTAATTCGTTCTCTTTCTCCTCTATGTTATTAATATTTGTTTCTTCTATTTTTATTTCCTCATATTTATTTTCTTTTATTTTTGTATAAATTAAACCTACAATTATCAATGTAATTATTATTATATAAATTATTTTTTTCATATTTCCTCCTTAAAAATATTGTTTTTTGTCGATTTTTCTGTATAATTATTATTGAGGTGAACTAAGATGTATAAAAAATGTACTTTTATTATAGTTTTATCATTAGTGTTTATCAGCATTTGCAATTTCGTACATGCCGAAAACGATGAAATTAATATTTATTCTCCTTCCGCGATTTTGATAGATCAAGATTCTGGTAGAATTTTGTATGAGAAAAATATTCACGAAAAAATGTATCCAGCAAGTCTTACTAAAGTTCTTACTGCAATTATTGTATTAGAGAATTGTAATTTAGAAGAAATTTGTACGGTTAGCTATGATGCAGTAATGAAAGTTGGTTTTGGTTATGTCACTGCAAACTTGCAAATTGGTGAAGAACTTACTGTTGAACAGTTATTGAATTTAATTATGGTATCTTCTTCAAATGATGCCTCTCATGTTCTTGCAGAACATGTTTCTGGCAGTTTAGAAGATTTTGCAATTCTTATGAATAAAAAAGCTAAAGAGTTAGGTTGTGTTGATAGTAATTTTACAAATCCTAGTGGAGCTCATGATGAAAATCATTATTCTTCTGCTTATGATTTATCTTTAATTGGAAGATATGCAATGCAAAACGAAAAATTTAGAGAGCTTGTAAGAAAAACTTTCTATCAACTTTCTGCAACTAATAAATACCCTAAAGACGATAGGATTTTTACTACTACTAATGAACTTTTAGTTAGTAATAGTAACAATCGTTCTGATAACTACTATTACAAATATGCAACAGGTATTAAAACTGGTTTTACTACACCAGCAGCTTATTGCTTAATGGCATCTTCTGAAAAAGAAGGATTGAATTTTATCTCAGTCGTTCTTGGTGCTGGTCAAACAATAGATGGACTAAGTGCTAGATATATAGATACAAAGAATTTGTTTGATTATGGTTATTCATCATATTCATTAAAACAAATTGCGAAAAAATATAGTGTAATAGAGACAGTAACTATCAGTAATGCTACTAAAGATACAAAAAAATTAGATTTAATTATTGATGACGATATATCTGCAACTGTTAAAGCACAAAGCTTAAATGTTTTAATAAAACCAGAAATAGAAATAACTGCTGATTTAAAAGCTCCTATTGCAAAAAATTCTATTATAGGAACCGTCCATTATACTGTAGATGGTATAACTTATTCTGCAAATCTTCTTGCAAATAATGAAGTACAATCCTCACATGTTGTAATCAAATTTATTATTGTATTTATAGTAATAATATTAATAATTGGATTTATAAAGATTAATAATAATTTTAAAAAGAAAAAACGTTTAGCGAAAATTAAAAATATATAGAAATATCTTTATTTACAGCTCCATCACAAATGGAGCTGTATTTTTTATTGTATATGAAAATTGACTTTCTTCATACAACAAGGTTAGGCTACCTTAATCTATCCGAGCAAATGCAAGTGGAATGTATTTTACACTTCCTTACTTATTTCTTTAAACATTGGTTGCTACTTCTTCTGTAAGTACATTTCTAAATAGCTTATCTACAATTTCTTCAGTTTCTTTAGCATCGTGGAAGAAAAACCATATTCCATTTACTTTTTCTGATTTGCCTGGTAATTGTGCCGTTTGAATAGCATCTAAGTTTATATTTATTGCATAAGGGATATAGTCTTTTATTACTGAAAAATCTATGTTTGTTTTTACATTATTTTTCATAGTGTCTGTAATATTTCCGATTTCTTTAATGTTCTTTGCTTTGATCGTTTGTTTTACAATTGCAATTATAAGGTTTCTTTGTGTCTTCATTCTTCCATAATCTTCAATTCCATATTCATAAGGATATGTACTTCCATTATTGTTGTGTCTAAATCTTGCTACTTGTTCGGCTTGATCTCCTGTAAGTAACTGATATCCTTTTTTTAGGTGAATATGTAAGTCTTGTCCACCATCATCATAGGACATATCAATTGGGACTTCGAAATAAACTCCACCAATAATATCCACTAATTCTCGTAATGCCTTTGTGTCTACTAAAATATACTTTTTAATATTTAGACCTGTAATTTTATTTACTGCCTCCATAGTTTTTTCTGGAGTTTCTCCATTAGAATATAATGAATTTATTTTATGATAATATTTTGCTTTTGATTTATTGTCTCCTATGAATGTGTCTCTAGGAATTGACAATAGTGATGATTCTTGTGTTTTAGGATTATATTTTGCAACTATTATTGTGTCTGACATTCCTGTACTTTCACCCATAATCAAAACTTGTATTTCATCCAAATTTTTTAAAGTGTTTTTATTATGACCTAATATTAATGCTATCCAATTTCCGTCTAAGTCATTTACTCTTTTTGCAACTACTATACCTAATACTATCATTAATATTAGTATTATTAATAATATTTTTCTTCCTCTACCTTTTTTTCTTTTTTCTTTTGTTTTTTCATCTTTCTTCATTTATATTAACCTTTCCTTTCTAAAGCTTAGAATTTGTTTTAAAAAAATAATTGCTCCATCGCTCCTAATAAATTTCATGAACATTAGTATAGCAAATTTGTGCACTGTTTTCAACCATTTTATTGAAATTTCTTGATTATTTTTAAAGTATTTAATATTGCTAAAAGTGTAAGTCCTGTGTCTGCAAACACAGCAAACCACATATTTACTAACCCCAAACTGCTTAATATTAAAATTGCAATTTTGATTGAAACAGCAAATCCTAAATTTTGTTTTATAATACGATTAGTATATTTTGCAATATCTATTGCTGTAGGTATTTTTGATAGGTCATCTGACATTAAAACAATATCTGCTGCTTCTATTGCCGCTTCTGTTCCTAGCCCCCCCATTGCTATTCCTACTTCTGCCCTTTTTAGAGTTGGCGCATCATTTATTCCATCTCCTACAAAAGCTATTACATCATTTTCATTTGCTATTTTTTCATAATTTTTATATTTATCTGTTGGAAGCATTTCAGAAACTATGTTATCAATTCCAAGTTTTTTACCTATATTTTCTGCTACCTCTTTTTTATCTCCTGTAAACATATATGTTTCAATTCCAGCACTTTTTAAATCTTTAATTGCATTATATGCATTATTTTTTATTCCATCATTTATTGTAATTGATGCTATATGTTTATTATCTATGCTTAAATGAAGCACCGCATCTTTATCACAGTCGCAAATATTTTTATTCCCTATCTTTATTTCTTTTCCATATAAAGTATAGCTTATTCCTTTCCCTGATACTTCTTTAAAGTTTTCTACATCATTTGAAGATATTTCATCTCCTGTAAGTTTTAATATAGATTTTGCAATAGGGTGATTTGATAATGCTTCTCCTTTTACTAATATATCGATTACCTCTTCTTTTGTATAACTATCATCAAAAATATCAATATTTGCTACTTCAAATGAGCCTTCTGTTAATGTGCCTGTTTTATCAAAAACTATTTTATTTACATCCTTTAAAGCATCAAGATAATTGCTACCTTTTATTAATATGCCTTTTCTAGATGCAACTCCTATTGCTGTAAAATATGAAAGTGGTACCGATATTGCAATTGCGCACGGACACGATATTACCAAAAATGTTAAACCTCTATATATTCCTTCTGTTTTAGTTATATTCATTATCATTGGTCCTAATATAGCAATAGCTATTGCAAGTAATAATACTACCGGAGTATAGATTCTCGTAATTTTTGATATATATGTCTCTCTTTTTGCCTTTTTATCTGTCGCTTCATCAAGTAAGTCCAAAATTTTAGCAACTGTTGAGTCTTGGAATAACTTTATTACCTCTATTTCAATAATGTCTCCAAGATTAATTGAACCAGATAAGACCTCATCATTTTCTGCAATCTCTTTTGCTTCGCTTTCCCCTGTTAGAGCCGATACATCTAAGATTGTTTTCCCTTTTATAACTTTTCCATCAACCGGAATTTTTTCTCCTTGTTTTATTATTAATATATCTCCAATTTTTATATCTTCTACATTAATTTTTTCTAAACCATTTTTAACTTTTTTATTTGCATAATCTTGTTTTATGTCAATCAAACTTTTGATAGATTTTCTTGAATTATTTATCGCTTTTTCTTCTAGGATTTTTCCTATTGTATATAGAATTATAACCATTAGACCTTCTGCTGGCTCGCCTATTATATAAGCTCCCACACATGAAATAGTAATTAGCGCATTTTCATTCACAGTTCTACTTCTAACAAGCATCTTGCAAGCATTTAAAAATATTCTATAAAGTAAAAGTATATATGCTACTATTATTAATATATTGTTAATAATTGGATTTATTTTAACATATACTCCCAATATACCTATCAGAGTTGATACTGCTAATAACCATACATGGAATTCTTTTGGTTTTTTAATCTCATCTTTTGAAACACTAGCTTCAGGCTCTACTAATTTTACCATTTTATTTAATTCTGTTATATTTAATTCTTCTGCTGCTTCATACGTTATAGTAGATTTTGCAAAATTTACTATAACATTTTGTAATCTATTATCTTTATTTAAATTTTTTTCTACTTCTTTTGCACAATTTGCACAATCTAAATTATTAATATTTACTCTATATTTTCCCATTTGTCCTCCTACGTAAAATAAATTTCACATGTATTATATTATAAAATCGTTAAATTTGCAATTTAAAAGGCGAACATTATTTGCTCGCCCTTAATTTTATTTTTCTATTTTAATGATACACTTTGCACTATATTTGTTTCTATATCATTTGTAAGAGTATTTGTACTATTTCCTACAATACCTAAAGTTGATGCAAAATATCCTGCTATAAAACCAATTAAGAATACAACAATTATTATAATTGTATTTTTCATTCCTTCTTGTTTTCTATATATATCTTTATCATATATTTTCATTTACACCACTTCTTTCATTTACAAATATATTTATATTTTACAATAAATACTAATTTTTTTCAACAGAAATTTTATTTAATTTGTAAATTTTTTGCTAGTTCATGATCGTGCAATAATCTTTATAAACATATTATATTCCATTTTATGGCTTTTTGTGTCAATGGGGACTATCCGGTTTTACTTACAATGTCTTTTTTCATTTTGTTCATGATTTTCTTTTCTAATCTTGATATATAGCTTTGGGAAATTCCTAGCATATCTGCTACTTCCTTTTGCGTTTTCTCCTTTCCACTTATGAATCCAAATCTTAATTCCATAATGTTTTTTTCTCTATCATTCAATTTCATAATTGCTGTTTTTAATAGTGTTTTGTCTACTTCATCTTCTATTCTTCTTGAGGTTATATCTGGCTCTGTTCCTAAAATATCTGATAATAATAGCTCATTGCCATCTCCATCTTGATTTAAAGGTTCATCTATGGAAATCTCTCCTTTTGTTCTTGTATTTCTTCTTAAATACATTAATATTTCATTTTCTATGCATCTTGATGCATATGTTGCTAGTTTAATATTCTTATCAGCATTGAAAGTGTTTATTGCCTTCATAAGCCCGAATTGTTCCTATTGATATAAGGTCTTCTATTCCAACACCTGTGTTTTCAAATTTTTTTGCAATGTAAACTACTAGTCTTAAGTTGTGTTCTACTAAAGTTTGTCTTGCCTCTAAATCGTTTTCGGCTAATCTATGCAGAGCCTCATTTTCCTCTTCCGGCAGAAGTGGTGGTGGCAAAGTTTGGCTACCTGCTATATAGAATATCGGTAAATTCTCTATTTCCCCATTATTCATATATTTAGCATATATTGTATTTATTTTATTTTTTAATATATTCAAAATATTCATTTTCCTTTTCTCCTTTACTCTCTAGCGCTTCTATTCCTACTAAGGCTTGATATTTGTTTTCTTTATTTAATATACCCGGGTAAATCCCTATAATGGCGTCTTTAATAATAATTACATTATCCTGATAATTTATTACTGATATATCTGATTTAATTCCAAGTAGTAGTCCATTTTCTTTGCCTAGAGAAGAAAATGGTATTATCCTGATTTTTTTTATATATTGTCCTATATTTACGTTTGCACCATTAATAATGTCTTTGATATTATCTAAAATTTCTCCAGGTAATATACCTGTTAAACTTTGACTGTTTACTACTATTACAGGAGCTTTCGAAATAGGATCCTTTAAAAAATTTCCTGTATCTACTATTGATATTAAGCTTTTGCTTTTATTTTCTATTGTTATTTTTATATTACATAACATATCTGTTTTACTAATTTTTTTCTTTATATTTTTGAAAGAGCTTACGATGATTATAAAACCAAGAATTCCACCTAACAAAATCATTTTTATAGGATATGTACCAACTAATCTTCCATTGTTGAATACAACATTTTCTGGACTAACAAAATAAATTAGTGCAAATGCTACTCCTCCAAAAGTAAAGGAGGTTAAGTAGAAAATAACTAAGTATTTAAAAAATGATTTTATACTTTTGGGATTAAAAGCTATTTCGACCATTGCAAGTGATAATATTATTTTTAAGCAAATATTTGAATATATTCTAATTTCAGACATATACATTAAAATTGCATATATTCCTCCAAGTATACTTGCAAGAAATGTCCTTATAATTTTTATATTGCTCTTTAATATAGTTTGTGTTGCGAATAGTATTATAAAATTCATAAACAAATTTTCTAGAAAGATAATATCTATATAAACTGTAGTTACCTCCGTACTGTCAACCACCTCCCTTATTTATTTTTCTAACTTTATGTTGTTATATTTTATTACACATAATTTTAAAAATTTGTCTTTTCTTGTATGCAAAAAAAAGAAATAATCTACTTTTATAGATTATTTCTTTTATATATTTTTATATTTTCTTATTTTTAAACTTTATTCCCTTTTTTTCTTAAGAAAGATGGAATATCTAAATCATTTTGCAAATCTTTAGAATCTTTTGCTGTTGGTATTGAATTTATTTTTTTATTCCATGTGTTATTTACTAAATTTTCAACACCAATGCTTGATATATTATCTTGTTCTTTTTCAAATCCTGTAGCAATAACTGTAATTACGATTTCATCTCCTAGAGATTCATCTGTTACTACACCAAAGATAATGTTTGCTTCTGGGTCTACACTTCTTTGAACTAATTCTGCTGCTGTATTTGCTTCTTGTAATCCCAAATCATTACCTCCTGTAATGTTTATAATTACTCCTCTTGCTCCTTCTATTGAAGTTTCAAGTAATGGACTTTGAATTGCTTGTTTTGCAGCATCTTCTGCTCTGTTTTCTCCACTTGCAATACCTATTCCCATATGTGCCATTCCTGTATTTAACATTACTGTTTTTACATCAGCAAAGTCCAAGTTGATTAATCCTGGTACTGAAATTAAGTCTGATATACCTTGTACACCTTGTCTTAAAACATCATCTGCCATTTTGAAAGCTTCTACTATAGATGTTCTTCTATCAATGATTTTTAATAGTTTATCATTTGGAATTACGACTAATGTATCTACTTTTCCTTTTAGAGTTTCTATTCCTCTTTCAGCTTGGGTTAGTCTTTTTTTACCTTCGAATGTAAATGGTTTTGTTACTACACTTATTGTTAAAATTCCAAGTTCTTTCGCTGTTGCTGCAACTATTGGGGCTGCGCCTGTTCCTGTTCCTCCACCCATTCCAGCAGTTACGAACACCATGTCAGCTCCTCTTAAGATTTCTGCAATTTCTGCTTTACTTTCTTCTGCTGCTTGTGCTCCGATATCTGGATTAGCTCCTGCGCCAAGTCCTCTTGTAATTTTTTCTCCAATTTGAATTTTTGTTCCAGCTTTTGATAGTTGCAATGCTTGTCTATCTGTATTTATTGCGATAAATTCTACTCCTTTTATTCCTGATTCTATCATTCTGTTTACTGCATTATTTCCAGCTCCTCCTACACCTATTACTTTTATAGTTGCTGCGCCGTCCATCATATAATTGTTTTCTTCATTTTCTGTTTCCATCATAATGATATTTCCTCCTTTTTTTGTTTTATAATTTTTAATTAATTTTTAGGAATAAAAGAATTCTTTTATTCTTTCCATTAGTGTTTTAAAAATATTGTCTTTCGATTTTGTATCAATATTACTTGATACATTTTTTGTAAAAGGTCTTGAAGCTATATATCTTACTAAAGCATAACTTGATCTGTAAGATGGTTGTATTGTGCTTATAAATCTTCCCGTTGACATTTTTACAGGAATATTTAATATTATTTTCCCTACTACATCACTTTTTGCAATGCTTGTAATTCCTTGCCCTGTAAGAATAACATTGTTAATACTACCTTTTACACCTTCTGAAGTAATTGCATTGTTTACAAGTGTAAATATTTCTTCTATTCTTGCTTCAATTACGGCAACAAGTTCAGAACTTTTTATGGTTTTCGCTCTTTCCTCGCCTTTATATGTATTTAAAATAATATCTGTATCATTATCTATAAATGACCTTAATGCTAAACCATATTGTCTTTTTAATCTATCTGCTTCTTCTTCAGAAACATTAAATACTTGAGCAATATCATTTGTAATGTTATCTCCTCCTAATGGAATTGTATTTGTATAAATAAAATGAGAATTATTAAATATACCTATATCTGTGTTTTCTGCGCCTATATCTAATATCATTACATTATCATTAAGCTCATTTTTGTCTAAAATTAATTGTCTTTCTGCAAGTACATTTGGTATAATACCATCCATATCAATACCAGCCTTTTTAAATATTGCTGATAGCTGTCTTACAAATTCTTTTTCTGCTAATATGACTTGTCCTTTTACTGTAAAGGTTGAGCTTAGTGCTCCTACTGGGTCATCTATAGCTTTACCATTATCTAAATAAAATTCATTTGTTATAACATCAACTATGACTTTATCTTCTGGCAAATCAATATCTTTTACTTGTGCAATTGCTGAATTTAAATCTCGTGTAGTTATTCCTGCAAATTTATCTTTTACCTCTTTTACTATGCTATTTTGCACAATTGTTATGTATTTGCCAAAAATAGTAACATATGCTGAATTTATCTTTATATTTACTTGATTCTCTACCTCTGTTATTGTTTTTCTTATAGCAGAAGCTATCTCTTCTTCATCCGTGATTTTTGCTTTTTTCATACCAAGACATTTACATTCTGCGGTAGCAACAATTTCAATTTGATTAAAATTGTTTACCTCACCTATAACAGAAGTGACCTTGGAAGCGCCTATATCAATACCTACAATAATATCACCGATAGCCAAGTTAAGTTCCTCCGTTTTTTATTATTTTTTATCTCCCTTAGAATATTATATTTTTGCAAAAAAGTCAAGAGAATTGTTATAATTTTGTAATATTTTTGACATATTTGCGTAATATACATTTTATTGTCATTTACTCTTCTTCACCTTTTAATTTTTCTGCTCTATCTGCTGCAATTAAGTTATCTATCATTTCATCTAATCCGCCATTTAGGAAATTTTCCATTTGGTATATACTCATTCCTATTCTGTGGTCTGTAATACGGCCTTGTGGATAATTATATGTTCTTATTTTTTCGCTTCTATCACCTGTACCTACTTGACTTTTTCTTTCATTAGCTAATTCAGAATCTCTTTTTTCTTTTTCAATTTCATATAATCTTGTTTTTAAAAGTTTCATTGCATATTCTCTGTTTTGCACTTGTGATCTTTCTGTTTGACATTCTGCAACTATTCCTGTTGGTTCATGAATTAATCTTACTGCAGATGAAGTTTTATTAACATGTTGTCCTCCTGCACCTGAAGCTCTAAAAACTTCCATCTTAATATCTGCTGGATTTATTTCGATTTCTACATCCTCTACTACAGGAAGTACTGCTACTGTCGCAGTTGATGTATGAATTCTACCACTACTTTCTGTGTCTGGAACCCTTTGTACTCTATGGACTCCACTTTCGAACTTTAATCTACTATATACTCCTTTTCCTGTTATCATAAAGGTTATTTCTTTGTATCCGCCAAGTCCTGTTTCGTTTTCATTTAACACATCTATTTTCCAATGCTTTGTTTCAGCATACATTGAATACATTCTATATAAAGTACCTGCAAAAAGTGCTGCTTCATCTCCACCTGCTCCGGCTCTAATTTCACAGATTATGTTTTTATCATCATCTGGATCTTTTGGAATTAATAATATTTTAAGTTCTTCTTCTAGTTTAGGAATTTTTACTCTCAATTCCTCCATTTCTAGTTCTGCTAATTCTTTTAATTCTTTATCATTTAGCATTTCTTTCGCTTCTTCAAAATTTGATTTTGCCAATTTATATTCTCTATATTTTTCAACAATATCTACTAATGATGCGTGTTCTTTCATATATTTTTGCCATTCGCTTTGATTTGCAATTACCTCTGGATCACTTATTTTTGCTGTTAGCTCATCATATCTTTTTTCTACGGCGTCTAGTTTTTGAAACATATAATTTTCTCCTCTACCTTAAATTTTACTAATATATTATACACAGTTTAGCTATGTTTTTCAAGCGCAACAGTATATATTACTATAGTTTTATGAAATTATATTCAATTTTTAATCTGTCTAAAATTTGCTTTTCTCTATCGGTACATGTAAAAATTAGTATTTGATTATCCGTATAATAATTATTCAAATATGATAAGATGTTTTCTAATCTAATATTATCGTAATATGCAAATGCTTCGTCTAATATAATTGGAATTTTTTCTTCAGTTATTTCTTCAAATGCAGATAAGCGTAATGCCAAATATAATTGTTCAATAGTTCCTGTACTTAATCTATCGCATTTTACGTATTCTCCATTTTCTAGTTCTACAGTTAATCCATCATTATCATTAAATTTAATATTTGAATATTTATTATTTGAAATCTTGCTTGCAATTTTTGATAGATTTGATGTAAATTTAGGTGTTATCTCATTTTTCATCTTTATATATGCTTGCTCTAACATCTCTTTTGCAAACTTTATTCTTCTTTCTTCTGTTTCTAAATCATTTTTTTCTTCTAATGTTTTTTCCAAAGCCTCTTCTATTTCTACCTTCTTTTCTAAATCTTGCCCTATTCTTTTTTCTTCTATTTCAATTGTATTTAAATGAATTTTAGAATTGCTTAAATTCTGTTCTTCTTGAGCGATTCTATTTTCCACTGTTTTTAAATCTAATGTCCTTAAGCCTGTATTATTTACATTTTCTATCATTTCTCTATTAACATTGTCACAAATTGTTTTTTCAGTTTCTTCAATTTCTGTTTCTTTTTCCAGTTTACTTTTCCTTAAATTTTTTATCTCCTTTTGCTTCAACTTTTCTTCTTGGTTTTTAGCATTTTTTCTTATAAGTATTACTGGCAAATATATAGCTATAAAAATTCCAAAAGTTAGTAATCCTGCTAACTTATTGATATAAAATACAATAGCAGAAAGTACAATAAAAATTACTGACAAAATTATATTTAAAGATTTTTGCACGTCCTTATCTTTAGCTTTAACTTGTTCATTTAACTTTTCTAGTTTTTCGTCATATTCTTTTAGTAATTCTTTTTTTACGCCGAGCTTTTCTTTTTCTACATTTTCTTGTAATTTAATATCTTTTACTTTTCTTAAATCTATAAGCTCATTTTCAATTTTTTCTATTTGTTTTTTTACTAATTCTTTTTCTTGTTTTAAATCACTTACTTTTTCTTCTTCATCATTAATCTTATTTATATTTTCTTTTAATTTTTCAATCTTTTCATTAATGATATTTATTGGTCTTCCTGTAGTTCTATCGTTTCCTATCTTTTCTACTAATTCTTTATTTAATTTTTCTATCGCCTTTTTATATGAAATGTTTTCTTCCCCACTTGTTAAAATATTTGCAATTTTTTGTGTAAGAAGATTTTGTTCTTTATCCCCAAGGATCGATTCCTTTTGCTCTACCAATCCCGTTATCAAAAGCATATCTTTATCAATTTTAGTTTGTTCATAAAAGAAATTGTTTCCCATATGTTTATCAATATTAAATGTATTTGTTATATCTTCTGAAAACTCGTTAGTAATTTTAGGATTTCTTTTTGAAAAATCTCTAAAAACTTCTATTTTTTCTCCATTATCTAATTCATATTTCATCTTTCCAGAAAACTCTGCATTTTTCCAAGGCTTATATTGTTCCTTCTCAGAAATATCTTTACCATTTTTATTGCTAGATACCCCATAGAGCATAGATAAAATGCATTTTAAAAGAGTAGTTTTGCCAGCTTCATTTTCTCCATAAATTACATTTATCTTTTTGCCAAATTCAATCTCTTTATTTTCTATTTTTCCAAATCCATTTACTTTTAAATAATCTATTTTCAAAATTAGTACTCCTTCCGCGTAATTATTATATACTAAAATTCACAGTAAGACAAGAAAAAATAGCTACTAAAAATATTTTAGAAGCTATTTAAATTATTATAACTCTTTTTATTATACGGCATTGTGGTCAAATCTTTGATTTTTCACTAAGTAAATTAATAATAATTTATTCTTTTGATTTGATAGACAAGATTATTCATTCTTAATTATTAGCTATTCATCATTCATTACAATATGATAATATTGTACATTTATGGTGCAGCTGACAGGAATCGAACCTGCAACCTTTCGGTTCGTAGCCGAATACTCTATCCAATTGAGCTACAGCTGCATTTTTAAAACTATTTTTTAATATAAAGCAAATATTATTATAATATTTTTTTCGCATTTATTCAAGCAAAATCAAAATTTTTTTCAAGTAAAAGTAAATTTTTTTCAAAATCACTTGAAACTACAAAAAAAATATGCTATTATAAATAAGCATCTAAATTATGCATATATTTCGGGGTGTGGCTCAGTTGGTAGAGCGCGTGGTTTGGGACCATGAGGTCGCACGTTCGATCCGTGTCACCCCGACCATATTTAGAAGAATTCTTAGGAGTTCTTCTTTTTTTGCATTTATGTGCAAATGCAGATTATTACTGTATTACATACAATTCATTTAAACTTTTTCAGCCTTTCTCAAACTTCCATAAAATCTATAAATCTTTAAGTAAATGCAGTCAATATGCAGTCAATTTTATAATTAATTCATTTTCTTCAATTTTGACTGCATATAAATTTATTATAGCGAATAAAACTCCTGGTATTGCTAAGAAAAGTACCTTTTATTTGAATGCAAAATATAATTTATCTATTGGCATAATAGGAGTTTCTTTATGTTGTAAAATATAATAAAATATGATAATATACTTACAGATAAATAGTAATTTATGGAGAAAATTAAATGAAAAAAGTATTAATGTATGGAATAATAGTTGTTAGTATAATAGCAATAATAGTTTTTGGAATAAATTTATATGTTAGACTATCCACATATAAACAAATCATTAAAGAAAATGATTATACAAAATTATCAAATGTAGATTGTATAATTATTCTAGGAGCTGGAATATGGGGAGATAAACCTAGCCCTATGTTAGAGGATAGATTATTAGAAGGTATAAAATTATATCAAAACAATGTATCAGACAAGATAATAATGAGTGGAGATCACGGAAGAAAAGAATATGATGAAGTAAATATAATGAAGAATTATGCTATAGAAAAAGGAATACCATCTGAAAATATTTTTATGGATCACGCAGGCTTTTCTACTTATGAAAGTATATATAGAGCAAAAGAGATTTTTGAGGCAAAAAAAGTTGTAATAGTAACACAAGAATATCATTTATATAGAGCTTTATATATTGCAAATCAATTAGGAATAGAGGCATACGGAGTTGGAGCTGATCCTAGAAAATATGTAGGAGCAGCATATAGAGAAATAAGAGAAATATTAGCAAGAGATAAAGATTTTATCAAATGTGTATTTAAACCAGAGCCTACTTATTTAGGGGATACCATTCCTGTAAGTGGAAATGGAGATATTACAAATGATAATAAACAAGATATTTAAAAGATGATGGAGTGAATATGAAAAAAAGTATTTTAATAATTCTTATATTTCTAATTACTATCGCCATTCTAGTATCATTATTATATGTTTTTAGAATTATATCACATAAACAATATTCTAATAGTGATTTTAACATTGAAACTTATATCAGTAGTGTGGATATAGACAAAGATGGTATAGATGATCAAACAGATATATTAAATAATGTAAGAGAATATATAAAAACAAAGCCTAAATATAAAAGTAAATACTATGGAACAGGTTATCCAAATGATGAGTATGGAGTTTGTACTGATGTTGTTGCATTTGGACTTAAAGATGCAGGATATGACTTAATGGAATTAGTAAATAAAGATGTTAGTAATTATAAAGAAAAATATAATATTGAAACTATTGATAAAAATATTGATTTTAGGAGAGTAAGAAATCTCGATGTATATTTTAGAAATAACCATATTGTACTAACAACAGATTTATCACAAATTGAAGAATGGCAGGGTGGAGATATAATTGTATTTAAAGATCATATTGGAATAATATCAGATAAAAGAAACAAAAATGGTGTTCCTTTTCTAATACATCACGCAAATCCTATGCAAGTTACATATGAAGAAGATGTTTTAGAATTATACGGACAAGATCACATTATAGGGCATTATAGAATTAGTTAAAACATTACAAGATAAAAGTAAGAATAAAATAGTAATTTGTGGAGGAGATAAAAATATGAATATTAGAAATGCACAATTAGAAGATATAAATAAAATTAGTGAGCTAATGTTACAGGTTGCAAAAATTCATAGCAATGCTAGAAAAGATATTTTTAAAGAAAAAAATATTGAAGAAATAAAGATTGAAGTTAATAATAGAATAAATAATAAGGAAAATATATTAATTGCAGAAGAAAATAATAATATTTATGGAGTTATTATTTATAAAATTAAAGAAGTTAAAGAACATATAAATCTAAAAGATAGGACAATCTTATGGATAGACGAATTAATTGTAGATGAAAAAGTTAGAAAAATGGGAATAGGTAAAAATTTATTTTCAGAAGTAAAAAGAATTGCAAAA
>OLSB01002160.1_pt1 | contig 17005 bp, 10 predicted proteins | sample 1672071 | NCBI WGS metagenome assembly OLSB01 (sample SAMEA3136642, study PRJEB25190) | human gut metagenome | biome: human gut; feature: human-associated habitat; material: faeces | place: Austria | collected 2013 | reverse complement strand
GAACGGCTACATAATCATCTGTCAAATCAGAATGCTCTCCTTTGGTGTCTGTGATGATCAATGCATAGCCGGTTTTTGAAAGGTCAAAATCAATTTTTTGGATACTTGGATTTTGAATGTTTTGAAAATCAAGAAAAACAAATCCACCAACGGAGCAAACCATCTGATCCATCAATCCGCTTTTCTTGCCAAAATAAAAGTTTTCTGCATATTGTCCGATTTTTGCGATTTCAACCGCACCAATCTGATTGTTATTATAATAGCTGTCAATTGCCGTTGCAATCAATGTTTCAAATGCAGCAGAAGAAGATATACCGCTTCCAGCAAGTACATTTGAAGTTGTATACATATCAAATCCGGAAATTTCTACACCTAAATCCTTAAAGCGAGCTGCAATCCCTCTGACAATTTCAGAAGAACCTTTTTCACCGATATTAACATCCAAATCGTCCAGTGAAACTGCAAATTCATCGTATCCCTCTGATTTAATTCTGATGATGTTTTCGTCATGAAATGCTGCAACACCGATAACATCTAAGTCAACTGCTCCTGCAATGACACAGCCATGTTGATGATCGGTATGATTACCGCCGATTTCTGTCCTACCCGGAGCAGAATAAACGTGTATATCATTTCTATTCGGATACAGTGCTGTGAATTTCTCCACAGCACTCATATATCGTGATTTCTGACTTTCTATATCCTGTGGCTTATAAATATCTGCGAAGATATTATCAAATCCACCACAAGTAACATTGTCTTGAAAATCCTGTATTTTCATTGCTTTCCTTCCTTCTTACGATCTTAAGGGCATAATTACAAATTCCAATTTCATCGGCTGATCTGCATGAATTCTGTACTCCTCATGCACCGGTGCACCCCAGGAATCATCGCCGCCGACACCCATTTGCTTTGCAGCGATTCTGACCCATGTGTATCGAACACTTGGAAGTTCATCCAGATGCATTGCATTTTCGAGTTCATAGGCACTGTATGGCAATACGCTCATTTCAAACGGAGCAGATGCCTTTTGGAACGTCAGACCATGCTGCATATCATCATGGACAGAGAGCGTTCTTACACCGGTACGATTGCCGCATTCCTGCGGATTGAGATAGCCGGAAAGATTTTCTTTTGCTGTAGATTTCCACAATCCCAGTCTTGCCCCTTTGCATCGGTCGCTGTAATTTTCATCAGGACCGAGTCCGTAATACTGGAAATTGCAAAGCTGTTTTTTCATCTTGAAGTCCAATGCAAGAACCGGCATATCGGACATACCGCTTACTCCTGCATAATTTACACATACGCCCAGCTTTCCGTCAAAGTGTGCAGTATAGGTTACAGTAAACTCAAAAGTCGGAACACAGGCAGCCTGATATGTGAATGTGATTTTCAGAGCATCTTCCTGTTCCAGCCATGAAACGGTTTTATACTTTGCAAATTTGCCTGCGGAATACCACTGTGCAAGATTGTACGACTCGGAAGCACCGGTGTCATTGTCCGTCATTGCTCTCCAGAAGCTGACCTTTGGTGTGCGTGTGATATATTCAAAATCATTGTATTTTAGAGAACTGATGCCGCCCTCTTTTTTGTCGAACATCATGGAGAAGTTTTCTCCGTGAATGCCAATGATAACATCGCCGTATACAATTGTCGGCTTTTGCAATGTGGTTTCCGGAATCTGATTATCTTTCACTTCAAACACTTCCTGTGCAAAGGCAATTTCGTGCCCTGCATCTGCCCATAGTGTCTGATCTGCGGTAACGGCGGAAACATGATAAACATATTCTCCTGCACTGTCTATTTTGTGAAGTGTTAGTTTCAGTGTCTTGCTTTCTCCGGCAGGAACATTCAGAGAAAATGTATCGGATTTCAGAACAACGCCGTTCTTTTCCAATCGTACAACAAAGGATAAGTTGTTTGTATCTGCAAAGAGATTTCGGTTTTCTACGGTAAGCATTCCGTTTTGAATGGACATTTTGATGTTGGAGTAAAGAGCCTTCATTTCCTGAACCTTTGGAGAATAAGTTCTGTCAGCATAGATCACACCATTGGTGCAGAATCCGTAATCGCTTGGTCTGTCCTCAAAATCTCCGCCATAAGCCAGAACTGTTTTCCCGTCGTCATTTTTGGTTTCGATTGCCTGATCGATGTAGTCCCAGATGAAACCACCCTGATAAGCCTCATATTTGTCCTCAAGGTCCGTGTAAAGGCTCAAACCGCCAAGAGAATTGCCCATAGCGTGCATATACTCACAGCTGATATACGGTCTGCCGTTATTCTGTTTCAGGTATTCTTCCACTTCCTGCGGTTTTGCGTACATACGGCTTTCCATATCCGTGATGAAATCATACTGATGATTCGGAACTCTTGTAACGCCCTCATAGTGCACCAGTCTTGTCGGGTCTACACTTCTGAAATATTCCGACATTGCAGCAATATCTTCTCCGCAGTAGGATTCGTTTCCGCAAGACCAGATGAGAACACTTGCGTGATTCTTGTCACGTTCATACATCGATTTCGCTCTGTCCAGTACAGCTTCTTTCCATTCCGGAAGTGAACCCGGTACATTCCAAGACGGATCTGTTGCACCAAGCTTCTGCCATGTACCGTGTGTTTCCAGATTGGTTTCATCAATCAGATAAATGCCATATGCATCACAAAGCTGATACCAAAGAGAATTGTTCGGATAATGACAGGTACGAACTGCATTGATATTGTTTTTCTTCATGAACTGGATGTCAAACAGCATATCTTCCTTTGTGATTGCTCTGCCTGTTTTCGCATCAAATTCGTGTCGATTGATGCCCTTGAAAATGATACGTTTCCCATTCAGGCACATGATTCCGTTTTTCAGTTCAAATCGGCGGAATCCGACTTTGGTTCTGCTGACCTCGATTTCATTTCCGTCTTCGTCTGTCAGAATCACTGTAAACGTATAGAGATTCGGTATTTCGGCACTCCAAGGCTTGCTATTTTCAATTGTCCAGTTTACAGATTCCTTTTCATTGGATTCTGCAATGACCGTTTCATTTTCATCTGTCAAGATCGATTTCACAGAACACTTGCCCACAATATCCAGCCTTGCAGAGAAGATACCGTTTGTACCGTCATAATCTGAAATCACTTTCATATCACGAACATGGGCAGACGGTGCCGCATAAAGGAATACGTCACGGAAAATGCCGGAGAATCTCCAGAAATCCTGATCTTCCAGCCAGCTGGCAGAACTTCTCTTGAACACTGCGACAGCAAGTTTGTTGCCCTTTTCACGAATATATGGTGTCAGTTCAAATTCAGACGGTGTAAAAGAATCTTCGCTGTAGCCGATAAATTCGCCGTTCAGCCAGACATACATAGCAGTTTCCACACCCTGAAAAGAAATAAATACACGTTTGTTTTTCAGGGCATCGTTCAAGTCAAAATATCTGACGTAGCTGCCGACAGGGTTGTCCTTTTCAGAGATAAACGGAGGACGGAGATGCTCCTGTCCCTCCCAAGGATAAATGGTATTGACGTACTGCGGTTTGCCGTATCCCTGCAATTCCATGTGTCCCGGAACCTGAATGTTGTCAAAATTGTCAGTGCTGTCGCTTTCTTCATAGAACTTTTGCTGCCATTCAGACGGATTCTTTGCCCACGCAAATTTCCAGGTGCCGTTCAGATTCTGAATCAGAGAGGAATTGTCTGCATCGGCTTCCAAATGGTTTGCATAGATTCTGTGGTCGGAATGTGCTGCGATTCTGTTGACTGCAAACACTTCCGGATTGGTCAGCCAGTCGAGTGTATATTTCATATTGTTCCCTCCATTTTAGTTCTGTGATTCCATCACAACTTCATTTTCGGATATTCCAAGTTTTTCTTTGATTTCCGCATTTGCCTTTTCAACATTCATCTTAGAAAGAATAAATGTGATGATCAGATCCAGTGCAAACGGAACGATCAGATACATAATGTGAAGCATATTGATAGCAGAATCAGGCTGTACTGTCAAAGTGCCCTTGAATCCGCTAAGGTCGAGCAAAAGACCGACAATTGCTGTTCCAAGTCCACCACCAATTTTTACACCAAGTGATGTGCAGGAGTACATGATTCCATCAACGTGCTTGTGTTTGGTAAGCCAGCTATATTCAGAGCATGATGCGATGACTGCATTCATATCACCTTGCCATGGACCTTGACCGAGTGCTGCAAGTGCTGTAAATGCAAGCATCAGCGGAATGTTTCCCATGTATCCGGCAACTGCTACCAGAAGTCTGCCAACTGTTGCTACCATGTAGCTGTATTTGTTCAGCTTATACATGCCGTTCCATTTTTGTACGATGGTAGGAGTAAAGATCAAGGCGATAATCAAAGGAATATTGATAAACCATGCAAATGTGCCGAATATATTCTCATCTGCGAGAACATATTTTGCATAGTATGTTCCAACACCGATCATCGCACCATAGAACTGCTGCAAAATATAGGTTACTGTGATCATCACATAATATTTGTTGTGTACGAGAATTTTGAATGCTTCTCCAAAACTGTATTTGGTTTCTTCTGTTTTTGTTTCACTGTCTGCAAGTTCCTCATCAGAAAGTTCCTTTACAGAAAGAGCGGAAATTGTATTTACAATAAGACCGATAACCGCATAAATAATTGCGACTGTTCTCCAGCCATTTGCACCACCACCCATTGCTTCAACAAATTGGAATGTAACAGCCTGAATCAGGAGGCTTGTTCCAAATGCGAAGATAAAGCGATAAGAACCCATCTGAACTCTTTCCTTGCTGTTCTTTGTAACAAGAGCGGTCAGAGCAGAATATGCGATGTTGTTTGCCGTATAAAATACACTGTTAAGAAGTGTGTAGCAGATAAAGAACCATGCGTACTGAGCAAAATTATCCATGTTCATCGGGATTGCAAATACACCAATCAAGGTAATTGCACAGCCGATAAAACCATAAAGCATCCACGGTTTTGCCTTGCCCATTTTCGTATGTGTCTTATCAATCAACGTACCAAAAATGATGTCTGTTATTCCATCAAAAATCTTCGATACAGCAATGAGAACGCCAATAACACCTGCGTTTAATCCAATCGTGTCGGTAAGATAGATCATTACGAATGATGTCAGCAATGCATAGACAACGTTCCCTGCAACATCGCCGGAACCATAACCGACTTTGTTATACCACTTTAAGTATGTTTTTTCTTTGCTCATAATAGAGCTCCTTTCATTGTTTGTATGCCCACATGGACAGAATTTTCCCATAATGAATGATACGAACTGCTTTTCATCTTGCAAAAACGAAATAATGCCATCGTCAGAATAGATGATTATTTTTTTGAGCATAAAGATTTTTTACTGAATTCAACATGGAATTACAATGAAAGACGTCTTTTTTAATTCTTTCCTCTCATTTCTTAATTCTATTATACCACACAAAACGGCTTAAAAAATACACAAAGTTATAAAATATATGCACAAAGTTTAGGATTTTTCTTGTAATCAGTGATCAGGTGTGATATACTATAGTCATAGAAGCAAGGAGGTGCTTTTTATGTTTATGAATGTTGCCTATTTGAACAACTCTACATCTACTGTAGTGGATAATACGAAACCTTTGATTGTAACAAGCTGTGGAAATTATCGTGTGAAAAATCGTTCTGAAGTAGTAACACATCGTCCGAAGGGAAGAAAAGATTATCAGCTTTTATATATTGCCTCCGGAAAAGGACATTTTTTCATTCATGGAGAAGAAAAAACGGTTTCAGCCGGAAATATTATTGTATATTTGCCGGATCAACCACAGGAATATGTTTATTATCGTGCAGATCAAACCGATGTTTATTGGGTGCATTTTACCGGAAATGAAGTAGAAGAAATTTTAAAGTATTACAATATCAACCTGCAAAATAATATTCTCTATATCGGAACATCTCCCGATTATCAGTGGTTATTTGGTCAGATGATTCAGGAATTGCAGCTTTGCAGACCACGGTATGATGAATTGATTTCTTTGCAGCTGCGAAATATTTTTGTTTTGATAAGCCGTGCAATCATAAGTGCAAAGAAATTCAGCAGCACCAGTGAAAAAGAAGTTGCTTTTGCGATGCACTATTTTCGTAAGAATTACAATACAGAAATCAGCATTGAGGAGTACTCCGAATCCAGAGGGCTTAGCAACTGTTGGTTTATTCAGTGCTTTAAAGAAATCACAGGTTCCAGTCCGCTGCAATATATCTTAAAACTGCGAATCTCCAACGCACAAAGTTTGTTAGAAAATACGGACTACACCATTACTGAAATTGCAAATATGGTTGGATACACCAATTCGCTTTATTTCAGCAGACTGTTTCATAAATACATTGGTATGTCACCAAAAGAATATCGAAAAGTAAAACTCAAAGAAAATCTCAGGGAGTAAAAAACAAAACTCGTTTGGCTAAAGCTAAACCAAACGAGTTTTGTTGACCCACCGAAAAAAAGTCTGTAAAAACGCAGTCAACTATGGTAAAATATAAATAACACAGGAGGCTGATTTTTTATGGCAAGAAGAAAAAGAGAACCAATGAGCGAGGGAAAGAAGAATATCATCGCAAAACTGATCGAGGAATATGATATCAGGACAGCAAAAGATATTGAGGATGCTCTCAGAGATCTGATGGGTGGCACGATACAGGAAATGCTTGAGGCAGAGCTGGATGAACACTTAGGGTATCGTTCATATGAACGCTCGGACAGCTCTAATTACCGCAACGGAAAGAAAACAAAGAAGATACGTGGAAATTTAGGCGAAACTGAGATCGAAGTGCCGCAGGATCGAGACGGAACATTTGAGCCAAAGGTGGTAAAAAAGCGTCAAAAGGACATCTCCGGCATTGAGCAGAAGATAATCTCTCTGTACGCAAAGGGTATGACAACTCGTCAGATAAGCGATACCATCGAGGAGATCTACGGCTTTGAAGTCAGCGACGGAATGGTATCTGACATCACAGACAGGCTTCTTCCGCAGATAGAAGATTGGCAGAATCGTCCGCTTGATGAGGTGTATCCGATCGTTTTCATCGATGCAGTACACTTTTCAGTGCGTGATAACGGGCAGATCAGGAATCTGGCTGCATATGTGATTCTCGCAGTAAGTCTGACAGGTCACAAGGAAGTTTTATCCATACATATCGGAGAAAACAAAAGTGCAAAATATTGGCTTGGAGTCCTGAATGAGCTGAAAAATCGCGGTGTAAAGGATGTCCTCGTGATATGTGCTGATGGTCTTTCGGGTATGAAAGAAGCCGTAAATACGGCATTTCCACAGACAGAATTACAACGTTGTATCGTTCATCAAGTAAGAAACACGCTGAAATATGTTGGTGCAAAAAACAAGAAAGAGTTTGCCAACGATTTGAAAACCATTTATCACGCACCGTCTGAGGACGCTGCACTTAAGCAGCTTGAACATGTCACAGAAAAGTGGGAGAAAGATTATCCAAACGCCATGAAGAGCTGGTACAAAAACTGGGATGTGATCTCACCGATCTTCAAATTTTCCGCTGACGTGAGAAAGGTAATTTACACTACCAGTACTATGTGGAAGGAAACCACGAAACCATCATTCCAAAAAATATCTTCTTACGAGTACAGGACGAACTGGTACGCAGGCGAGTGGTCAAAACCAGTGCCAATGGCAAAAAGCGCTCCTACAGCTGCAACCACTGCTTTGCACAGATTGTCATTTGCGGCGAATGCGGTGAAATGTTCCGCAGAATTCACTGGAACAATCGCGGCTGCAAATCCATCGTCTGGCGCTGCCTTAGCAGGCTGGAACCTACCGGTCAGGAATGCCATGCAAGAACCGTCAATGAAACGGTATTAGAAAATGTGGTAGTTCAAGCCATTAACACGCTCCTTGGCGATAAATCAACCTATCAGGCACAGCTACAGCAGAACATTGCTAAAGTCATCAGAGAAGCACAAAAGAACACCGCTGATGACATTGACGAGCAGCTGATGGAACTTCAAAAAGAGCTTCTCAAAAAAGCTAACAACAAAGAAGCCTACGATGAAATTGCTGACCAGATTTTCGAACTCCGCGAACAGCGTGAAAAATGCACCGTTGACACCGCTGCCAGAGACGCACAGATTGTAAGAATTAACGACCTGCAGGATTTCATCAAGCAACAGCGTATCGACCTTGCTGAATTTGATGAAACCTTGGTTAAACGCTGGCTCAAGCAAATCACCGTCTGGGAAGACCACTTCACAGTGGAGCTAAAATCCGGACTGAAAATAGATATTGAAGGATAATGCCTATAGATAGACGCAAAAAGACTCCCCACCACTGGATTGATTTCGGTGATGGGGAGCCTTGCTTAATTCTGCCAATTTTTCACTTTTTCTGCACCTTTCTCAAGCACATCTGAATAATTCTTATCTGACATCATTATATTTTTTAGCTTATTCTCCATTTCATCGTCCACGATAAACTCTGCATCCGCAGCACATTCTAAGCCTTCTTTTAAGATTTTCTGCAAAATTCTATCATCCAAACATATCTCTTGACTCAATCCTATTAAATATACTGAATAAAACAATATCGTTGCTTTTTTATTACTTGATTGTGGATTCAACCTTATCTTTTCATGGCCTTCATAAAATATTTCATTCACAAATCTTTTTATAGACTTTTTTTGCAATGTAGATGCCTGAGTAATATTTTTTAATTGATTAAGGAATATATCGTTCACTTTTTCATTTGGTCCTGTTGCATCTTCATCTGCACAAGTAAAATATTTTATCAAATTGAACAATATTGGATATAACTCAGCATTAGGAATTGGCTCAATTTTTTTTGGAATCATTATAGACACTCCGTTTACAATTCCAGCGCTCACAAAATTTTTTGGAGCAAGTATATCAAAGAACTTCTGTTGTGCTTCATCAAGCGAATGATGTATTAATTCTCTCCTCGAAGAATCCGTTCTTAGTTCTGTATACAAGAAATGATTACTGCAATCATTAGGTTTATTTTTAGTAACAATCACTCTATATATCAGCAGTCCGAACAAGGAAATTATTACATCTATTTCACCATTATTCTTTTCAAGCGCCAAAAGAACATGGCTCCCCAAATTAACTTCAGCATCAATCATTTTGTAAATTTCCATCTCTTGGATTATACTCACTGGATTTGCCCCAGTTCCTGTGGTAATGAATTTAACTATATCCTCAAACTCATTATAATATCCAGAAATATTATTTTTAGAGCAATACCATTCATATGCAATTTTGGATAGCATTCTGTACATTGCAGTATCAAAAAAAATTGCATTATTTATCTTGACCTTTTTCTCTAATTCAATAGTGTTAACATCAAGAGGATGCACCTTACTTTCATCTTTTGCTATTTTTACAGCTTTATCATAAGAACTAATCATCTGCGTATTATCTGATGATTTAATAACTCTTCCGTTGAATATTTCATTATCTCCATGTAGTTTCAAATTGTAATCTGTACCCTCTATAGTAATAACTGCATCGTAAGAGGCGTAATTTTTTCCTTTACTCGATTTAATATCAAGTTCATTTGTAATAAAAGCTAATGCTTCTATTACCTTACTTTCAAACATATCACTAAATCTATTATTGTGTTCGATTCTACATACGTTATTATTAAAAATTCGTGCATTTGTCAATGCATCAGGAATTATATCTGATTCAGATAAATCGTGATTTTTCCCACAATATATACATTTTTGTTCCATCTACCAACAGTCTTCTCCACAACATCTAATCCACTGCCTGAAAATGCCCTTAGTATCGAGTTGCCGGATTTGTTGTCAACTTTTTCCCTTTTTCAAAAATCACTTCAAAATCCCTGACATCTAATCCACTAACTCAATTTGCGTTATCTAATCCGAGGTCACAACCTGACACACATTTTCGCAATAGATATGTTTCCGTATAATATGGCCGAACTTTTTCATCAGTCAAACTACTAATCACAACTTCCGAAAAAGCCCGTAAATACGCTACTTTTCGCTATTTATTTTTCTTTCCTAGACATCAAGCAGACCGTCTCGACGTGGACCGTATGCGGAAACTGATCCACCGGCGTCACATCCTTAAGTTCATATCCCTTTGCTCTTAAGAACTTCACATCCCTCGCAAGCGTTGCACTGTCGCAGCTTACATACACGACTTTCTCTGGCTGCATATCCACGATCGTCTGAAGCAGGGATTCCTCACAGCCCTTTCTCGGCGGATCGACCACGATTACATCAGCGTGCGCCGTCTCTCCGTTATGTGTCTTTTCATATTCTTTATAATATTCCGGCAGAACTTCTTCTGCCTTGCCTACATAGAATTCCGCATTCGTAATATCATTGATCTTCGCATTATTCCTTGCATCGTCAATGGCCTGCGGTACGATCTCTACACCGTATACCTGCTTTGCTTTCTTCGCAAGGAACAGGGAAATGGTTCCGATTCCGCAGTACAGATCCCACACTGTCTCATTGCCTGTAAGACCTGCATAGTCCAGTGCCAGTCCGTATAACTTCTCTGTCTGGACCGGATTCACCTGGTAAAATGACAGAGGGGAAATCTGATACTTGATCTCACCGATATAGTCTGTGATGAACTCCTGTCCCCACAGAAGGCGGATCGTATCGCCCATGATCACATTCGTCTTCGCCGTATTCGAGCTGAGTGTGATGCTTGTCATGCCCGGAATCTGTCGGAGACGTCCGACCAGATCATGGCAGTGCGGAATGGTCTTTCCATTGATGACCAAACACACCATGATCTCATCCGTTTTAAATCCGTAACGGAGCAGCACATGGCGCACCAGTCCCTTATGTTTCACTTCATCGTATGCCGGAATTTCAAATTCTTCCATAAAATCCAGGATACAGTTCAAGATCTCTTCATTCACTTCCACACCAAGTACACAGTCTGTATTCCCGATAATGCTGTGTGTTCTGCCGGCATAGAATCCGGCGGTCACTCTGCCGTCTTTGTCTGTCCCAATCGGAAACTGTGCCTTATTACGGTAGCGGAACGGCTGCATTCCTTCCCCGTCCATACCGACAACCGGGTGCATAATCTGATCCAGAAGTTCACCCGGAACTTCTCCGATCCGCTCCAGATTGCCGCGTACCTTAGATTCTTTAAATGCAAGCTGTGCCGGGTACTTCATCTCCTGTATCTGACATCCACCGCATTTTCTCGCCATCGGACAGACCACTTCCTCTACGCGGTCTTTCGACGGAGTCAGGACATTCATCAGGCGGGCATAGCCGTAATTCTTCTTGGCTTTCATAACCTTTGCCTCTACGACATCCCCTATAATGGCATCTTTGATGAACAGTGTATACCCGTCCACCTTGCCGATGCCTTCTCCTCCGACTCCGATATCTTCAATTTTAACCTTTACTAATTCATTCTTCTGCATCATTAGATAACTGTCTTTCTGATATTTGATTCAAACAGGCGGTTATATCCCAGCCAGTCATTACCTTTTTTATCTTTGAATAACTCTGTCAGGGTCTGCATCTTCGCATCTGCATTGTCAGCAAGATTCAGAGCCATCGCCTCGGCAAGTGCCGGTTTCTTCGGGGAACCGTATTCCAGTTCTCCATGATGTGCAACGATACAGTGTTTTAATTCGTTCGCAAGTTTCTCCGGAAAATCCGGGATATTGCGGACTGCATCTCCGATCATCTCCACACCGATCACGATATGTCCCAGAAGCTGTCCTTCGTCTGTGTAATCATTTTCCGGGAAAGATGACAATTCCTTCGTCTTTCCGATATCGTGACAGATTGCCGCCGTGAAAAGCAGATCCTTATTCAGGATCGGATATGCCCCCACCATGTAATCGCAGAACTTCACAACACTCAGTGTATGTTCCAGAAGTCCTCCGGCAAACCCGTGATGTACCGTCTTCGCGGCCGAATGTCCCTTGAAATTACGGATAAATGTCTCGTCTTTTATAAAATAATGATCCAGTACTTGTCTCAGATACTGGTTGTCTACTTTCTTAATGTATCCAAGCAGTTCCTCATACATGCCATCTGTACTTTTCTCTGTTGTCGGCATATAATCAGCAGCGATGTATTCGCCTTCCTGCACCTTTCTGATCTGCTTGATATTCATCTGCAGATTATTGTTATAGCTGATGATCTCACCATATACCTCAATGAAATCCAGCTCATCATAGTCTGCGATTCCACCGGAATTCGGATCCCATACTTTTCCGTCCAGTGTTCCGGTCTTATCCTGCAGGATCAGATTATCATACGGTCTTCCGTTTCTGGTCTCCGCTGAACGCTTTCCTTTACACAAATATACATTTCTGATCGTTTCCCCTTCGTGAAGGGTATTGATATATCTCATCTTATTTCCTCTTTCTATATTCTATATCTTTATTTTACAACTGTCCCGGCACCAAAACATCCAGTCCGGCAAACTACTCCTTACTTCCGACTGTCACGTCAAAGGAAATGTCCACATAACCACCGGATCCCTGTCTCTGTCCTTTGAGTCTGATCTTACTGCCGCTTTTCTGGTCCCGCAGTACACTCTGGTAGGCTGATAGTGATGTTATCTTCTTCCCTGCTGCCTCCGTAATGATATCTCCACTCTGGATCCCTGCTGCCATTGCCGGTGAATCCGTCTCTACGGTCCGGACATACACGCCTTCAGGAATTCCCTGCGCTTCGATTTCTGCCGTCACATCCAGTCCACGGATGCCGATATATGGCACCGCCTGACCGTTGGATAACAGTTCAATCTCTGATTTCAATCCTGAGATTCCATAACCAGTCACCAGTTCTTTGCTGCTGTTTCCGGATATACCCTGGTCAATAATTCCAACCACTTCGCCCGACAGGTTGATGATCACACCTGTCCCGTCCTCTGCCGCACCAATGTCTGTACAAAGAAGCGGATAACTTCCGTCATCACCGTCCAGTTCATTTCTGCTGCTCGCAATTGTTCCGAATCCAACCGCTCCCGCATAACCGAACGGTTTTCCGAGAACCACCGCAGCATCTCCTTTCTGTACCGAACCGGAACTGCCAAGAGTTGCAATACTGATCTGCTGCCATGTTGACTGCGCGATGCTGCTTTTGGCTACAGCATAGATCGCAAATCCAAGACTTTCATCCTTCTTCTTCACAGAAGCCTGCTTCGTTGTCCCATCTGCGAATCTGATATGGATCTCTTTTGTATCTCTTAATATAGAAGTCTTTCCGTATATCAGAAGTTCCTGTCCATTATCCGCAATGATCAGTCCGGACACACTGTTCTTATTATCATAAGATTCTTCCGTCCAGTCCTGCTCTCCCGAGATACCGATGACCTCAACTACCGATTTTGCGGCTTCGGATGCTACTGAATTCATTGCTTTCTGAAGTTCTCTGTAACTGTCAATGCCAAGCGTCTGTACTGTACTGTCATTGCCGGTATCTGCAGTGGTTTCATCCGACTTTTCTTCCTCTTTTTCTTCCGGTATTACAACTTCCTGTGAATCTCCGGGAAACTTTTCATCCAGCCATGGTCTGAGCGCAGAAAAACTAATGCAGGCACACACACCGAACGCCACTCCAAGTCCTGCGATCCGAAGCAGATCTTTACGGTACTTTTTCCCGCGGCTGTTCTCATCTTTGATTGTTTCCTGCATAAATAAATACTCTGATTTTTCAGTTTTATTTTCAGGTTCGCCCTGTTCATTTTTCAGATGTTTCTGCTCATCCATCAGCTCTTCCGTCTCCTTTACAATCCTTTTTATAGTATACCGTATGGAATGGGAATGTTCAATATTATCCTTTTCTTTATAGCGTAAATAAGGTAGAATAGTTACTGACCAGAATTACTGTACATACAGTAACATAGAATAGATCCAGGTGAAAAACATGAATAAAAAAACATTAACGAAATTAGAATATCATAAAATTATTGACATCTTAATAGAACAGGCAACCTCTTTCGGCGGCAAAGAACGCTGCAAAAGATTGAAACCCATGACATCTCTTCCGGATATCAATACTGCACAGGAACAAACTGCCGCCGCATTTACCCGTATCATCAGGAAGGGACGTCCTTCTTTCGGAAGCTGCAACCCAGTCGGGGAATCTTTAAAGCGTCTGGAAGTCGGTGCAGCTCTTGGAAGCGGGGAACTCCTGCGCATCTGCAAGCTTTTGGAAAATGCAGGGCAGATCAAAGCCTACGGCCGTCATGAGACTGTAGACGATGCGGAAGATTGTCTAGATATATTTTTCCAGCAGATTGAGCCGCTGACACTGATCAGCACCGAGATACGCAGATGTATCATTGACGAAGATGAGATCAGCGATGATGCCAGCAGCACTCTGAAGCAGATCCGCCGCTCCATGAACCAGATCAACGATAAAGTACATTCTACCTTATCTTCTCTGGTCAATGGTTCACTCCGCACCTATCTGCAGGATTCGATCATCACAATGCGCGGGGACCGCTATTGTATCCCGGTCAAAGCCGAATACCGGAGCCAGGTATCCGGTCTGATCCACGATCAGTCTGCCACGGGCTCTACCCTGTTCATCGAACCAATGTCTGTTGTAAAACTGAATAATGACCTGAAAGAACTTTACGGCAAAGAGCAGGAAGAGATACAGATAATCCTTGCACGCTTAAGTGCCGATGTCGCAGAATATACAGAGTCCATCCGCACCGACTATAAAATCATGACGGAACTGGACTTCATTTTCGCAAGAGGGAACCTTGCAATTCTTATGAACGCAAGTAAGCCTGTCTTCAATACAAATGGAAAAATCCATATCCGCGAAGGACGTCATCCTCTGTTAGATAAGAAGAAAGTCGTTCCGATCACCGTCACTCTCGGTGACACTTTCGACCTTCTGATCGTAACCGGACCAAACACCGGCGGTAAGACTGTTTCCTTAAAAACGGTCGGATTATTTACCCTGATGGGACAGGCGGGACTTCATATCCCTGCACTGGACCGTTCGGAGCTGGCTCTTTTTGAAAATGTATATGCCGATATCGGAGATGAACAAAGTATTGAGCAAAGCCTCAGTACCTTCTCCTCTCACATGACGAACATCGTCTCGTTCTTAAAACATGTAGATGAACATTCTCTGGTGCTGTTCGATGAGCTGAACGCAGGAACCGACCCTACTGAAGGTGCCGCTCTCGCGATCGCCATCTTAAGCTATCTCCATCAGCGAGGGATCCGCACCATGGCAACTACTCACTACAGTGAGCTGAAAGTCTTCGCTCTTTCCACACCAGGTGTTGAGAATGCCTGTTGTGAATTTGATGTCGAGACGCTCAGTCCGACTTACCGTCTTCTGATCGGTATCCCGGGAAAGAGTAATGCGTTTGCCATCGCAGGAAAGCTTGGCCTTCCTGATTACATCATCGATGATGCCAGAACACACCTGACCGAACAGGATGAATCCTTCGAAGACTTGTTGACCGATCTCGAGACAAGTAAGCGTACTATCCGGAAAGAACAGGAAGAAATCGAGCACTACAAACGTGAGCTGGAACGTCTCGAAGAAGAGACCCGTCAGAAACGCGACAAATTAGAAGAGCAGCGCGACCGCATCATCCGTGAAGCCAATGAAAAAGCGCATGAGATTCTGGCCGATGCCAAGGAAACCGCCGATGAGACGATGCGTAACTTCCACAAGTTCGGCAAGGCAAATATTTCCGTTGCCGAGATGGAAAAAGAACGTGAACGTCTCCGCAAGAAAATGAATGCCACACAGAATTCCATGAAGACGGATGCGAAAAAACCGAAAAAGACTTACAAAGCCAGTGATTTCAAATTGGGTGAATCTGTCAAAGTACTCAGCATGAACCTGACCGGATCTGTCACTTCACTTCCGGATGCCAAAGGGAATGTCACCGTGCAGATGGGAATCTTGCGCTCCACAGTCAACATTTCCGATCTGGAGATCATCGACGAAGCGCCGGCATATTCATTTACCGGAAGAACTCGTCAGACCGGCAAAGGTAAAGTTAAAATGGGCAAATCCCTTGCGATCAGTCCGGAGATCAACCTTCTTGGAAAAACGGTCGATGAGGCGGTTGCCGAACTGGATAAGTATCTGGATGATGCATCGCTTGCACATCTCAGTTCCGTAAGAATCGTTCACGGAAAAGGTACCGGAGCTTTAAGAGCCGGCATCCACAAATATCTGAAGCGGCAGAAACATGTCAAATCATTCCGTCTTGGGGCTTTCGGCGAGGGTGACGCAGGCGTAACCATTGCCGAACTGAAATAAAACAAAAAATGCATATGGGAGGCGTATACATCTATGAATAAACAGAAAATCCTGATCGTCGATGACGATGAAAATATTGCCGAACTGGTCTCTTTATATCTAGCCAAAGAATGCTTTGATACCATGATGGTCCACGACGGCGAACGGGCACTGATTGCCTTTGATACTTACAAACCGAATCTGGTCCTTTTAGATCTTATGCTGCCTGGTATCGATGGATATCAGGTCTGTCGTGAGATCCGCACCAGATCCAACACCCCGATCATCATGCTCTCAGCCAAAGGCGAAGTATTCGACAAGGTACTTGGTCTTGAACTAGGCGCAGATGATTATATTATGAAACCATTCGATGCCAAAGAGCTTGTTGCCCGCGTAAAAGCTGTTTTACGCCGCTATCAGGTTGGTTCAAAACCTGAGACCCCTCAGGCAGATAAGGGAAAATGTGTCGAATATCCGGGAATTGAGATCAATCTGACTAATTATTCTGTCATTGTTGACGGACATACCGTTGAGATGCCGCCGAAGGAACTGGAACTTCTTTATTTCCTCGCATCTTCTCCAAATCAGGTCTTCACCAGAGAACAGCTGCTTGATCAGATCTGGGGTTACGAATACATCGGCGATACCCGTACCGTAGATGTTCATATCAAACGGCTCCGCGAGAAGATCAAGGATCACAACGGCTGGAGTCTCAGCACCGTATGGGGAATCGGTTATAAAT
>OLSB01002158.1_pt1 | contig 17006 bp, 16 predicted proteins | sample 1672071 | NCBI WGS metagenome assembly OLSB01 (sample SAMEA3136642, study PRJEB25190) | human gut metagenome | biome: human gut; feature: human-associated habitat; material: faeces | place: Austria | collected 2013 | reverse complement strand
ATATTGCGACTTGCTACGCAGATCCGACTCGTGCTAAAGAACAATTAGGCTGGGTGGCTAAAAAGAACTTGGATGATATGTGTAGAGACACATGGAATTTTGCGAAGAAACAATTATTATAGTGAGGTATTTATGGCTAAGATTATTTTAACGGGGGATCGTCCGACGGGTAAATTGCATATTGGACATTATGTGGGTTCCTTAAGAAATCGTGTACTTTTACAGAATTCTGGAGAATATGATGAAATTTATATTATGATTGCGGATGCACAGGCATTGACAGATAATTTTGATAATCCGGATAAGGTGCGTGAAAACATTTTAGAGGTGGCTTTGGATTATTTGGCTTGTGGTATTGATCCGAGTAAGACAACAATTTTTATTCAGTCTGAAATCAGTCAATTGACAGAATTGACATTCTATTATATGAACTTAGTTTCTGTAAGTCGTCTTCAAAGAAATCCAACTGTGAAGGCTGAAATTAAGATGCGTGGATTTGATGCGAGTATTCCGGTTGGCTTCCAGTGTTATCCAATTTCACAGGCTGCAGACATTACGGCATTTAAGGCGACTACGGTTCCTGCTGGAGAAGATCAGATGCCTATGATTGAACAAACACAGGAGATCGTTCATAAATTCAATTCGATTTATGGGGAGACTTTGGTAGAACCTAAAATCTTATTGCCACAAAACTGTGCTTGTTTAAGACTTCCGGGTACAGATGGTAAGGCAAAGATGTCTAAGTCTTTGGGTAACTGTATTTATTTGTCGGATGATGAAGAGACAATCAAGAAGAAAGTTATGAGTATGTATACAGATCCTGATCATATTAAGGTGAGTGATCCTGGTAAGATTGAGGGAAACTGTGTATTTACATATTTGGATGCGTTCTGTAAGCCAGAGCATTTCGAAAAGTATTTGCCGGAATATGAAAATTTGGATGCATTAAAAGCACACTATCAGCGTGGTGGTTTAGGAGATGTGAAAGTGAAACGTTTCTTAAATAGTGTTATGCAAGAAGAGTTGGCTCCAATTCGTGAAAGAAGATTGGAATGGCAGGCTAAACTTCCTGAAGTTGTTAAGATTCTAGAAGAGGGTACGAAAAAGGCGTATGCGACAGCGGAAAAGACTTTGGATGAAGTGAAGTCAAGTATGAAGATCAATTATTTCAAAGATAATTCTTTGATCTAGGGGTATAGAAAATGGTAGTTGTAGATAAAGAAAATTTTATGGGTGGTACTGGTATTGCACATTTTGAACATATCATGAGTTCTCAAGAGATGCATGGTATGAATCGTGTGTATGCCAAGGTCACTTTAAAGAAGGGTTGTAGTGTTGGTTATCATGTGCATAATGGAGATGGCGAAGATTATTTCGTTCTTTCTGGAGTGGCAACACTGGATGATAATCATGAGCGAACTTTATATTTAAAGCCAGGGGAACATTATTTTACGCCAAGTGGCAAGGGTCATAGTATTTTGAATGAACAAGATGAGGATCTTGTCTTCATGGCTTTGATTATTTATGATTCTCAACAAAAAATGTAAACAGATTACTAATTTGTGCAAACATGATGAACAAAATTGATATATAATACTATTGGTTTTGTGAAAGCGTTTTCGCACATAGAACTATTTCTCTCTATAATATTTCTGTGAGAAATAAACCGTCAATTAATTCTCTTAAATCGCGACTTAATAGAGGATGCATAAAGAGTAGGAATGCGCGCCTACTCTTTTTTGTTGATTAAACTTTGTGTATACTAGACATAGGAACGTCTGAAGTGGGTAAAAGATGCGTCTTCCACACCGTTGTGGCCTGGGTAAGCGTTATTTATTTTTGAAAGGTAGGGTATGTTGTATGGCAATCAAGAGTTTTACAGATACATATAAAATTAAAGGTTCTGATATAGATCGATTTTGTCGTATTATGTCGGATACAAATAAAATCAAAATTCAAATAACAAATGATCATCATGATCTAAAAGATGTTGAAGAATTCAAAAAAATGTTTGGATTCAGTAAATGAAGTACGTAACTGTTCTTTGAAATGAATTGATTCTAAACTTACTAGAAATAAAAAAAGTTTCTTTGGAACGACCTATGCATTTGGAAAAACGATTAATACACAGTTAAGTGGACAATTATCAAAGAATTAAGTGATTCCATAAAGAGTGCAGAAATATCTTATGGGTTAAGAAAAGCAAAAGGGTAGTGTAGTATTACCTTTGCCTTAATTGCATAGCATAATTTAATGAAAATTTAAATGTAAAGGAGCTAATATTATGGATAATACAACAAGTTTCAATATTTGTGTAGATAGTGATATTTTAAAACAATGTGAAGCCATGTATGGTGAATTAGGTGTTGATTTGAATACTGCGATCAATGTGTTTCTTAATAAGTCTCTTTGTGTAGGTGGTTTTCCTTTTGATGTAAACAAGGAAACAATGGCAGCTATGTTGGAGGCTGAACGTATTGTGTGTGATCCTTTGGTAAAACGATACTCTGACGTAGAGGAAGCGTTAAGAGTATTGAAAGAGTGAGTATACATTGAAAACAAATATATTTAAGAAAATGAAGAAACGCTAGCTTGAGACTGTCGAAATGGAATAAAAAAAGAGTAAAAGCTCTAAATTTGATTGGTGTGAGTCTAAACATCTTACCGAGTCCTCATTGTTTTTAGCCTGGGTCCAGGCTGACGTTTCCAATCACTTTCCGTTTGGTTTTGGTAGGGTACACCGTTTTTGGTATTTCTACCATCAATCGGATTTTACACAATATATTATTAAGGCTAAGGCTATCTTCTTGTGTTGACATCCATATAAATGAGTATGGATACAATAAGCTTTAGTGTTCGTGTAGATAGTAATATTAAGAAACAAAGTGAAGCGAGTATGGTAATTTGAATATCGCAATTCATGTTAATGGTTTTCTTATTGATGTTCGTTTAGAGAATCTATGTTAGAAGCAGTATTTAGTATTGAAAGATGTTAGTTTGTGACTGATTTTAATACAAATTCACTAAAAAGTACAAAGACAAATGGTTGTATAGGGATTATAATAAAGGTGTATTAAGTGCTAATACATAAAACTTCCTTTCTATCTTAAAACTATGGGAAATGCGGCAGGACTTTGTGTCTTGTCGTTTTTCCTTTATAATGGGTGTGGAGGTTTTTTTTGTGTATGAAATATCCTAAGTTTTTAAATGAGAAGTATAATACGATTGGTGTTTGCGCTATGTCGAGTGGTGTAGGGCATAAGCTAGATAGTTTTGATGCGTCTATAGAGTATATTGAATCCAATGGGTTTCATATTGTTGAAACAGCTAGTGTTCGTAATAATAGTGAACCAAGTATTGATGCCAAAACTCGGGTTGATGAATTGAATTCGTTGGTGAATGATTCTAGTGTTGGAGCTGTATGGTTGGCGGCTGGGGGTGACTTTCAGTTTGAGACGTTGCCGTATATTGATTTTGATTGGATTGAAAAGAATCCAAAGTGGTACTTGGGTGCGAGTGATCCTACAAATTTATTGTTTCCCATTACTTGTAAGTGTGATTTGGCTACGGTGTATGGTTTTAATGCGGGTAGCTTTGATGAATATGGTATTAATGAATATTCGAGTTTGTGTCTTGATTTTTTGAAGGGGAAGAATAGTGAATTGCATTCGAGTTCAATGCATCAGGATGTTGATTTTTATAATGATGGAGCTCCTATACTAAACACAAAGACAGAATATGTGGGTAATTGTAGTGTAGTGGGTAGATTACTTGGTGGTTGTTTTGAGAGTATTAATGATATGGCGGGCACGCCTTATGATTTTGTAGAAGTTTTTAATGAACGTTATAAGTTGGATGGGATTATTTGGTTCTTTGATATTTTTTCAATGAATTCATGTGATGTGTATCGTGCTTTACTGAAGATGAAGTATATGGGGTATTTTAAATATACAAAGGCTATATTGGTGGGTCGTGTACTATTTAAGAATGTTTCGGATTTAATTGGGTATGAAGACGCATTTAAAAAAGCACTACCTGATATTAATGTTGTATTTCAGGTGGATATTGGTCATACGTATCCGCATATGTATGTAGTAAATGGTGCCATGGCTAGAGTTGAAATCAAAGATGGTCATGGAACTATTAACTATGAAATTAAAGAGTGATTGAATATACGGAATACCAGGATGAAGTGCAATCATTATTCTTGTTAGTGAATTGGGTGTCTAAAGAATATCCAAAGTATTAGGGTTGGGTAATACAGGTCATTTGATTGAATTTGCTAAAGAGAAGTATGAGGCTTATTTATATATTGAGTGTGCTGGTAGTATTATCATTTGCAATCCGGATAAAGGGAATAGTTTAAAGCCTCATATCTATAGAAGGTATGGGGCATTTTGATATCTAAAAATCAAACGAACTATACTTTTCTTTTCTGGTTGAGAAAAATGCAATATAAGTATATACTGATATTGGTTCTAATAAGTAGAAGTAATACAAAAAAAGAGAGGTTGAGAAATATGATCGTTATGGATTTAAAATTGGATAATTTATGTGCATTTAGAAATTTTCATGTGAATTTTTCGTATCCAAAAAAAATTGTGAATTCATATATTGAACATGAACATTTGGATGGATTACCAAATTTTCGCTATAAGAAAGTGAATATTATTATGGGTTCAAATGCGACAGGAAAGACGTCTTTAGGTCGTCTGATTCTTTCTATATTTATTTTGATTGGAAAAAGAAATGTAGAAATTATTACGTCATATATTGCGGATAAAGATAAAAAAGCTTCTTTTTCAATGGATTTTGTGAATATGGATCATGATATTTATAAGTTATACAGAATTAATGCAGAGTTTGATCCTAGTGAAAATCATGATTATTCTTCTGAGAATATTAAAATTCGAATTGAGTCGACTGATATTAAGCAAAGAGAAAATTATGAGACTTGTGCAAAAAGACTAGATTCAATAATGACAGGTTTTACAGATACGAATTACATTATGGAATTAGAAAAATTGAAGAATTTATCATGGCTATTTTCGTTTCCGTTTGATGCGTTCTTTAAAACTAGATATCGCATTGAAGAGAATGAAGAATATTTGAGAGTGTTGAATCATACTTTAAAAGTATTAGATCCTGCAATTAAGGGAATTATAAAATTAAATGAACTTGAAGATACTTATGCGATTCAGATGGGAAAGGAAGAGATTCTTATAAAAGATGGTAAGATATTAAATCCGTCTATGTTGTCTAGTGGTACAAAATCTGGTCTTGATATTGCGGGAATTGTAGCTTCTATTAAATCGGATAAACATAGTTTTTATTATTGTGATGAAAAATTTTCGTATGTACATTCAGATATCGAAAAAGGCTTTTTATCATTAATGATTTCTTTATTGAAACCCAATAGTCAGTTGTTTTTTACAACACATAATTCAGATATATTGGATCTGCCTCTTCCTAAGCATAGTTTTAACTTCTTAAAGAAAGAAATATTTGAAGATGATCAAGTTATTAAGGTAATAAATGCGGCCGATTATCTAAAGAAGAGTACGGATTCATTGAGAAATGCAGTTGATAATGACTTGTTTTCGGTTTCACCAAATTTAGATTTATTATATGAAATTGAAGATTTGTAAGATTAGGAGCCATTGCCATGTCTAAAAATATTTATCATTTCTTTGTTGAAGGTGAAGGGGAACGTGCCATTATTAATACATTAAAAACAGATTTTCAATGTATTCAAGCTGGAAAAGTGGATGTATTTAATGTTACTCAGAATAAATTGAACAAAAATATTTTAATGAAATTAAAACCTGGAACGATTGTTATCTTGGTGTTTGATACAGATAAAGATGAAACGGATATATTAGACTACAATCTTCATTTCTTAAAAAAACAGTCTAATGTGAAAAAGGTGATTATTATTCCTGAAGTGAAAAATCTAGAGGATGAGTTAGTGCGTAGTTGTAATATTGCAAATGTAAAGGAGCTCATGAAGAGTAAATCGAATAGTGAGTATAAGAGTGATTTAGCAAAATGTAAGAATCTTAAACAAGTTTTAATAAACCATCATTTTGATATTAACTCCTTTTGGAATCAAAATCCAAAAGGAGTATTTACGAAGTATAAGAATGATAGTAATTTGATTAAGAAATAAAAGGGAAAACATTTGCGTAATTTCCAAAAAATGAAAAAAATCAAGATTTGAATTGTTTTTGTAAGTTCTCTTTGGTTGAATCAGAAAATGAGCTGTAGTTTGTAACTACAGCTCAATCTGTTTAATAAAGCAACTTTTGTATTCAAATTCGAGTTCTTTTGCGACCTTATCGTGGTCTACTGTTTTTGAGGGTGTGATAGTATCATTGTTTGTACTCCAAGTAAAAGGGAATAGTTTAATAGAAGGTATGAGGGTTGATCGTATAATGTGTTAGATATCTATAATTCACAACGAATGCAATTTGGCAATCAATGCTTCTTGAAGGACTTGCGAAAAATTGATTTTTTTGCTCATAGCTTCATTGTTTAACCATTCGGGTATGGTTAATGTTTTTTTGATAGCTTTATTGAAATGTGTTTTTGCATATTCTTCAACATCAACAGATACAAGGGTGACAAAAGATTGTTTAAATTCGAATTCAAGTTCAGATGCGATTTGTGTTGGATCAATTTCTTCTAACTTTGAAGGAATTGGAATATCTTCATTGTCTAGTTTTGCGCTGAACAATGCACCGGCTAGACAATCTACGGCCATTTCCATTGCGTCTTGTAGTGAATCTCCACATGTGGAAAGGTAATTGAAGTCTGGAAAAATGACAGAGTAATGATTTTCTTCTTCAAAGAAACAAGCTGGATAAATTGACAACATGTTGTTTACCTCCTTTTTAAAATATTCAAGCAGAGTTATTTAAGCCCTGCTGGATTGTTCAGTTGACTTTGACAATGGTATAGTCACTTTACCTTTTTTCGTTGGGTGTTTGTATTGCCTGTGGGAACCCATCCATCCGTAAGGATAAGTCGCTCCATATCCTTTGACGTCATTGGCATATGTGTCCTACTTGCACAATTATTATATCAAAATATACGTATATACATAATACGTATTATAGCAAAACGTATAAACAAAAAGAAGGAGGTTAATCCTTCTTTGAAATATAGAGTGTACATGTAAAGTCTAGGTTTTTAGATTGGTCAATTAAGTATTGGGGTTGTACTTTTGCGCCCCAGCTATTGATTCCGCCTACGCCCATTTGTTGTTTTGTGATTCTTAGATGGGTTGTATTGGTTTGTGGAAGTTCAAATGTGTGGTTAGCATTATATAGGTGCATAAAGGAATATTTGCTTGCCATGCATTCCATTTTTTCAGACTTGATGTTTACTTGAATGGTGTCGTTGGATAGGCTGCACCATTTGCAGTCTGTGTGGTTGCCATGTTCTTGTGGTTTTAAGTATGGAATGTAGTTTGTGTCTACGTTTTCAAAGTAGAAATCGGTTAAGGCATGGTCTCGATCTATATATGTGTCTTTTTCGCCTTTTCCAAAGTAGGCGAAGTTTTTGAACTCTTCTTTTAGAGCAAACTCGATTCCAAAGAGTGGTAGTGTTTGTCTTTGTGAGTTTTTGTCTAGGTGCAACTGGATTTGAATACTTTGATTGTTGTAGACTGTATAGACGAGTTTACATTCTTCTTCAATGGATTCAAGTTGTATTGTATAGATCATTTGTGCGCATTTGGAGTTTCGTATCATTTTAAAGTCAACTACATTTTGAAATAGGCTGGCATTTAGCCATTTGGCATAGGTTTGTTTAGCACCACGATCATTGTCGGTTAAGGCTCTATAAAAGACGGGTTTTGGTGCTTGTTGAAGTATTTCTTCATCATTTACTTGAATGGATACTAAACCTTTTCGTTTGTCGAATAAGTATTCGGTATCGATAAATTGAATGCCGATTGTTTCTTTGCCTTCTACTACGAGCATGGCTTGTTCTTTGGGTTGGTCTTGTTTGACTTCAAAGACTTGTTGGTCAAAGGATTGAATGCCTAGTGGTGTTTTGTAGTAGATGGTTTTTGTGTAATAGCCTGGGGTATTGATTTGTTTAAATTGTACGGGCATTGTTTTTGTAGTGCCTGGATCTACGCTTGTTTTAAAGATGCCGGATTGAATAACGAGTCCATTTTGTTTCAATTCAAAGATAAAGGTATCTTTGCTTAGGTCGTAGAATAGGTTTTTATTTTTAATGGTTACCGAATCGAAATGGATTTCCATATCGACATAGCGGTAGAGTTGTTTTAGTTCTTGGCTTTTACCGGTTTCTTCTCGATTTGGCAAAAGGATGCCATCTCCACAGAAGTTAGAGTCATTAGGGTAGTCGTCAAAGTCTTGTCCATAATAGTATTGTCCGTCTTTTAAAATGGCCTGGTCTACATAGTCCCATACAAAGCCGCCTTGGTATTGTTCGTATTCGTCTTCTAGATTGGTATATTCTTCCATGCCTCCAAGACTATTTCCCATGGCGTGCATATATTCACATAGCATAAATGGTTTCATTGGATGGCTTTCTAGATAGGCTTTCACATTTTCTGGAGATGTATACATTCTAGATTCAATATCGGATGCGTTTTCGAATGTTCGATCTTGTGTGATGCCTTCATAGTGGACAAGTCTTGATGGGTCTTGTTCTTTGAAGTAGTCGTGTAGGAGCATAAAGTTGGATCCGCTGCCTGATTCATTTCCAAGTGACCACATTAAGATGCAGGCATGGTTTTTATCTCTTTCATACATGCTTCTTGCACGGTCTAATAAACAATCTGTCCATTCGGTTTTGTTTTGTGGAAGGATATCACAAGCTCCATGGGTTTCTAGATTCATTTCGTCAATGACGTAGATTCCGTATTGGTCACATAGTTTATACCAATAGCTGTTGTTTGGATAGTGAGATGTTCGTACGGCATTGATGTTTAGTGATTTTAAGATATGAATGTCTTCTTCCATTTGTTCTTGAGATAAACATCTTCCTGTTTTTGGATCCCATTCATGGCGGTTGATGCCGTGGAATACAATTCGTTTTCCATTGAGTTTCATAATGCCGTATTCGAGCGTGAATTTTCGAAATCCGACTTGTTCTTGAATGGTTTCTATGATTTCGTTGTTTGTATCGTATAAAACGAGTTCTAATTGATACAGATTCGGGAATTCACTGCTCCATAGGCATGTATTTTCTACAGGGATTTCAAATGTATCTTGCATATTGCCATTCCATACGATGTTTCCTTGTGGATCATATAGTTTGGCTTGTAGTGTATGGGATTCATTGCTGCTCATTTTACAAACACAACTAAGAACACTTTTATTTGTGTCTAGATCAATGTCTGTATCGATTTTTAAGTCTTGTATGTGAAGACTTGGTTGTTTATAGATCATGACATCTCTAAATATGCCTGTAAAGCGCCACATGTCTTGGTCCTCTAGCCATGTGCCTGTGCATTTTTGAAAGATGCGTACGCAGAGTATGTTATCTTTTTCTTGAATGTATTTTGTGATGTCAAAGCGGCTTGGGGTAAAGGAATCTTCCGCGTATCCGATAAATTTACCATTTAGCCATACGTAGATGTTGGATTCTGCACCTTCAAAGGATAGGATAAGTTTATTTCCGATAAAGTCTTGTGGGCAATCAAATGTTTTACGGTATTGATAGACTTTGTTTTTGTCCATATCAATTTGTCCAGGTTTTACTACGTCATGCCCATCCCAAGGGTAGGTAACGTCTGTATAGTGTGGGTTATCAAATCCTTGTAGCTGGATGTGTCCGGGTACTTGGATGTCGTTCCAGTTCGAGTCATTAAATTCTGTATTATAGAAGAATTTAAAGCATGAATCATAATTTTTTGAAAGGTTGAATTTCCATGTTCCATTTAGTGAGAATGAGCTTGGTTTTTTGTCCTTTCCAATTGTATATATGTGGTCGCTGTAAGTTTGTAGTCTGTTTACTTGAAAGACGCGTGTGTCTTTGATCCAGTTTAAGTCTGGTGTTCGCATTGTATCACTCCTTGTTTTATTGGTAACTTAAATTATATCAAAGGCAAGTATTGAAAGGAAGGTAAAAATCAATTAAAATAGTTGATAAATTGGAGGTTGAAAGATGTCAGACATTCTTGGTTTTGTGGTTTCAATAGCCTTAATTTATTTTGGGATCAAAATCGCATTTAAGTTCATTAAGTGGATTGGGATTTTGTTGGTTGTAGTATTTGTGTTTAAGATGGTAGCACTTCTTATATAAGGGAACGTGAAGTTCTCTCTTTTTTTTATGTTCAAACGATAATTTATAGTTTTAACGTATTAATTTGAAAATAATTCAAATTTTCCGAAATTAAAAAGAGCGTTTAAGCTCTTTTAGTTTGCCTCTAACATGTCGGCTAGGGAAGTGTCTTGTACGAATGTATTTGCGTTATTCATAAATAATACATCTGTGATTAAATCGTCTTTAATGAGTCTTGTGTAGTCTTCAAAGTAATATCTAGCGTCTACGACTGTAATGGATGCGTATTGTGGAATCAAGAATGGGATTAAACTATTCGCATAGGAGTCTTTGATCAATAGTAGGTGTCTTTTTGAGTTGTTGTCTACATTGATGTGGAATAGTGCTTTGTTGCCTCCCATAAAGACTGTGTATTGGTCTTTTGTTTCTAATGCGTCTGAGTGATAGATGGTTCTTGATTTTTTATTTGTGGATTCGTCTGTGATGACATAATCACATTTATCTTTTGGTACGTAGATATCGATTTCGTCTTTGATGTTTACACTTCCGGTTTTGTTGGCGAGTGTTCCTTCAAAGTTTGTCGTGACTGGATATATTGTTGATAATGTCAATATAAAATTCACCAAAATGGATCGTTTAATTTTCACCAATTTGGATCGCATTATTTAGTTTTCAAGTGAATCCATTACATCTTTTATTCTATATGATGGACCTACTATACTGACTATATGTGAATGATGCAGTAGTCGATCAAGTATCGCATTTGCTATCACAGGATCTCCAAATATAGTTGACCATTTAGACAGATTCTTATTTGTTGTGATTATAGTTGAGCGTTGCTCATATCGCCTTGATATTAACTGGAAAAACAGATTCGCATCTTCTTTGTCTAAATTGATATACCCAATCTCATCTATTATCAGCAGTTTCTGGCGTGTAAAAAACTTAAGTCTTTGATCCAGTCTGTTCTCAGATTCAGCACGTTTCAATTGAAGCATCAATTCTTGACATGTGATGAAATATACACTTTTTCTATGCTTCGCTGCTTCAATGCCTATTGAAGTTGCTAAATGCGTTTTTCCAGTTCCTGAGCTTCCTATAAAAAGAATATTTTCGTTGTTTTCCATAAATCGCAATGTCGTGTAGTCTTCTATTTCACTTTTATTGATGCTCGGCTGGAATGAAAAATCAAAGTCATTGATTGTTTTCTCGAATGGAAATCCGGCTGTGTGCACACAGGCTTTGATGGCTCTTTTTTCTTTTAGATCCATTTCTTTTTCTGTTAATTCATATAGTGCATCAACAGTTGATTTTTCGCCTGCATTGATCATATCGATATAGTTTGGCAGGTTTTCTTTTATTGTGAATAATTTAAGACTTTCTAAATTGTTTGAAAGCTTTATATAATTTGTTGTCATATTTTTCTCCCTTTAATTGAGGCAGTCATTAACTGACTACCTCTTTTTTTAATTCATTTAAAAAAATGTGCTCGATATCACGTATATCTTTGTTGAGATATTTATGATCATTTAATATTCGGCAATGTCCAAAATGATGATCCAGTGAATCAATAAATGGCAGACATACTTCATAATTATTTGGACTTGTTCCTCGATATGAAGCCATCATACATTCATTCTTGGATCTATTGATTTTATAGATGAGATGATAGACATCTCTTTCTTCATCATAAAGAACAACTTTTACTTTATTTGTATAAACATGTCCCTTCAATTTTTCAATATGACTTTCTACAGTATCTTCTTCCAATTGTGTTTCAAAATATTTTTTAATGCCTTTCGCAATAGTCATACTTTCATAAGGGCTTTTGAATAATTCGTCCAATATATCAATGTTTTTATAAAGATCTATTGGTGATAATAATTCAGTAAACATGTCATATTCAGGAAAGAAACACCAGAATTCATTGTCAATGCTGCCAAGATGCATTTTAATATTGAAATATTGACTATAGAATTCTAATACAGTGTATTCCATTTTCTTTTCAATACATTTGACTATACAATTCCATTCATTATACATATAACGACATTTATATTTGATCATTTTAATCGCCTCCTAAATTTTCCAGCCTTTCCAGATTTTTCATGGCCAGTTCTTCAATATCGTCCTGTGTAGTCCTTAAGCGTCTGCTCAATGCATCGATATAATGTTCATGTTTATAATTTAGCTTGCATTCTGTAACAGTATGTACTGTAATTAATTGTGAGTTGTGGTATATATAGACTTCGCTTCCTACGGCGTATATATCCACAACTTTTCCTATATATTTTGTTGGTACTGAATATTGTTTTCCATTATATGAAACTAAGAGCGTGCTCGGTACTTTCACACGTCTATGTTCACGTAGATACGTATCCATATTCAAATTGTTTCCAAACGGTTTAAGAAATTCCTTTTCCTTAAGAAACAGCTTGGCAGGCGGTACTTTTGTACGCCGGTTGATTTCCTTATTGCACTCAGATGTGATCTGGTTTTCAATGATATGGATAAGTTCCTGCTCATTTTTGATTCTATGATCAAATGATATGAGCCAGTTGACAAATCGGTTAGAGGATTCACATTTGCCCTTTGTTTCTGGAGTTCTGCATTCACATAATTCCAGTTTTACACCAAGATCATTGAAGAAAGACTGGACACGACTATGAATTTTACGATTTCCATTTCTAAGAGATACAATAGCTGTCATATTGTCTGTCTTGAGTATTTGAGTCAGGCCGCCCAGTCTTCTAAATGTTTCAAGCACACATCGAATAAAATCATCTTCTGTTTTTCCAACAGAATAAATAAACACATGCTTTCGTGAATATCCAAGAGTAGCAGAGAAAACATTGAATTCATAAAGCTCACCATTAACCGAATGTATTTTTAAATCTTCTTTCCAGTCACATTGAAGCTGTTCACCTGGCTCAGTCTCATAATAGACATGTGGAGTTTGATCTGCAGGAGTACATTTTATTCCTCTACGATATGCATATGCTTTGAAACTGTTGTAGTTGCCGGGAAGATTTCCATTATATTCATAATTTAACACTTGGAATATACTCATCAGGTAAGACCCTGGGACATCCGCCAAAGAAATAATCACATCGTATAAAGGATCCCATTTAGATACTTTTTTAAACTTTTTCCGCTCAGGTATGCCACCATTTTCGTAATACTTTTTAATAGTATGGCGATCGATTCCGTACATACGCTCTAGTTCACTAAAATTTGGCTTCATATTAAAATCTTTCATTATGCTTAAAACACCTATCACCTTCTGTAATTTCTTTTTCATTTGGTTCACCTCCTTTCAAAGAAAGTGTAACCAAAAACAAAAAAAAGATAACTCAATTCAAATCGTAAATTCACCATTTTTGGTGAAAATTAAACGATCCAAATTGGTTATCTTTAAATTACCACTATCAATTGTATAGTCGGATTGTTTGGTTGTTTCAAGATTGAATGCTTTGGCTATGTCTTGGTAGGCATAGTAGGATGCAAGGCTTGTCCAATGGTGGTCCGTTTTATAATATAAGTATTCGTCTTTGTGTTTTTTTAATGTATTTCGTAAATCTATTTTTATAATGGAATCATCCAATTTACTATAGATGTTGTCTATTTGTTTATTTTGGTTTAGGGTAACTGCATATTTTGGCAGGTACTCTTTTTTAATACTTATAGCATTTGGAACTGTCACAAATCCTACGTTGAGTTCTGGATAGTTTTGTTTAAATGTGTTTATGGCGTTTAGATTTCTTTCGAGTTGTTCCTTGTTTGGCTTGGCTGTTTTTTCTATAAGGCCTTGTTTAGTAAGGAATACGTCTTGTATTTCTTTTACGCCAAATGTTTTTTGAATCAAGTATTTAATATGTATGTTTTGATCTCTACATATGAATTGATCAGAGAACCATGTATTTAAGTCTTTTGTGTATTGCCCTGATAATACGTGTTCTGTATTCCATGATGGAAAGGTTTGTAGGGGTCTATTTTCTGTTTCGGATTGTTTATGGTCAGGGATAATAATATTTGCAGTCATTATTATTAGAGTTGCTACACTAACAACTTTGGCTAGGCTGCTTGCCATAATGCTTGAATATTTATGTTTCATGTTAGACCTCCTTTTCTAGAATGCGAAGTATAAGAAGGAATGATACGTTCCTCCTACAATAAATGCGATGCATACAATGATTAGAATCATGTAGATTGTCCATGTTGTGTATACGGCTTTCATTTTGTATTGGTTGTATACAAAGATTTGAATTCTGTCATAGACTTTTGTGCTGAGTAGAATGGCGATTACGAATAATATGAAATAGGATTTCAACATAAACTTGGCTTGGTTGTTTGCGAATGTTGTAGTTCCTATACTTATCATTTTTCCAAGTGTTGTAAATGCAGTTGTGATATTTGGACTCATAAAGAATACCCATCCAATTAATACTACGAGTAATGTATAGATGTGGGATATTGGTTTTGGAAGTTTTTCGAGTTTTTCTCTTAAGAAGAATTTTTCTAGGAGTAAAAGACATCCATAATAGAGTCCCCATAGAATGAATGTCCAGTTAGCGCCATGCCAGAGTCCTGTGCAGAACCATACAATAAAGATATTTCTTATGTATGTGTTTTTGTCTACGCGATTTCCGCCTAATGGAATGTATAGATAGTCTCTAAACCATTGGGATAGGGAGATGTGCCATTTTCTCCAGAAGTCTTGTACAGATGTGGCTGTGTATGGATGGTCGAAGTTTGGTTTGAAGTCAAAGCCAAAGAATCTTGAGAGTCCGATGGCCATGTCTGAATAGCCGGAGAAGTCAAAATAGATTTGTAGCATATAGGAAATGGCTAATAGCCATACGCCTAGAGTGGAAGTGTTATTTTGGAGTATGGAGTAGATATAAGATAATTGATCGGCTAACAATACTTTTTTTATTAAACCTTTACTGAATAGAACCATGCCAGATGCGTATTGTGATTTTGAGAGGGATCTATTTGTTAATTGGTCTTCCATTTCGTGGTAGGAAACAATGGGTCCCATACTGATTTTTCCAAAGAAACTTACATAGAGTGTGAAGAGTATGATGTTTTTTTGTGGTTTACTTTTACCGTTATATACATCGAATATGTATGAGAGTTCACTGAATGTAAAGAAGGATAGTCCTACGGGTAAAGCTATTTTAAGATTAGATTGTATGTGGAGTATGTCCATTAAAAATCCTGTGTATTTATAGAAGCCTAGAATGAACAGGTTAACAACTACGGATACTATGAGTAGTATTTTTTTAGTTTTTTTGTCATCTTGCGCTTCTAGTTCAAATGCTGTGAAGTAGTTCCATAGAATGGATAGTATTAATAGTACGACATAGATTGGGTTGGACCATGCATAAAAGAGTAGGCTGAATACTACTAATAGAATGTTTTGTAGTTTTATGTTTCTGATTTGTTTTGTAAGTAGAACACTAATGGGTAGGAAACAAAATAAAAAAATTAAATCTGTGAATACCATATTTTATTCCCCCTCGCTTAATACTTTTTTGAATTGATCATTCATTGTGTTTGCATCTTCTTTTACGGCATATAAGCCATAGTTTCCATGAATATCAATAATAGCGTTTTTTAATAGTTCGGCTTGTTGTGGTGCATAGCCTTCAAAGATGCCTTTTTGATTTTTAACTCTTTTTTCAATAGTTTCTTTAAATGGTTCTTGTTGAGAATGGTCTTTAAATTTTACTAAGACAAATTCACTCGCACTCATAGCGTCGTCGGATTTGTAGTAGATTACACTTTCATATTGTGATGGATCTAAGTCTAGAAATCGTTTCATACTTAAATTATCTTGTTGGCTAAGTCCATCAAGATTGATGTTTTCTATGGTTTTATTTTGTACTTCTTCCATAGTTTTCGTACTGTCTTTGTCGTATGAGAAATTTGTGGATAGTAAAATAATGAATCCGATGAGAACGAATCCTTTTAAAATGGTGAATATATACTTTTTCATAATCTCTATGCCCCTTATAATTTGATTGTGATTACTTCAATTGTATCATAAATTCTATGATATAATCTGATTAAAGGGGATATAAACATGAAAAAATTTGGGATTATCGGATTGGCTGTATGTATTTGTTTACTTACGGGTTGTGAAAGTCATAATGAGGGCGTTTCTTATATTAAGGAACAGGAGAATTTGGATACAAAAGAATTGTCCAAGCATTTAACGGATAAGCGTATTGAAGAAAAGCTTTCTTTGGTTCGTGAAGGAAAGTTGGATGTATTTTCTATGTTTGAAGATTATGCCATTTATGGAGATTCTCGTGTATATGGATTTGCGTCTTATGGGTATTTGCCCTGGAATCGTGTGTTTGCGGATGCAGGAAACACGATTTTAAATATTTCGGATTATAGTGAGGCATTAAAAGAAATCAATCCTTCTAATATATATTTCTCCTATGGAGTAAATGATATGGGATTGGATTTAAAGACTGAGAATGGAACGTATGGGGATTTGTATGAAGAAAAAGTAAAGGGTGTTTTAGAGATTTGTCCCAATGCGAATATATTTATTAATTCTATTGTTTGTCCTACGCCGGCTGCGGTTGAAGAACATTCTGAATGGTCTAAAACGGATGATTATAATAGTCAATTACAAGAGATGTGTCAAAGAAATGGTTGGAATTATGTAGATATTTCAGATATCACAAATCATGGTGAGGATAAGTATTATCAAGAGGATGGAGTCC
>OLSB01002157.1_pt1 | contig 17009 bp, 15 predicted proteins | sample 1672071 | NCBI WGS metagenome assembly OLSB01 (sample SAMEA3136642, study PRJEB25190) | human gut metagenome | biome: human gut; feature: human-associated habitat; material: faeces | place: Austria | collected 2013 | reverse complement strand
CCGCGCCGGCTCGTCCCGCAGCTTTTCGAAGAATTCCTGGAGGGAGAGATAGGCTTTTCGGTAGTCGGCGCCCGCGGCCACCAGCTTGGCCACCGAGGTATAGACCGCGCTGTGGGCCCCGGCGTAGGGGTCGGCGCACATCTGGTCCGGGTCAAAGGCCCAGGCCATCACGCTGGCCTGCTCGGTCTCCCTGCCCGGCTCCACGGGGAAGAGGGCGGCCATGGCCTGGGCGGGGGTCCGCTGACTTCTGCCGCCGAAGGGCATCAGCACGCTGCCCGCGCCGATGGAGCCGTCAAACCGCTCGGTCAGGCCCCGGCGGGAAGCGCACTCCAGACTTCCGGCCAGCTCCCGCAGGCTCCGGCAGCGGTTCCGCGCCCCGGCGGCGGGGTCCGGCTTCCCCACGGCCACCTGGGCGTGCTTCACCGCGCCGTTGGAGCTCAGGAAGGCCCGGGACAGGTCGGCCACCACCTTCCCCCGCCAGCGCATCACCATCCGGGGGTTCTCGGTGACCACCGCCACCGGATAGGCCTCCAGGTTCTCCGCCTGGGCGGCGGCGATGAAGCGGTCGGCGTCGGCCGCGGCCACCACCACCGCCATGCGCTCCTGGGACTCGGAGATGGCCAGCTCGGTGCCGTCCAGGCCGTCGTATTTCTTGCGCACGGCGTCCAGGTCGATGGACAGGCCGTCGGCCAGCTCGCCGATGGCCACGGACACGCCGCCCGCGCCGAAGTCGTTGCACCGCTTGATGAGGCGGGTCACGTCGCCCCGGCGGAACAGCCGCTGGATCTTCCGCTCCTCGGGGGCGTTGCCCTTCTGCACCTCGGAGGCCATGGTGTCCAGGCTCTTCCGGTCATGGCTCTTGGAGGAGCCGGTGGCTCCCCCGATGCCGTCCCGGCCGGTGCGGCCACCCAGAAGGATGACCACGTCGCCGGGGGCAGGCTCCTCCCGCACCACGTGGTCGGCGGGAGCGGCCCCCACCACGGCGCCGCACTCCAGGCGCTTGGCCACATAGCCGGGGTGGTAGACTTCGGCCACATGGCCGGTGGCCAGGCCGATCTGGTTGCCGTAGGAGGAGTAGCCCGCGGCGGCGGTCTGGGCGATCTTGCGCTGGGGCAGCTTGCCCTCCAGCGTCTGGTCCATGGGGACCCGGGGGTCGCCGCCGCCGGTGACGCGCATGGCCTGGTGGACGTACACCCGGCCGGACAGGGGGTCCCGGATGCAGCCGCCGATGCAGGTGGCCGCGCCGCCGAAGGGCTCGATCTCGGTGGGGTGGTTGTGGGTCTCGTTCTTGAACATCAGCAGCCAGTCCTGCTCCTGGCCGTCCACCACGGCGGGGACATGGATGGAGCAGGCGTTGATCTCCTCGCTTTCGTCCAGCTCGGGGAGCAGGCCCCGCTTTTTCAGGGTCTTGGCGCCGATGGTGGCCAGGTCCATCAGGGTCTGGGGCCGCCGGGCGGCCTTCTCGGGGCCGTAGACCTCCACCCGGGCGGCCAGATACCGCTCATAGGCGGCCCGGACGGCAGGGGCTTCGATCTCCACCCGGTCCAGGTGGGTGGCGAAGGTGGTGTGGCGGCAGTGGTCGGACCAGTAGGTGTCCACCAGCCGCAGCTCGGTGACGGTGGGGTCCCGGCCCTCTTCGTCCCGCATATAGTCCTGGAAAAATTTCAGATCGTTTCGGTCCATGGCCAGGCCGTATTGCTCCAGAATCTCCCCCAGCGCCTCCTCCGTCCGGGCGCGGAAGCCCTCCAGCACCGGCACGTCGCCGGGCACGGGATAGATCTGGGTCAGGGTGGCCGGCTTATCCAGAGAGGCTTCCCGGCTCTCCACCGGGTTGATGAGGTACTTCTTCACCTTCTCCAGGTCGGCGTCCGGCACCTGCCCCAGCAGGACGTACACGGCGGCGGCGGCCACCGCCGGCCGGTCCCCGCCGGTCATGAGCTGGATGCACTGGGCCGCCGAGTCCGCCCGCTGGTCGTACTGTCCGGGCAGCGCCTCCACCGCCGTCAGGGCGTGGGGCCCCTCCACCGGGGGCATGGTCTCGTCCCAGATCGCGTCCACCTGAGGCTCGGAAAACACGGCGGTCCGGGCGGCGGCGTAGACGGCGGCATCGACGCCCTCCACATCATAGCGGTTCAGGACCCGGACCCGCTCCAAGCCCCGCACGCCCAACTGTTCGGTCAGCTCCCGGCACAGGGCCCGGGCCGCGCCGTCAAATCCGGGCTTTTTTTCCACAAAGCAGCGGAATACCATAACCATCTCTCCTCGTTGTCTCTGTCTCTGGGTGGTTTATCCTCCGGAGCCGACGCTCCAGTGTGCAAAGCCGTAAAAGGGGTTCTGCTGGGTGGGGGTCAGGCCGGAGACCATGCCCCACTGGGTCAGCACCGACTGGTTCTGGAAGCACAGCACGGCAAAGGGGGCCTCCTGGGCCAGCCGGGCCCACAGGGCGGCGGCCGCCGTCTCCCGGGCCGTGCCGGCGGCCGCCCGGTAGGCGTCCGTCAGGGCGTTGGTGTCGGCGTTCCAGTACTTCCCGTAGTTCAGCGCCCCGCTGAGCAGGGGCGTGGGGTCAAAGTCGGCGCTGAGGGTCACCGCCCCCAGGTAGAGGTCGAAGTCCCCCTGGGCCAGCGCCTTCTGGTAGTCGGTCCAACTGAGCTTCTGCAACTCCACCCCGATCCCGGCCCGGGTCAGCTCCCCGGCCAGGTACTCCGCCGCCGTCAGGCGAAAGGTGTTATCGGTGCTGACCACGAAGGTGAGAGACAGGCGCTCCCGGCCCCTGGCCCACAGACCGTCCTCTCCCTTGGACCAGCCCGCCGCCGTCAGGCCGTCGGCCAGGGCCTGGGGGGCATAATCCAGGGCGGCGGCGGCCGTCTCATCGTAGCAGGCGGCGGCCGGGTGGACCGGCAGGGCGGAGGCCACGGCGTGGCGGGCGTAGAGGGCGGAGGCCACGCTGTTCCGGTCCAGACCCCGGGACAGGGCCTGCCGCACCGCCGGGTCCCGGCAGGCGCCCGCATTGCAGTTGAAGCCCACATACAGCATGGTGGAGGTGGGATAGTCCCAGGTCTCGTAATCGCCGCCGAAGCCCAAGGCGTTGGTGCCGGTAAGGTCGGTGGACACCAGGGAGATGTCCCCGGCATCGAAGGCGTAGATCAGATCGTCCGGCTCGGGCACCGTGTACAGCGGGATGGTCTGGACGGGCAGGGGCTTGTTCTGCCACCAGTCCGACCGGGCGGTCAGCCGGGAGTCCTCCCCCCAGCCCTCCACCACATAGGGCCCGGTGCCCAGCGGCTCCTCGCTCTCCCCCTTGACGATGGGGATGTCCAGCAGGGCGGGCAGGGCCCCGTTGGGTCGGTTGAGGGTGACCACCACCGCGCCGTCCTGGCTGGTCACGCTCCGGACGCCCCCCATCCGGCCGGAGAACCGGGAGCTCTCCCCCATGGCCAGCCGCAGGGAGGCCGCCGCCTCGTCAGCCGTGAGGGGACTGCCGTCGGAAAAGGTGACGCCAGAGCGGAGGGTAAAGGTCCAGGTGAGGCCGTCCTCGCTGACGGTGTAGCCCTGGCACAGCACCGGCTGGGGCTCGAAGCTGCCGTCCAGGGCAAACAGCCCCTCCCACACCAGGCCGGCCAGGGCCACGTTGGCGGCGTCCTGGCTGAGGATGGGGTGGAGGGTCCCCTCCGAACGGGGCAGAGTAAAGGCCCGCGCCGGCTCCGGCCGGGCCGTCTGGGTTGGGGTGGGGGTGGTCTCCGGCGGAAGGACCTCCCCCGCCGGGGCGCAGGCGCTTAGAGCCAGGATCAGGGCCCCCGCCAGCAGCAGAGCCGTCAGCCGCGTTCCCATGGCCGGCCTCACAGCAGTTGGATGACCGCGGCCTGGCTGCCCCGCCGGCCCTGGGTGGCCCGGTGGGACCAGTATTTCTCCGGGTGGCAGGCGGTGCAGTCGGGAGAGATGTCGATGTGCTCCTCCAGCAGTCCCGCCCGCTTGAGCCGCATGGCGTTGAGGCCCTTCAGATCCACCTTGAACTTGCCCCCCTCGATGGGCTCGATGTAGGGGGTAGCGCATACGCCCAGGGCCTTGGTCATAGCGTTGGGCACATCCTCGTGGGTCTCGAAGCAGCACTTGGCGATGCCGGGACCGATGGCGGCCCGGATGTCCTCCGGCCGGGAGCCGTAAAAGCCCATCTTTTCCACCGCCCGCTGGGCGATGCCCAACGCGGTGCCCCGCCAGCCCGCGTGGCAGGCCGCCGCCACCCGGCGCACCGGGTCGTAGAGCAGGATGGGCAGGCAGTCGGCCCCGAAGATTACCAGGGACACCCCCGGCAGGTCGGTGACCAGGCCGTCCGCCTCATACCCCTCCGGGTCATAGAGGTCCCGCTTCCGGTCGGAGGAGGTGACCGGGCGCACCACGTCTCCGTGGACCTGGTTGGACATGGCCACCTGGGTCAGGTCCGCCCCTGCGGCCTGGAAGAACCGCCGGTAATTTTCCCGGACACAGTCCGGGTCGTCCCCCCGGGTGGAGCCCAGGTTCAGGCTGGCATAGATGCCGGCGGACACCCCGCCCAGCCGGGTGGAAAAGGCATGGACTGCCCCGCCGGCCCCGGCGATGCCCTGGGAATAGGTAACGGTCACTCCGTTTTTCGTGGTCTCAGCAAAGCTCATACATACCCCTCTAGCAGGAGAATACGGGTCCCCACGGCGCGCGGGGACCCGTATCTTTGTTTTTACTGCATGTCCTCGGAATGGTACTCCTTACAGGTACACTTCTTCCACTTCAGCCCGCTGCCGCAGGGGCAGGGGTCGTTGCGGCCGATCTTGACGACCTTCTTGACCGGCTGCTTCTTCACGGTGCCGTCGCCGCCGCCGGACTCGCCGGTGACCTTGGCCACCCGCTTGCGCTCCACCTTGTTGGCCTGGACCCGGACCACAAAGACCCGGCGCACCGTCTCCTCCTGGATGGCGGCCACCATGTCCTCGAACATCTCATAGCCCTCGCGCTTGTACTCCACCACGGGGTCGTTCTGGCCGTAAGCCCGCAGGCCGATGCCCTGGCGCAGCTCGGTCATGTTGTCCAGGTGGTCCATCCAGTACTCGTCCACCACCCGGAGCATCATCACCCGCTCCAGCTCCCGCATGAGGGGGGCGCCCAGGGCCTGCTCCTTCTTGCCGTAGAGGTCCATGGCCCGGTCCTCCACCAGCCTAACCAGCGCCTCGGCATCCTTGTCCTGGAGCTCAGCGTCGGTGAGCTTGAGCTCGTCGGCGGTAAGGAATACGCCGCGGAAGGGGGCCACGGCGGCCCGGAAGGACTCGGCGTCCATGTGCTTGCGCTCGCCCATGTGGCCGTGGACGGCGGTTTCGATCACCGAGTGGATCATGGTGAGCATGCTCTGCTTAAGGTCCTCCCCGTCCAGCACCTGGCGGCGCTGCTTGTAGATGACCTCGCGCTGGGTGTTCATCACGTCGTCGTATTCCAGCACGTTCTTGCGCTGCTGGAAGTTCTTGGACTCCACCTTCTTCTGGGCGGTCTCAATGGCGTTGGAGAGCATCTTCTGCTCGATGGGGGTGTCCTCGTCCACGCCCAGGTTCTCCATCATGCCCATGACTCGCTCGGAGCCGAACAGGCGCATGATGTCGTCCTCCAGGCAGAGGAAGAAGCGGCTCTCGCCGGGGTCGCCCTGACGGCCGGCACGGCCGCGGAGCTGGTTGTCGATGCGGCGGGACTCGTGGCGCTCGGTGCCCAGGATGAACAGGCCCCCGGCCTGCCGCACCTGGTCGGCCTCGGACTGGATGTCGTTTTTGTACTTGCTCTCGGCCTCGGTATAGCGCTTCCGGGCGTCCAGGACCTCCTGGTCCTGGGTATCGGCAAAGCCGGTGGCCTCGGCGATGAGCTCGTCGCTCATGCCCGCCTTGCGCAGCTCGGCCTTGGCCAGATACTCGGCGTTGCCGCCCAGCATGATGTCGGTGCCGCGGCCGGCCATGTTGGTGGCCACCGTGACGGCCCCCAGCTTGCCCGCCTGGGCCACGATCTCGGCCTCCTTCTCGTGGTTCTTGGCGTTGAGGACATTGTGGCGTATGCCCTTTTTCTGGAGCAGCTTGGACAGCAGCTCGGACTTCTCGATGGAGATGGTGCCCACCAGCACGGGCTGGCCCTTGGCGTGGCACTCCTCGATCTGCCGGATGATGGCCCGGTACTTGCCCGCCTCGTTCTTGTAGACCACGTCGGGGTGATCCTCCCGGGCCAGGGGCTTGTTGGTGGGAATCTCCACGATGTCCAGATTATAGGTGTGGCCGAACTCCTCCTCCTCGGTCATGGCGGTGCCCGTCATGCCGGAGAGCTTGTCATACAGCCGGAAGTAGTTTTGGAAGGTAATGGTGGCCAGGGTCTTGGACTCCCGGGCCACGGTGACGTGCTCCTTGGCCTCGATGGCCTGGTGCAGGCCCTCGGAGTAGCGCCGGCCGAACATGAGGCGGCCGGTGAACTCGTCCACAATGATGACCTCGCCGTCCTTGACCACGTAGTCGATGTCCCGCTTCATAAGGCCCCGGGCCCGGATGGCCTGGTTGATGTGGTGGCTGAGGGTGGTGTTTTCCGGGTCGGCCAGGTTCTCCAGGCCGAACTGCTGCTCGGCCTTGGCCACGCCCCGGGCGGTGAGGGTGACGGTGCGGGCCTTCTCGTCCACGATGTAGTCGGCGGTCTCGTTGGGGTCCTCCTCCTGCTTTTCGTCCACGCTGGCCACCTTCTTGCCCGTCAGACGGGCCACAAAGGAGTCCACGATGGTGTAAAGCTGGGTGGATTCCTCTCCCTGGCCGGAGATGATGAGGGGGGTGCGGGCCTCGTCGATGAGGATGGAGTCCACCTCGTCCACGATGGCGAAGGCGTGGCTGCGCTGGACCATCTCGGTCTTATAGATGGCCATGTTGTCCCGCAGGTAGTCGAAGCCGAACTCGTTGTTGGTGCCGTAGGTGATGTCGGCGTCGTAGGCGGCGTGCTTCTCCGCGCCGGTGACGCCGTGGATGACCAGGCCCACGGTGAGGCCCAGGAACTTATACACCTTGCCCATCCACTCGGAGTCGCGCTTGGCCAGGTAGTCGTTGACCGTGACGATGTGGACGCCCTGCCCGGTGAGGGCGTTGAGATAGGCCGGGAGGGTGGCCACCAGGGTCTTGCCCTCGCCGGTCTTCATCTCGGCGATGCGGCCCTGGTGGAGGACCACGCCGCCGACGAGCTGCACCCGGTAGGGCTTCATGCCCAGCACCCGCCAGGCGGCCTCCCGACAGGTGGCGAAGGCCTCGGGCAGCAGGTCGTCCAGCGTCTCGCCGCCGGCGTAGCGCTCCTTGAATTCCGCGGTCTTGGCCTGGAGCTGGGCGTCGGTGAGGGCAGCGTATTCCTGCTCCAGCGCCTCTACCTTGTCCACAATGGGATAGATGGATTTCAGCTCCCTCTGCGAGCTGGTCCCAAAAAGCTTCTTCAAAAGACCCATATCTGATCGTACACCTTTCTTATTTCCACACGGGCCCGGCCCGTTTTTGAGCATTCCACAGGTAGGTGGTATTATATCACAACGGGTGCGAATAAAAAAGGGGAAATTGTGAACAAATACGGGCTTTCCCGCCCCCGCAGAGCCGCTCAAAAAAGCGGCGGACGGCTTGTTTTCCCCGCGGGCCGTGCTATAATTGGAGCATAGAAAACAGCCCTGACGGACAAACATCAACAAGGAGGCCGTTCCCCTATGAAAATCGTCCTGCTGGAATCCCTGGGCGTTCCGGAAGAGGTTCTGAACGCCTGCGCCAAGCCCCTGACCGACGCGGGGCACACCTTCGTCGCCTATCCCAGGGACACCGATCCCCAGGTGCAGATCGCCCGCGCCGGGGACGCCGACGTCATCATGATCGCCAACATGCCCCTGAGGGGGGAGGTCATCGCCGCCTGCCCCAACCTGAAGTACATCGACGTGGCCTTTACCGGCGTGGACCATGTGGACCTGGAGGCCGCCCGGGCCAAAGGGGTCCGGGTCTCCAACGCGGCGGGCTACTCGACGGAGGCGGTGGCCGAGCTGAGTCTGGGCCTGATGCTCTCCCTGCTGCGCAACGTGCCTCAGGTGGAGGCCCGCTGCCGCTCCGGCCAGACCAAGGACGGCCTGGTGGGGGTGGAGCTCCGGGGCAAGACGGTGGGCATCGTGGGTGTCGGAGCCATCGGCCTCCGGACCGCCGAGCTGTGCCATGCCTTCGGGTGCCGGGTGCTGGGCTATAAGCGCCATGTGAGGGGGGACGAGCCCGCCTTTGTCTCCTTCGTCTCCCTGGATGAGCTGCTGGCCCAGTCGGACATCGTCTCGCTCCACTGCCCTCTGAACGACGACTCCCGGGGCCTCATCGGCCGGGAAAACATCGCCAAGATGAAGCGGGGGGCCTATGTCATCAACGCCGCCCGCGGCCCGGTGGTGGACTCCCAGGCCCTGGCCGACGCGCTGAACAGCGGCTACCTGGCGGGCGCGGGCATCGACGTATTCGAGGCCGAGCCCCCGCTGGATACCGCTCATCCCCTGCTCCACAGCAAGAACACCATCGTCACCCCCCATGTGGCCTTCGCCTCCGCCGAGTCCATGGAGGCCCGCTGCCGGATCGTCTTTGACAACATCCGGCAGTGGCTGGCCGGCGAGCCGGCCAACGTCGTCCTGTAAGTCCGTCCGGCTCTCAGCGGGACCGGCCCTTTGGGGGCCGGTCCTTTTTGTCCTCCGCCCCAATGGTGACAAAACGGTCTCAATTCCAATTTCCCGGTTTACGGCACCGGCTTGGGATGTTAAAATAGAGCAGAACTGTTTGACATAAATCCGCCTTTTTCGAAGGAGGTCTCCCATGCGTATCCGAATCCTTCCCGCCGTTCTGGCTCTGACCCTAGGCCTGTGCGCCTGCTCGCCCGCCCCGGCGGAATCCACGCCTGCCCCCACGCCCACGCCGTCCCCCACCCCTTCCGAGAGCCTGCCCGCCCCCACGCCCGGGGAGCTGACCTGGACCGATCAGGTGTTCCAAAAGACCTGGACCACGGAAGACGGCGTCCAGCTCATGACCGCCCGGTATGTGCTGCCCGCCGCCGAGCACCCGGAGAACGATCCGGCCTGGGCCATCATCACCGAGTATTTCAAGGGGCAGGGGGAAGCCTATCTGGAGCAGGCTGAGGACACTGCCGGCTTTGCCGAGGGCGACTACGACATCGCCCAAGCCTCCAACTACGACTTCAGCCCCTACGCCGAGGAGGCCTCCTACACCGTCACCTACCAGAACGACAGCGTGGTCAGCTTTGTCCGCTCCTACTATTCCAACTTCGGCGCGGCCTACCCCACCGTCCTCCAGCTCTCCGAGCAGTTCAACCGGTACGACGGGGCCCGGCTCCACTTTGCCGACTTCTTCTCCGACCCGGAGGAGGCCCGCGCCCGGGTCCTGAAGGCCATCCACGCCGTCACCGACCCCCTGGAGGGCTACCGCTCCGCCGATGTGGACAGGCTCTTCCATGAGGACAACTTCTACCTTACCGACGAGGGCTTTGTGTTCTATTACCAGTCGGAGGCCATTGCCCCTCACGCGGCGGGCATCCCCGAATTTACCATTCCCTATACCGACCTGTCCGACCTGACGGTCCGCTGACAGACCCTGGAGGCACCTATGGAACCGTTTCGAAAAAATGACGTCGTCCGCCTGGATATCGAGCGCTTCGGCTCCGCCGGGGAGGGCGTGGCCCACCTGCCCGGGGGCATGGTGGTCTTTGTGGCGGGGGCGCTCCCCGGCGAGACCTGCCAGGTACAGCTCCTGAAGGTGGGCAAAACCGCCGCCTGGGGCCGGATGCAGCAGGTGTGCACCCCCTCCTCCGCCCGCCGGGCTCCCGACTGCGGCAGCTATCCCCGGTGCGGCGGCTGCCAGTTCCGGCACGCGGATTACGCCGCCGAGCTGGAGGCCAAGCGGCAAAAGGTAGCCGACGCCCTCCAGCGCATTGGGGGCGTCGATCTCCCCGTTTCCGTAATTTTAGGAGCTGATTCTACTCAGCGTTATCGCAACAAGGTGCAGTTTCCCATCTCCGCCGGGAAGGAGGGCCCCCGCATCGGCTTTTACCGCGCCCGGAGTCACGACGTGGTGGACGTGGAGGACTGCCTGCTCCAGCCGCCGGAGGCGGCGGCCATCGCGGCGGCCGTGCGGGCCTGGATGGCCGACTCCGGCGTCCCCGCCTACGACGAGGCCGCCCACTCGGGGCTGGTGCGCCACCTCTTTCTCCGCTTCGCCGCCTCGGGCGTCCTGTGCTGCCTGGTGGTAAACGGGGAGGCCGTCCCCGACCCCGACGGACTGGTGGACCGGCTGCGCCGGGCCGCCCCCGGCCTTACGGGAGTGGTGCTCTCGGTGAATCGGGACAGGACCAACGTGGTCCTGGGGAGGCGGCAGATCACCCTCTGGGGCCGGGACTGGCTGGAAGACACCCTGTGCGGCCTGACTTTCCGCATCTCCGTGCCCTCCTTCTACCAGGTGAATCGTGCCCAGACGGAGGTGCTGTACGCCAAGGCGGCGGAGTTTGCCGCGCTCACTGGGCGGGAGACCGTGCTGGACCTGTACTGTGGCATCGGCACCATCTCGCTGGTGATGGCCAGGACTGCCGGACGGGTCATCGGTGCGGAGATCGTCCCCGCGGCGGTGGCGGACGCCGAGGCCAACGCTCGGCGCAACGGCATCCGGAACGCGGAATTTTTCTGCGCCGACGCCGCCGACGCCGCCCGCCGTCTGGCGGAGGAGGGCCTGCGCCCTGACGTGGTGTGTGTGGACCCGCCCCGGAAGGGCCTGGCCGCCGGCGTGGTGGAGACCATCGCCGATATGGCGCCGGACCGTGTGATCTACGTTTCCTGCGACCCGGCCACCCTGGCCCGGGACGTGGCCCGCTTCGCCCCGCTGGGCTACGCCCCCGTCCAGGCCGTCGCGGTGGACCTGTTTCCCCGCACTGCCCACGTGGAGACGGTAGTACTTTTGTCCAAACTTAATACCAAGCAGCATATCGAGTTGGAGTTGAATCTGGCCGAACTGGCCTTGACCGCAGTTGAGAGCAGGGCCACCTATGACGAGATTAAAACATATGTGCTGGAGAACCACGGTTTGAAGGTGTCCTGCCAGTATATCTCCCAAGTCAAGCGAAAGTGCGGGTTGGATGTAGGGCAGAATTATAACCTGTCAAAGAAGGAAGATTCCAAAGTACCGCAGTGCCCGCCGGAAAAAGAAACTGCGATTATGGATGCACTGAAACATTTTCAAATGATTTAAAAATATTGCTCGCTGATTGATAAGATCGGCGGGCAATATTTTTTAGTCATTCTACTCCTAATGCTTTGTCTGGACGATTATGATTACGGCGAGGAAGAATCCGAGGAATGGGAAACCGAGGATGAGGATTTGGACAAGCCGGATGCTGACGGGGGCAGCACAGAAGAAAATGATGGGAACACCATGAAATGACTTGTTTCACAGACAGTCCCTTTGAACGCATGATGACACGCAGGCCGGAGGGCGGGAAGGAAACTTCCCGTCCTTCCTCTTTGCCCCAAAGCCACCCCTGTTATGGCCAGCCGTGTGTAGGCTATTGTCATCGTGAATTGCTCCGAAAGCAAAATTGCGGACTGTAAAGTTAAATGAAAGTTGAAGACCCGTCAGCCCTTCTGGTACAGTGGTTTCACCACAAACCCAAGTACCTCCCGAAAGGAGACGAGTCTTCATGGCAAAATTATACCAACTATGCTGCCCAAGGTGCAACAACAAAACGGGTTTTCATCGCTACGGGAAAGACCTTCATGGACACCAGAAATACCGGTGTAAGCGGTGTGGATTTCAATGGGCGCCAGATGCTCCAAAGGAACAACTGGGCCGCCCTCGGACGAAAGAGTACCCCGAGTGCCCTGTTTGCGGAAAAGCAATGTATGTGCATCACGATAGAGAGCACTACATTCACTACACCTGCACAGACGGGAAATGCCGACACTCCGTTTTTGCACCGAAGCCTACGGCCATCTCAGCTCCATCCATGTCCAGGCTCTTTGGAAAGACAGATTTCAAGCGGATGCGCTATCCGGTCCATGTGATCCTTATGGCCTTGACCATGTTCTACCTGGGCAAGAACTCGTTCCGCAATATCGCTCTGATTTTGCGTACCGTGATGAATGTACAGGTATCTCACACGACCATTAGCAACTGGTGTACCCGCTTCGCCCCAATGTTCCAAAACATTGCCATACAGCTCATTCCGGCGCTCAATTTCAACTCGGACGAGTGGCACGCTGATGAAACCGTGGTGAAGATACAGGGCGTGAAATACTACCTCTGGCTCATCCTGGACAGCGAGACCCGCTTTGTCCTCGGCTTCCATCTGGACCGCCACAGGGACAGTCCGCAGGCTTTCACCATACTGGAAGCGGTGAAGGATTTAGGCTCGCCTCGCGCCATCGTGAGCGACCGTTACTTCGCCTATCAGATGCCTGTCAAGACGCTGCATGGGGTCCAGCATATCCGCGTGGAAAGCTTCCACGATGACATCACCAACAACCTCATCGAGTGCTTTAACAAGCAGTTCAAGGCATGGTACAAGACCAAACAGGGCTTTCCTTCTTTCTCTTCTGCCAACAACCTCATTTCCATGTTCATCTTCTTCTACAACTTCGTCCGCCCTCACTCTGCCTTGAACGGCCTTACTCCGGCTCAGTGTGCCGGCCTTCAACTGTCCAAAAAGCGTAAGCGCGAGTTTTTGCTCGTTGCGTAGAGATTTTTTGTGCTTCCGGGTCCTATTTTTTCATGTTAACTTTACAGAGCCAAAAGTTCTTATTTCATACAATATTCTCGGCATGTTGTTATATTTCATCCAGTATATACCGGAGTCAGCATTTTGTTTCCCTCTTGTTTTCCCTTTACAGCTTTAAGACCTCTTTTATATAGGTCTCCATTCGGGCCGCGCTGGCTTTCTTCATCTCCTCGGTGACGTGACAATAGACGTCCAGCGTAAAGGCGGCTGTAGCATGGCCCAAATTCTGCTGTATCGTTTTCACGTCGTCACCAGAGCGAATGGAAGCCACAGCGTAAGTGTGGCGGAGATCATGGAGCCGAGCGCTAGGGATACCCAGGCCCGCGACGATGCGCTTAAAATTCTTATAGACTGTCTCCCCGTTCAAGTGGTGCCCCATATCATCGGTGAAGACTAGACCGGAATCCTCCCACGACTCCCCCGCCTTTAAGCGCTGTTCCGTCTGCCTACCCCTGTGGACTTTGAGTAACTTCATCACAAAGGGCGCGGGAGTGATCGTCCGGGTCTTGCCATTTTTCAGAGGGGCAAAAATATACACGCCGCCTTTTTTCTTCTCCCGCTGTAGCTGCTTCTCAATTCGGATTGTCCCCTTTTTTAAGTCCACACAACCCCAAGTCAAACCCAATATCTCACCCCGCCGCATCCCTGTGAATAAATCCAGGGTATAAAGCATTTCAAAGGGATGCCCCTTGATAGCGTTTAAAAAAGCTGTAGTTTGCTCTTCATCAAGTGGCACGATTTCTTTTCTCTCGATACGCGGCAACTTACACGCCTCAGCCGGATTAAACCTGATATACCCGTTTATCATAGCCTGTTTTAACGATTGATGCAATACGCCATAGACAGTTTTTACCGACGCGGGCGATAAGCCCGGCTTCCCCTCGTGCTCTTCGCCAAGGCTATTATAGAACGCCTGGATCGTGTGGGCATCCAACGCCTCCAGCTTCATGGCTCCCAATGCGGGTTTAATGTGGTTCCTGATCTGGTTGGAATAGCTGCGAAGGGTATAAGGCTTCACCCCGCCCAGGTAGTCCCGTGACCAGATATCCAGCCATTCCCCCACGGTCATTTTGCTGGGGGCGGTGTAGGTGCCGCTGTCGATGGAGGCGGTGGCCGCCTTGGGTTTTTGGGCGACCTCCTTTTGTGTCTTGCCGGTGATGCTCCGCTGGATCTGCTTTCCGGTGCCGGGGTCCCGACCAGCGGTGTAACGGGCCTCCCAATAGGTGTATTCCTTCCCCGAGCGGGTGACGGTTTTCTTCCTGATCGTGCCGGTGCCCGATGCTGCTTTTCTTGGCATGGTAAAACTCCTCTGCTTAATCGTCTATCCGCGTTCTATGCGCCCTATCAATAATTTCGCCGAAAAGTTTCTGCATTTGATATAAAGCAAAGTCTGTTAATTCGGCATCTGTTATATAATGCGCTTTCGGTTCATATTTGTTCATCGTGTCCCAGTCCGGCAGATCTGCTAGTTTTATCACTTCGGGGACGCCGTCCACCTTTTCCATGGCGGTGTAATATTCGCTATAAAGCCGAGCGAGGGCGAAAAAGCCGGGCAGATCCCCAAGTAGCAAATCGGCCAACTTATAAAATGCAATATGAAAGGCTGCCATGTCGCTCTCAAAAGGACTCTCAATATATTCTTTTGCTACATAACGTTCCTCTACTAAATTGCCGATAGCATTTTCAGATAGCCCAGTCTTTTCACTAATTGCCTGTATTGTGGTATCAGGGCTCCTGATTTCGGATAGCCCCAATAACCAATCTGCAGATACTTGACATTTCTCTGCGATTTGAAAAAGTCCAAGCGCATCAGGTATCCGGTCCCCATTGAGGTAAAATCCTATCGTCTGTCTGGACATTCCAAGAAATTCCGCGAACTCTGTATTAGACCTGTCCCCTTGCGATTCCCTAAACCGGTCCTTGAAAATAGGAAGCCGGTTTTTTTTTGCCCCTGCACACTTCACTTATAATCACATCCAATCACAAATGCTCTGATAATAGTATAATTGTTGAAACCTTTGTTCGAGTATTGAAATCGCTCTTGTTGTGTGCTATCCTGATTATAGCAGGTGATTATTAGAGCGTCAACAACAATTTGTGGAGGTACATAAGATGAGTAACCAAGATATCAGACGCACAGCAGCGGGGGCGGGGGTAAAGCTGTGGCAGATCGCGGACGCGCTTGGAATCGCAGATTGCAGTTTCTCCCGCAAGCTGAGGAAGGAACTTCCCCGGGAGGAGAAGGACAAGATACTCGCCATCATCGAAAGGCTTTCGCGGGAGGTGGGGTAATGTCCGACAAGCTCGAGCCCATGGCAGTATCGGCCCCGGAGGCCGCGCGGTTGCTGGGGGTGAGCAAGCCCAAGATATACCAGTTGATGGGGCAAGAGGACTTTCCTTCCTTCAAGCTGGGTGGGCGCACCCTCGTTTCTGTGGATGGGCTGCGGGAGTGGGTACGGAATCAGGCGAAGGGGGTAAGCTCGTGAAAGTATCAAAGCTACTTATGACTGGCAAGGCCAACTCCATCCCGGGGAACCGGCTGGTGGATATCCTGGAGCTGAATGACCTGCGGGAGCTGACCCAGCTTATTGAAAGCGAGCGGCGAGCGGGATCCCCGATCTGCGCGTCTACGGACCAGCACCGCCCCGGCTACTATCTTGCCGCCGACGCCGCCGAGCTGGAGGGGTACATGAACAGCCTCGACCGGAGAATCAACAATATTGGCCGGACGTGGAAGCACCTGGAGGCTACCTTGCTCAGGATGACAGGCCAGGAAAAGATGGGCGGGTGTTTGCTTGGATATCCACGACTTCCTGAGCCGCCTGGAGGGCGTGAGGGGCAGCGTGGGCCAGTATACCGCCCGCTGCCCGAACCACGGCGACCAACATAACAGCCTGTCGGTATCAGTGGGGGAGGACGGGCGGGTGCTCCTGAACTGTCACGCAGGATGCTCCACGGAGGATATTGTGTGGGCCATGGGGCTGACCATGAAAGACCTGTTCACGGAGGTCTCTCCTGGCGAGGCGTTCCCGGCCTACAACGCCCACAAGCGGGACAAGCCCCCATTCGTGGCTACATACAGTTATTTGGACCAGTCCGGGAATCTGCTGGCCCAAAAGCTGCGTCGGGCGGACAAGTCCTTTCTGTGGCGGCACCGTGATACCGCCGGGAATTGGGTGTGGAGCCGCAAGGGTGTGCCCAACGTTCTTTATAACCTCCCCGTTATTTCCACGGTAGGGACGCTGTGGGTGCTGGAGGGGGAAAAGGATGTGGACACCCTCACCGGCCAAGATCAGCCCGCCGTCTGCGGCGCTGACGGCGCGGGACCGAGGAAATGGATTCCGGCCTATACAGAAGCCCTGCGGGACAAAAAGGTGATTGTGGTCCAGGACAACGACGAGGTGGGCAAGGCGTTCGCCGCAGAGACCGCCAACGCGCTCCATGGGGTGGCCCAGTCGGTGAAGCTGCTGGACCTGACCCGGATATGGCCGGGATTGCCTGAGCATGGAGACACCACCGACCTGATCGATCACATGGGATCGGACGGTATCGCGGCCATGGTGGCGGCGGCGGTGGATACCCCAGAGTGGGAGCCGGTCACCACGGAAACCCGCTCGACGGAGTGGGATCCGCCGGTCCCCTTTGACAGCATCGACACCCCGGACTTTCCAACGGAGATGTTGCCGGGGCCTCTGTCCGCCTTTGTGGAGTGCTTGGCTGAGAGCACTCAGACCCCGGAGGAAATGGCGGGCATCCTCTCCCTGGGCGTGTTGGCTACGGCGTTCCAGTCCAAATATGAGGTGCAAATCACCCCGGATTGGCGGGAACCCCTGTGTCTGTATCCCGTGGCCGTGGCCCCGCCCGGAGAGAGAAAGAGCGCGGTGATCTCCGCCCTGACAAGGCCGGTCTATGAGTATGAGGCCGAGCGCCGGGAGTCCGAGGCCGCCGAGATCGCCCGGAACCAGACCGAGCGGGCCTTGCTGGAAAAGGCACTGCAAGCCGCCCAGACCAGGGCCACCAAGGGGAAGAAAGCAGACCTTGAAGCGGGCCGTGAAGAGGCCCTTGACCTGTCCGCCGAGCTGGCGGAGTTCCGGGACAAACACCCCTTCCGCCTCCTGGTGGACGACACCACCCCGGAAAAGTTGGTGGACATCATAGACCAGCTAAGCAAAGTCAAGTAAAGATTTCAAGTTGCAGGCGGTAGCCCCAAA